>JAAUYG010155677.1_pt1 | contig 11729 bp, 7 predicted proteins | sample 7278091 | NCBI WGS metagenome assembly JAAUYG01 (sample SAMN14350201, study PRJNA611818) | marine sediment metagenome | isolation source: surface marine sediment (0.6m) | place: French Polynesia: Moorea | collected 2018-08 | reverse complement strand
GTTCTTTTGATTGAAATCAGGTTTTTCAGACGTAAAATAATCTACGGCTTAGAAGCACACGATTCGCGGGGATAAATGTAAGCTTCGTGGATCACGATCAAACAGTAATGTTTACATGCACATCTAATTATTTGAGCAGACTATGTGTTTTTAGTGAATGCGTTAACTGCTTTGCATTATTATTATTACTGCATAAATAGCAAGGGGCACATGGTATCGACATTTTGAGTGAACAAAAGCAACACAAGGAGCCAGTTGAATCAGCTAGGAGGCATTGTATGCCAAGGAAACGCATCGCAGCAACCAATACGAATCGTATTAATTAAATTAGACTTTAAGCAACAAGACATCATTCAACTGAAATCATTCGCTCATTGTATCAACTTTTTCCTCCTGCCGCCCCCCCCAAAAAAAAACAATCATAGACTCCAATAAAATACTAACCAATATAAGAAATACCGTAAACGAATTATAGTACCAACTTATATTTACATACGAGAATGATTCCAGCCCGCAACATTTTCCCATTTAGGCCATAGGCTGCATACGGAAAGAGTACATCACTGCGCCTTAGTTCGCCAGTCGGGTGCCAGGCGTAGATTTCGGTACCATATTGGCCCTAAAATGACATCTCTAGTACAATAAAACAATTATATTTTTATTCTAGTTCCACACAAGATATGGATTGCCAGTGCTTGGCGTTAACACTTTTCTATACTAAAGCGTTTTCAGTATTTTTCCAATCATGACAAATAAATTAATAACTGGATACCTCCGAAAAAGGAGTTCCATCCTAATTAATTCATTGCTTTCATAAATTATTTAATCAAGCGATTAGTTCAGCAGTGAAGTCCTGTAATGCTTGGCCATATTTTGTACCTGTTGTATGGCTATAGAAATGTGCAGGAGGGCCCCAATACGCTTCGCAACGGTGTTCAGCTGCATCCTATGATTTCTGCCAAGAATGATGAGCCACTTGTGTGAATATTTCATATATCCATGTTGGTCCCTCAGAGAGTCGTATGTATTTGCCTGTGGAAAACAGCAACAGTTTAGGCCAGAGGCAGCCGGCAGCCATCTTCACGGAATACCTTGTTATTCGATTCTACGCTACATTCTGCGTTTGCAGCGATGCACTTTCAACTGTCAGTCGTATCTTCTTGAAGCATTTTTCTAATTTTCTTCCTACACGTAAATATATGAATAAGCTCGAGTAGTGAACCTTATACATGTATTGCCCTGCTTATCTTTAGATGACGTCATGGCAAAAGTTGCGGTCCAGTAATACCAATTTTAGACAGCACGTGCTGAAGCCAAATGACTTCCGCCCAACTCCAGCCCTCCGCTCTAACGTGTTACATACCTGCTGACTGACAACAATGGCTAATAATTCTAGTACTCATTTGTATCCGATCCAACTTTCCTTCCAGTGGAGGACTAGGTGAACAAGCCTTTGTTCGTCCATTTCTCTATTGGACTGTGGCATATCCTGGTGCCCCAGGATCCAGAACTTAGATAAAATATGACTTAAGGAGGACTCAAACCCGTGCGCGCATGAACGCGAGCTTGACGGAAACGTCCAATTGTGATGCAGCACCGAAGCCCAGTACGCTACTGACTAGGCCTCGGAGGACAGCCGCTCACCGTGGTTGTTCTGGCGGTGTGCATGCGTGCGTGTTGGGTTAGACACAACCGTATGTCCATCCATTGCTCCACTGGAGTGGGGTATACCCATGTACCCAGTCCCATGGACCAATAAACACCAAAAGCGTGTCCGCCCTGTGGCGCATTCGGCGGAAAATGTACGTTGCATCGGGTCCATTTGACATTTACGCTTTTATGGATTCCATGAGGGGCCTTTAATTTACTGAACAATAGATATCAGATATACTGATTGCTGTAGAATCATGCCGTTAGAAATCAGGTGCACTGATAGATAGCTTGCAGAATCATGCTGTTAAATATGAGATGAATGCTGCAGACTCATTATGTTAAAAAATATGAGAGATATGCAGACTGCTACTGATACAAAATTATGGTGTCAAATTTGAGATGTACAGATAGCTGCAGAAACATGGCGTCAAATATCAGATGTACTGACTGCTGCAGAATCATGATGTTAAATATGAGAGATATAATACTACCACAGAATTCTGGTGTGAAATATGACATTCTAACTGTTGCAGAATTATGATGACATTCTAACTGTTGCAGAATTATGGTGTGAAATATGACATTCTGACTGTTGACGAATTATGGTGTGAAATATGACATTCTGACTGTTGACGAATTATGGTGTGAAATATGACATTCTGACTGTTGCAGAATCATGGTGTTAAATATGGGAGATACACAGACTGTTGAGAACCATGGTGTTAAATCCGAGGGGTACCTACCTGTGCTAGAAGCTGAGTGATACACGTCATTCCACACGCTACTAAGACATACTGGTTCCTGGACGGCGGAATATAATCCAGACTATCCAATACCTCGGTCCCAGTCAGGTTTCCAGCGAACATCCGGAGGGAGATTTTAGACGTCATCTGTGACACAATCATCTCTACGTCGGCTGGAAATAAATGAAAATTGGGGTGCAAAACCTCCGAATACTGGCGCATGAGCAGAAGATGAAAGGGTACGTTTGTCGCTACGTGACGATTTCTTGGCCACAGCATTATACATAAGTACACTTTACTGACTGAAATGAAACAATCCTGTTAGGCCATCCGTAGCTGCACATGTGATGGTTGGCCTAACCTGGGTCAAGCAAAGGTGAACGCATACATGATATGATTATAATTTCGTGTGTACGATATGCACAAAGGTAGACCAATTTTCACTTACAGTTTTCGGCATCAAACAGGATCACCAGCTGGCCATCGGCAGGAACATCTAGTCGATAAGCAATATTCGTCCAGAACAGCTCACGTTCGCTTAGAGTCGCAACAGTTCTGTTCTTATTCCACGCAAAGCCATGACAGGGTTCGCAGGATTCGTTTGCTTGACTGGTACATTGGTGGTGCATGTACTTCTCTGGATATGTCTTAGAATTATTCGTATCGCTTGCCATAGGAATTTCTGTTGCGTATAGCACCACATATGAGAAAAGTGTAACTTTATTCAAATAAAGCCAAGCTAGCATGTTAGTACATGTACACTGTAGTCAAAAAGTAAATCCGGTGGCGTTTGCGCATAATATATATCGACCGACCCATGAGCGCATTTTCCTTCCCGTCGAAGTGTTGCAAATCTGCAATTGCGACTTGTTGCCACCCATTGCGACTACCTGTAGAAGGCAATGTTTACAGCTTACTAAAGACAGTTGGCGCCAATGTGGCGGGGATAAAGAGCCTGTGCTGAAAGTGGGAAGTCAAGAATGATCGACGTTTATCTACTATGCGTGACATATGCAATCTTCGCCAGAGTGTTTATAAATGAATTGTAGTCCATTTGAATAATAGCCTAATGCCATGCAGTGTATAGCAAAATCCCATTCGGTGTATATCGTAACCCCATTTGCATTGACATGATTCATTGCGTTTAGTGCTATTTCGGCGAACTATTTATTTATTTATTTATTTCAATGGATATGTTTATTTCGAACCATAAATTTTTAATACGTATAGTACAGGAGCCGACACTGCATTAGTTATGTTTTCCGTTGCAAAATTTCCTGCTGGTATTCCTAGGTGTAGCCCATCCTGGGACATACGGTCCAGGCAGTCTTGCAAGTTGTATCCTGTGCTTTAGCCAGAAATTTAGCATTTTCTCTATTTTAGTGGCTCAATATAATCGACTAAAATTATGGGTTAGCGGATATATAAACGGGTGTAACTCCACACTTGTTTAGTCTACACCATATCAAACTTCAGTTAATGGCAATAATATGAAAATCAGTTGGATAAGTATGGCACCATCGGTTAAATGATCCAACATTTTGTTCAATGCTTAAAATTTAGTCAAAAATGTAAAAAAAAAAAAAATCACCAAAAATGCATTTTTTATCAGCAAAGACAATTTAAATTAATGTCTGTTTCTTAGCTAAGATATATAGAAAGTTTTTAAAACAGACACCGGCACTCTCGAGTACGTGTTACACCCTGAAAAGTGAAACGGAAATTGTTTTTGCCAACGAGCCAGGTTTCTTGTTTATGAATGAAAATGAATTTACACCCATTAGTTACCATGTGCCTTTGAGTAATAACTCTCTCTCTCATATTCTTCTTCTTCTTGATCTTCTTTTACTTTTTCTTGTTCTTCTTCTTCGTCTTCTTTTTTCTTGTTCTTGTTCTTGTTCTTGTTCTTGTTCTTGTTCTTCTTCTTCTTCTTGTTATTTTCAAATTCATATTGCGATCAAATGCTTCCCCCCCCCCAAAAAAAAAAGAATTTTTTTTATGATTTCCAGAACAGAAGTTCTGTGACTCCACGTACCGAGAGCAATCGGGGATAAGAGGAGCTTCTGAGATCTGCACCATTTGTATCTTGTCCAGCAGGATGGTATTAGCCACAATGCAGGGCATTCTTGTTGTCTGATAGGAAATTACAAATGCCCTGACGACTGTTGTGATGGAATCCTGTGTCAGTTTCTTCTTCATGAGGCCAATATTGTTAGGATGAAAGTAACACGCTTTTGCAGCATTTAACTATGTGCTACTTCATTTTGTCATCGTTGTCTTTGCACTATCGAAAACACCCAAATATTCTTTGCAGGAGAGATTGGTGGAATTAGCTGCCGACCTACTATGATCAGTCTGTGATTTTGGATTCAGGTGATTTCTTCCACCGAGGTTGAATTATTACAAATTCCCATTTACATTCGTTCCGTCTCAGAAAAATCACCCACTGCCGTCCGTTGCTTAAATCCTTTGATCCACTGTTCAAACTTCACTATATATTTGTGGCATCTGTTTCCTATAGGTCAAACAAAAATAATCATATTTCATATGCAGCTAACTGCTGTCAGCATAATGATAAGGTATTGGCATGGTCTTCATCAGATCTAAGGCCTTTCATATATAGTGAGAATAGCAATAGTTCTAGGATGGCGACCTGTATGGCTCTCCACATAGCACTGCATTCGTCGTTGAGGATGACCCATTGATGGAGCCCGATTCCCAGATAGGACTGAAACCAAGCTATAGCCGAACCTGTAATTGCAAGGTACCCCTCCATGAGTCTCAGAAGATTGATGGTCCACAGTATAGGCTGTGGATAAATCTAGTTATACTAGCAATACAGCACCAGCCCCTGTCAAATGCTGTGAGGATATCAACGTATACCTTCATTAAAGCCCTTTCAATATCATGGAAGCACTGGAGTTAACATTTTCCGTCAGTGGACCATCTCTCTCTCTCTCTCTCTCTCTCTCTCTCTCTCTCTCTCTCTCTCTCTCTCAGGTAAAGATGACTTACTTTTCTCAGAAATTATTTAATGAAGAACAAAGTATACAAACGTCAATTCCCAATATTTGGGTGTTTATACCACATTGACTATTTTGTGACAACAGGTTTAAAAAAAAAGAATCGCTTAGAGTATATCTAACAAACGTTTAATATAGCGATGTCACATCTCAGTCTTAGAATACTGGTAGGGTCATCTTTATGTGTCTCCTGCTGACCCAGACTTCCACCAGGAGGACTATAGCTGCCAGCATTAACAATGCGCCAAAAACCAGCATCAAACCGTAAAAATGGTGGAGCCGGACAGCCGTAGGGGCTGCAGTACGGGCACCTCTGGGATCAGGACAGTGCTCGGTGCGAGGAAAGAATATTTTCTTCCATCTCTCGTTGATTCCGAATGCAAGGGCAGTCAAGATTCTGCAAGGCAAAGTGTAATCTCTGTCAAGATTTTCTCCTCACGAAATACTAATAACAGCGCAGAAACAGAACAAGAAGACCACTGGGAGAGCGTAAATCCCGCACGCCAACGAAATTTTAATACAGGTTAAATGCAGGAATTTTGATAAACATCAACACAGGCATGAAGAATCAGGTAAGTCTAATATCTATGGCTAACCCTGTATTTGTCCTTTCAATGTTTCAGTGAGATCCAGATATTACATACAGCAGTACATACTGCTGGGTTTCCCATATGTGATCTCATATTACTGTTCAACCGTAACAGCTGCTACAACTCTGCTCCTTTCTCAGATACATAAGGGTTTGAAATATGAATGACCTTGAAGCTGACCTTTCAAGATCACTCAAGGTGAAATCGAATGCCATATTTGGATTCTCCGTATGACTTCCCCCTTGCAGCCGAGTTAGGTCATATGCTACTGTATAAATGCCAGACGAGTTCAGAATGTGTTTAGAATGTGGGAAACCTGGATTGTCTGCTTTGCCATTCTACAAACTGGCATTCAAACCTGTTCATACTGACAGCTACGAAGAAGCCTCTCTTGTTTTGAGGAGCCACCCATTTGTCCAATGTTTTTACAACTTTGGTAGAGACCCTCACTAGGGGTATACGCGAATTCTGGGGAGTAAATCTGGTGTGTACTTTCAGGGGCTACTTCGTCCCAAACTGTTACTCCGATATGGTCCTATGTTACCGAAAAGGTAAAAAAAAAATCGTAACAAAATAAAATAAAAGTAAAAAAATGGTCTGGAGATACAGTCAGTTTTTGTGGACGACAAAAAGGGATGCCAGGGATGCCATGAAAGTATACATTGTACCTAGCTCTGCTGTGCAGTAGCACGAAGCAGAGCTAAAAATCAATCATGATAGTAAATCTTCTTTACCCAGGGTTTCGCGAATACAAGACCACCCACTTATACGATCATGGTCTTCTAATACTTTATCCAGTATATAATACCGTAGTGTTACTATTTTTCTGGAACATTAATAACTCCCTATAACACGACCATGGCGATAAAAGCAACATAAATACTCATACTATTTCGATAATAAAAGTAGTTCATGTGGAGTGTGTAGGGTTGTATACGATTAATCCAAACATTTTCAACAATATTTGTGACTTTTTGTGATTTATTTCGGATTAATATCCGACAACGAATTGGTCAAAATTTGTGTCCAAACAGAATTCAGTACATAGAGATCATAGTTTTATGTATCCTCGGTTTTAGTGTCTGAATCATACTTTACATGTACATTATGATACCGTTGCCTGCACAGTTTTAACGAACACTGCCTGTATGTTGCTGATACCTTTTATTTTGCAGCTAAGTTAAACATATCTTTGATTAAAATGTAATGCCAGTTAGGCCTAATTGCAACTCGTCGTCACCCGAATAGATTCTACCGGCTTAGTTAATCTGTTATCTCAAGTAAACCAAGGTCTGATATTCAATACATCTGGATCCAGACCATAAGCCCGTGGTCCCTATCCGGCGCCACTCTTGTGTGTTAGTTAAAGCCATTTTTCAAATAAAAGACCTGGGCTGGAGTTATCAAAAACACAAAAAGGACTCAAGTCCTTAAGTACTTAAGGTTTACTTAAGTCAAATTCACAATTTGCTCAATCACATTAATAATAATAATATGCAGTTCTTATATAGCGCCTTTTCCTTGCCGAAACCAGCTCAAAGCGCTTTACATATTATTACCCCTGGCAGACCTGTTACATCCATCACCTACTCAACTCCATAGGGAGTATACACCCGCTTACACGTTTCAAGGCGCCACAGGTAATCTAAGTACAAGTGCCATCTCTGTCTATAGCCAGGTACTCATTTACGGCTGAGTGCACCGAGGCACCATTGTCGTCACCCGTAGCCCACGCGGGACGGTTTTTGATGAGCCAACCGGTTTTGGCGGGACTCGAACCCACGAACTTGTGGTTGGTAGTCATTGCTCAGATTGGCGACTTAAGTCAAAACTTAAGTATTTTTGAGAACCCTACTCTTGGTCTTATATTCGGGAAAACCGGTAGTTTTATACAAATCATAAATTTCGATGCCATTTTATCGACTTAGCATCTAGTTTTCATTACCCTCTTTGTGGTATTCCCCCTCAACCAATTGCTCGGATTATTGTTTTTAGTTATGTAATGGAATCTTATTTTACAAACTAGTACACTTTTCATAGCATTACCTTCTTTGAATCGAATAATTAAAGACTTACACTCCACTAAAAGGATCCCTGAGGGCGGAGTTTCTGGGAAATGCCACCGAATATGGATACATGAAATTAAACCTGTCGTCAATGGTAGCAAAGGCGCAATCCTGACTGCGTGCAAAACTCGCTGGCGTATAGTCGATAATATAAGCATAACTCTCCTCCTTCACTTTCTGGAAATGTCGGTCGTGATTCAAACCCAGCACATCAGGATCTGATTTGTTAAATGCACTAATTTTTCTCCACAGCTCGTGCTCCATTGGTGATTTGGAGTCCTGGTGAGTATAAAAGAGAAAGGATGTCCTTTTACCAAGAACTTTATTTTGAAATTATCCCAAATAAAAAGCGTCGACTGTTCAAATTAGGAAATTCTAAAATCAAAATATTACTAAATATATCATAAATTTAGAGAAAATGTCAACGCTCCATTCAATGTTTTAATCGATGGAGTAGGAAAAAAGTACATTTCACTTTGGTTTGCAAACCGTAGCTGAGGATAATGGGTCTATTTGGATTGATGGAATTATAAGTTTAATTATGGCACAGTAATTATTCAACCGACATCCAAGTTTCTGAAAGATTCATAATTTTGCTTTCACCTTTAGCACTTGTGTAAGCTGCGTGGATCCCATAGTTCCAAACTTGTATTGGTTCTGTTCCACCATTTCTTCCAGAGTGTTGAAGGGAAAGCTTGCTTTCTCTATAGCCAGGAAAGCTACCAGGTTACCGCTGTATGTGGCGCTGGTTATGACCACGTAGAACAAGAAAAACGCCACCACAAGCCGGTGGGACGCAAAGGAGGGCAGCCTATCACTAGCTGGAGCATTCAAACGTAAACCGTACCTCTAGTAATTATTGAGGCATCAATCGTTGAGAAGCCCCTACAATATTATACCGATTTTTTTCTTTCTTTTTTGCCTCCTCCTCCTCCTCCTCCTCCTCCTCATCCTCATCATCATCATCATCATCATCATCATTATTATTATTATTATTATTATTATTATTATTATCATTATTATTATTATTATTATTATTATTATTAATAATAATCATCATCATCATCATCATCAACATCAACAACATCATCATAAGTTTTACAGTTTTGTTATCTTATAGGCCTATTTGGAAATTAAAATTTTAAACACTACAGATATTATGTCATCGCCAAGAAAAGTGTATGGTATTTACCATTGGTACCTTCACAAAAGCAACTTGTGAGATTGTGAAATTTTGAATTTATAACCAAAATGGTGCAATGTTTACAAGTCTTCAATTATAAACAAGGGAAAATGTGGAGAGAGTGAGAATTCATCCTATCAGATTATATGGCTTCCCATTACGTCAGCTTAGGTGAAATCTAGTGCATGCAGTTGAAGTCACATGTACGACTTCCTATTAGTGTTTATCATAAACATGTGGCCTATACCGGCTCATTGACGAGAAGTAAACTTTCACAATTTGAGAGTGACATTAAGTCTGAGGTGAAATCGATTCGTCAAGGTCAAATCTCTTGATGCAGTTGACATCTCCACATGTGATTTACCTTTAGTGTTTAATAGTAACATATGGCCTAACACAGATTCGTTTCGTGGCGACACGTCTTAAAACATGTGTGACCCTGACTCTGACCTATCAATCTCACGCAAGGTCAAATCTCGTAGATATCTGTTGCTAACGGTTGCTAATTGCCGAGCGTCAAGTGCATGGGAATGTATTTTTATCACACTGAGAAGCTTTCCTTTTAAGCAGTGCAAAGGTAATGAATTGTGTATTTAGTAACATGACGCAGAATCTTCCTCAAAGGCACGGCAAATAATTTCGGTCACATGAGTAAGTAAACCACAAAACATGTAAAATAAATTCACCATTGAAACAAATGTTTCAATAGTGAATTTCAGAGCAAGTCCAAATGCAGTTACTCACATTGAAGCAGCACTGCAGAACAGGCAATCCAGCATTCTTTTTGTACCACACCAATCCAGTTGGCATAAACACGGTCCCTCCTGGAGAAAGTGCGCACATTCCAATCATGAACCAGTGACGTCACAGACAGAATGACGGCAGTCAGGATGACGGCAGCGGGGATGCCGAGCCAGACCTCTATTTTAAATGGCTTTCGGTGTAGGTCCGTCCCTAGATTTAATGGTGGTCTCAACAGTACCGTGTTGTACTCCACGTGCATTGGAATACTGGAAAAGCTAACGGCCTCTCGACGTACAATGGAATCCACCAAAGGCGCAGTTGTGAGATCGATTTCCTAACAAAAGGTACAGGGGCCTTGAAGCTCAGCTTGATCCAGCATCCACCAACAGGCAGGTTTACATTTAACAGGAAGATTGCAACAGAGCTTTGATCTACAATCAACTGTTTCCGAGTTATAGCTCGATTTTCATAATGCTCCTATTTAGACCTTTTTAACTGAATACTTTTTGCAGTGAACTCCTGATCCAACTTTTTCATTTTTCAAGGTATCCGGGGAATTAAACTTGTCAAAAAATACTGTATGCAAAATGTTTGAGCTGCATACGTACATTGTATTTCAATATGTAACAGTGGTATAGTGCTACACAGAGGTGTTTTACCTTTCTCTTCAGCTCTTCTACCAGTCCGTTCCAACTGCCGTCCCCTTCCTTATTTCCCCACTGACCATCCTTGACCATTGTTACCTTGTACCTACAAACAAGAAGAACTAGAAAGACTGCTGGGACAGCAGAAAACCCCATCCGCCTACATGAAAGAGTCAGATAAATACCAATATCTGTGTTTTTATTTCTCCTTTGAAACTCACTTGATGTCAAAAATATTACATTGTACATTTTACTGTAATTGGCAACTGCAGATATCATTTCTTATTGCAGTTCGACACGGCAAGATATCTGGTCTTCATGACAGTTAAAGTAGGTTGGTTCTGGAAAGCGCTCTTGGTGTTAAAACAGGGTTTAGCGTGTATTTAATGGTGAGAGATAGAGTGCATCTTCTGCATTTGGGATATATGGCGCGCTGGGAACAGGCCTATGTACCTGTTGTGCAGAACCTGGCAAGATATCAAACGAACAAGATGTAAACAGCCAGGATCTCATCACTTAGGATAATAAATTGGCACGCCAGCAACTTGGGATGCCTTCTACAAGTAACCAGCAGAAAAACTAATTACATGTAAGTCAAGAAACACCCTATACGGTAAACTCCCTCAGTCGGAATTTGTGGTGTGAGATCGACGCCTGGGCGCAGAAATGGGCCCGGTATGATAGCCCACGCGTGAAACGACTAGGCTGTTAGAATTGGGTGTAGGGTTAAGAGCAAACGAACCCGCAAAGTGTGATTGTAGATATTACACATCCTGTCAATTTATCCTCATTGTCATTGTACATCGTGTCATAGTATTGCAACCTTAAGTGGAACAGTCAGACGATGAACTTTGCCATTTGTGCGAGGCTGTGGGAAAAAAGAATAGAGCTCCCTTTCAAGGTTAGGGACAGGTGCGGTCCGAATGAATAACTGGTTGGCCAAGAGAGAAATAGGCGAGTAGGGGGCCTTATGTATGGTGGCTCGAAGAGGCCAATCGTGTTATCGCATTGTCGCCCCCGACAATGCGATAACACGATAATACGATAGATGCAAACTGTCGTGTTGTCGTATTGTCGCATTGT
>JAAUYG010105981.1_pt1 | contig 11729 bp, 9 predicted proteins | sample 7278091 | NCBI WGS metagenome assembly JAAUYG01 (sample SAMN14350201, study PRJNA611818) | marine sediment metagenome | isolation source: surface marine sediment (0.6m) | place: French Polynesia: Moorea | collected 2018-08 | reverse complement strand
ATATGGCAATTTGGCTCCCAAACTTAAGACTCTTGTGGTTATTCCACTCTTTTACACCAAAAACTGGCATGCAGATCTTGAATTTGCCTGCAAATTCTGTTTTCTAGTTCTTAGTTTGAATTGTTTGGCTTTGGTGAAAATATCTCTGCAAAAGCGGTATCCGTGCAGTATCAGAGGCGTCGGCGTCATAGTTCTTCATGAGTTCAATGTTCTCTCAAGTCGAATCCAGTCGCAGATACGTTTATTCTGTGCTAAAAAGACCGCGTACTGCTAGTCCGGTGTGGCTAGCCTTCACTTTTGCAGATTATTACATTTCTCTGAACAAAACATCTCAAAACTTTATTGCCGACCCTCGATAAGAGGTTTTCCTTGTACAGGCGTGATGAAATAATACCTTTTGGTTTTTTGGCACTTTCAGAAGAGACTGGTCACAAAATGTGCAGGTACATGAGAATACCATATATTTTAAATCGTTCAATGGTAGATGATAATTATAATAGACATACACTGTAAAGTAATAGGAACCTTTGAGGTACAGTGAAAAAAAGTTTTCGGAGCCAGCTGTCTTTCGCAACCTTTCTATTACTACTGTCTTTCTACTATAGAGAAATAACTAAATGTCTATAACGGCGTATGGGCACTTTACCTGTTGGCAAGCATTGTGCGAAAGAAAATGAGTGTGGTGCAGACATTCATGTCCTTTAAGAGGGACAGTATGCACCACAGCGTGTTCTGTTTACTGTTCCCGTTGATAACAGGTGCCGCAGAAGTTTTAAAAAGACCCCCCTCCCACCCCGGGGATTTACATTGAATCTCACGTTCAGCATGTGCCAAACGGAGATCTTCGCCATAGTCCGTGAACGGAACAAAGGCGGGTGACATTTTTCCTGCGACAAAAAGTTATGCCTTTATGCTGTCTTTGGAATTACATTGCACAATGTTGTTACAGGAACAGGTTGTTACAGGTTGTTACAGTTGTTATGGGTGTATTTAATAAGCATATTTATAATCTTTAAAGGCTTCCTTTGCGATGTGACGCATAAATGTATTCCTATAACACCATGCACTGGAATCGAGCAGCGTATTAACCCAAATACTAAATTGTGTGATTCCAATTCTATAAAAAAATAACAATTTTGATCAGATGGAAACCAATTTTCAAACCGGTTTCTACACAAGCGACATCTGGTGGTAATGTTACGAACCAGCTAGGTTATATACATATTGACAGTTTAATCCCACCACAATTGGGCCTTTCCCGTGGCGGAGTGGGTAGAGGGTCTACCTTGGAAGAGAGGATAAACGGATGTAAAGGGTTTGGGAGCCGAAGGTTTAGGGTTCGAGACCCGACAAAAAAGCGGTTGAAATTTTTTTTTTTTTTTTTTTCTTTTCTTAGGCTTTATGCTTCATTATAGCAAAGACCTATATATTGATCTATATGCGGTCTTTCATTATAGTTTCGTTGTGGCGTCGGCGTCAGACAGCACAGTAAGTATATAAACCCAGTTCTCTGAATAAATCTATTCTCTGATGGCTATGTGTTGGAAAGAAGGGAAGGTATTCTACTTTCAACAGGCAGTTACGCATATTAATATATTATCTTTCTTTTTTCGTTTAGGTTTCACAATTCAAAGCAGGATTATACAAGCATTATAGCTTTGAGGGCCTATTTTCAACATGTCTAAAACCCCTTGGTGCCTGATTTTCTTTTATCTTTCGGGTATGTAGCCTTTCTAAATCACTCCCCATGTCTAAACATGGGATGCATTCTTGCATTCACTTCTACATATCTGATTGTGTGCAGTCTCCACATGTGTGTCTTGGAAAATTATTTGATCGACCAAGTTTGTTAAAGGTATATAATCTCCCACCCAAGGTCAAGATGATTCTATTGCGATAGAAAAAGCCCCAGAGAAAGACGAGGGTGTTCAAACTCAAGGTTTCTAATATTTAACCATTTTATCCAGAAAGATGGGCGTTAGGGCATTGCTTTTGAAGAGTAATGGTAAATCCTATTGGAAACTGCAACTTCACGATTAAATTTGACTTTTTTGTGTGACCTTGAAACTCCAAATAGGGTCAAATATGGTTAGAAATATTTTACCCACATCTAAGATTCGCACCAGAACCGCCAATGTTTGCTGATATCATGCCCTACTTTGTTCCCTTTAGCACATGCGCATTGCATTCAAAACACCTAATTGGCAGTATTTCATCGCCAAATGAATAGTCGGTTTCATTTGGGAGCCGAAGGGGTTAATCGGGCCCGCTCTCGGCTCTTCAAAACGAGTCACGCAAATGCGAGTCGACCTGGTTACTGTTTTCCTGGGTGTGCCTGCTCCAAAGCGAGAATGCATTGCCAGATAAGTGCACAGTTTTTCCAGGGAAAACCGCACATTGTGACAACATTACCAGGCACTTGTACAGTTTTACATCCATTAGGTCAATACAGTTTTTGCCGTAGAGTAGTGGTGTTGCGGCCATGTTTTCTTCCGATCTGATTTGCACGGTTCTGATTGGTCGAAGTGACTTTGACCAATCAGTAACGTGCAAATTTTGAAACCTTTCGGGCCTTCTATGTTTTTGTCGGGTATGTCCGGAAAACTTTCCCGCGAAGGGGGTGAAAATACTCCCCATTCCTTATAAGACAATGCGGAAGAGTCCTAGATGCGCGTACGTCTCTGGGAAGGGTGCTATATATTTACCTGGCTCTGTGGTCCCCTGTCGCAGAATGGCGGCACCGTCTCTTCCTGTCACACCTCGCTCACAGGACAGAACTGTGGAGTTCTGCTCCATGGCAGTGAACGTGTATTCCCTGTTGCTGCCGCGTCCGTCCACGCAACCGATCGCTTCAGATATACAGGTAACATGTCATGAATCAGTAATTGATGATGAATACAGATTGTGTGAAACTGTTGTAAACCCACCTTTGAACTTTTATCAGAAAAAAGTGACTGTCATGTTGCAAAATGAGGTTTATAAACAGAGAAGATCAATTTTGTTTACATGGATGTTAAAATAAACATAACTGACATAGTCAAGTTATGAACTAAAAAAAGACTAAACAGTCAAGTATTAACCAAGTAATAACCGGTAACAGATTAAAAGCTGCATGACCAGGGCTTAATTTTCTTATGGAAAACCTTGTAACTTCCTCAATTTAATTTACCCTGCACCTTTTAGTGAATACATCCACGTTACCGTTTCTCCTGACGACCTGGCTGCCGTCAACATTGTTGATATCAATCTGGTCCACCGTGTCCGTATAATACCTATCTAGCGTGGAGATATTTCCTGCTCTGCTGTGGTACCAACCCGTGCCTTGCCATCCCCGCGGGTACACACACTGACCGGAGCTCGGAACTTTGAACAGATGATAACTTTTACATATTACATTCAGACATAGTTTCCCATTCAGTTCAGCCAGATAAAGTAATGTTTGTCAGTTAACATCTATTTGTGTTAAGATTTGAGAAACAACATCGCAAAGATACTTTGATCTCCAGGTGGGTACTTGGTGACCTGTGTCCGGAGGGGGGGGGGGGGTAAAATTTGACCTAGGGTCTAATAAACGTAACCTGGGGCCATATTTATAGAGGCAAGTGACCTTAACATTTGTGCACTATTGCCTATAAGGCACTTAAAATGTGGCCTGAAGAATTGAAGGGTTGTCCCATCTGGATACTTATATTTATAGTATTTGTTGTTTACAAATTAGGCCCAGGCGTTGTTAAAAGTACTTGGTCATAGGTATCCAGCAACTAATTAAATAGTGCTTTAATAATTTGTTGCATAGTGTTGTTAAGGATCGAATAGCTTGAATCGCTCCACTCATGTATATTTCAGTTGATTCAAATAGTTGTGACAGGAGATAAAAAGTTACCAGCGTTTACACAGTATACCGTTATTGCAAGCTATATCGTAGTTACGGGATTAGTGCATTTAAAATAACACTTTTGTTACGAAAGCAAGTAAATTGATTTGATTTTAGCCCCCCCCCCTCTCTCTCTCTCTCTCTCTCTCTCTCTCTCTCTCTCTCTCTCTCACTTACCTAAAACATGTGCCCAGCAGAGAAACTGAAAGTTAATAGTTGATCTAATTGAAAGTTTTGCAATGAAAAGTAAGTAAAACATTGAATTATGTCCTTGAAACCAGTAGTTTTTAATGTTATACTGGGAATATAATTCATAAGAATGTATATAAATAGAACATATATTCGAGGCAGTAAAATATTCCTCCATAGTACACTTAATTAGGTCTAGTAAACCTTCTGTGCAATGACTCACCTGAAGAATTGGCTGAAAGTGGTATAGGGCAGAAAATTTCATTTTTCTGCGTTCTGTATACGTATTTGTTTCAGACCAGCCAGACACATGAACTATAAAGATCGAACTAAAACTTCGAGTTACCATCACTTAATCCTTCCATTTGTTGAAAGACGATCGCTTCAATGGAGCGATACATTTGATATCACTGCACTTCGTGATCAAACAAAATTAAGCCATGCAGAAGTGAGGTACATAAGGGAGGGCTATTTCTCCTCCCACTTCTGGCTCATGTCGCGTAAAGACAGAAGCACTTGAAATGAAAATTACTCTCTTCAGTCGTTACGTTTGTAACACTCGGCACACCCGAGTCGAAATAATGCGGAACAGCAGAGCTGGGCAAATACACTTGTTTGGCCACGACGATATTTTGCCAACTGCGCGAAGACCAGTGGAATAATCATGTTCTCCCACTGGCTATAGGACAGGAATATTTGCCGTACATATGCACGGTTTTGTGTCTTTGTGAATGTGATTTGGTATGGAGATACACTGGTTGTACTCGGACAAAATGTGAAAACTGTAGCAGATTAAGTCGAAGCAGTTGAACAGCATGCAAATATATCTGACCGACATTCTGACTAGTCTCTCTGGGGCTATTATGGCGTCGCACCTGTAAGAAACGCCCAGAGAACATTTACATGCACACGTATTCTTTTTTTTTTTTTTTTTTTTGATCTCGGTCAGGTTAAATGGCATTAAATGTACTTTAGCTGAGACTGGATTTGTGTCTCTTCCCAGTCCTTTTGACAGTCTGTTTGAACGTTATGTACTTCATGTACAAGGGTCACTTCTGCAAACAGAAACATGGTGCGGCCTTGGACTCCTGCTCTTTCTGATTTTTAGTGGACATTTTGTGTGTTGCAGTTTGAATTACAAACGGTAGCTTTAACAATTGTTCCAAATCTAGCATCTGAGGCAGACGGGCGTTGATGGGAAGACGCAGAACAATGGGTCCACAGAAAGAAACCACGTAAATGATGCATTGCAAGAAAACCAATAAAACAATAAATACCACAAATGAGAGAACAACAAATACACGACTTACTACCGAACTGCCAGAAAAACGACGTTCCGGCAGCACATGATATAGATAAGGAGAAACAGACTAAATACTTTGTTTCAGGTTGAGGGAACGTGCAAGAGAGAACACAATAGGGCCATGGGTGGAACGAATATTCAGCAAATCAGTGTTTCAAAATAGCGTAACAATAATACTAAATAGCAAGGCTCATGGAGCTCAAGATCGACTGACCGAAACCCGTAGCTGAACGAAGTCAACCATCAAGCCATCCTAGTCATATGTAGAAATTCTGCATTTCGGGGCAGGTTTCAGCAGAGCAATTGCTGACATGGGGACACTGACAGAATGTGTTGCAAAATAGTATTTTCCAGTCTCATTAAATGACATTTTAAAATGGATGAGGACTCTTGACTCCTGGTGTAAATCCAATTTCAAATGTAAAATCATAGTACATGATGGGACAAGGGAAAGAAGCGACTATAGAGATGAATGATGAGATTAACAAACAAATGAACATCTGAAAACCCCGCGCGTAAATCTTTATAAACGTTCTCCATATGTAGTCGTCCATTGGTGTACATACTACCTCTTTCTCCATATGTAGTCGTCTATTGGTGTACATATTACCTCTTTCTGTCACGTAATTAGAATAGGGAGTATTTTAAACTATTTGGCGGGAAAATGATCCGAAGATACCCGAAAGACGCGAAAAGGCGCGAAACCATTGACCCTTTGTGACTGGTCGCAACTTTACATGACGGGGTGAGGTTGGTAGTCATGTGACCATGGGTAGTTTGGCTTCCCAATGAAACCGATTACTCATGTTGCGAATTTGTGGCGCCAAATACAGGCTATTTCAGCGGTGCTATACCCCAAGATCGGGACTAATATGTAATAGGAAGTACAAAGAGCAGTGAGTTTGTAACGAGTATTTGCCTCTGAATTACTAAGATGATTTCCAATAGGCTAGCACTGTTATAAGAAAGGTAGGAGAAGCACAACAGTTAGTCCATGCAAGACTGAAATTGTCACGTGTGTACCTTGGGTTGTTTGGCATTCCAACGAATGATTAAGCACACATTGAGTTGCTTTATTAATAATTCATGTTATTATAAAATGAAATATTATTGCCTTTTACAGCGAAATACTATTAAACGTTCCTGGATTTGTTTCTGGTTGCATGTACATGGGTCTCGAGCTCGAAGCCTATGTGAGGCGCTCTCATCACCAAAGTTTAGCTGGCCATTACATGTCACGACCTGAGACAGATCAGCAGCACCCATGACGACACCCTGTATGTAGTGTTAGTAGTACAAGGTTGTGAATATCAGTGTAGCTTGTATTGAACCAATGTATAGTGAATGAATGCACGGGAAAACATCTTTTATCTTGTATCTTTTCATTTTATGTACCATGAAGAGTTATGATGATATAATTTCATAAATCTCAGCTTTCATCTAAATAGTTGAATTTGGTAGGTTAAGAAGAATTTGCAATGAAATGTGTCCATTTAATACTAAAGTTTTGTCATTAACTACAAGCTACGGTGGCTGACTGATCGCACTCTCTCCTGCCTGTCTACGCTTTCCGTCATTACTTAGGTTAGCAACCACTATGAAGATGCTCTTCATTAAAGCGTTTGGGCTAGTGGCCCTCTGTCACGGGTTTATTTTAAACTTGCTGTGGAAGACATGGCACCATTTGCTCATTTACAAATCTTTATTAACTATGAGACGCTCCCCTGTGACAGTCGTGGTTAGCGCCCTCAAATCGTGTCACAGATTTCCTATCGGCAAGCACCCATAAAAAATGTGTGTATGGTACACCTTAGCTGTAGTGTGCGCTGTAAAAACGCGCCATTCACCATCAAAATAAATAATTTCGTTACACCCTCAGTGGCCAACAAGAATTCAAGTGGCTATGCATATAACTGTGACTAAAAGAATAAAGACAGATATGTAGATGTACATGGTATGAAGAAGTTATATGGCGCGTCGAAGTGGCTGAAATTGAAAAAAAGTCTTACTGATAAATTGAAAATTCCAATTCTGTTTGGTTGCAGCAATAATCGTTACAAGACCTTGGTGACCTTTTGCCATGTATCAGTGGCACTTAAATAATTGTGAGTGTTAATAGGTGGTATAGACGTTCTTGGGTAAGATATACTGATCGTTATATTCAGTTTTTTCTGTTTATGCAAGTATATATCCTGCCTTTATTGTCAGCCTTCAGTTTGCAATCAGATTAAAACCATTAATGTGAAGGCATAACTTGGTTTGATCTTATACCACACGTGGGGAACAAAATGTCTATATAACGCATTTCAAAAGAGAAAAGATGTGGTATTATTTTGTGGAAATATTTAAGTCCTTCCTTACAGTCTTCCTTTTTATTTTGCTATACACCCATGACAAGCTCAAGTTGCTCTAGAAAACTTAAGTGAATAATGTCACTGGGTTAGTAAGGCCTACCCGTGGAGAGAGCAAATACTACAGGCTAGCTACAAGCTGAAGTCATTCCATCAAAGTTGACAAGTTCTGCTTTTTTTCTCATTGCCATGTTTGACCCGATAGGCGTGTTTTCAATAGACCAGCACTTTTGTTGTGTCTGTCCTTCCCATTAGTGTTGTGAAAGTCCCTAAATACTTGCTTTTAGTCAGTTGAACAGGTTTGGTACTGTGTATATGCGACTTTGAAATTCAATTGACACAAAGGAAATTATTTTTGTCAGAAAATACATCTAGCAATCAGTAACTGACATTACGTTTATTGTGAAGAAGCGTGAGGTGTGTTTTGTCGACTCCAATGCTTATACAATATTTAGAACAATTCAACGCAGACGTGCATGGACAAACTCGTAAAATGATTAAACTATTCATGCACCCTATCAATTGTTAGCTGGACTATAATATAAACGCTATTTTGCGGTGTAGACAGCGCTGATATAAATGAGTGGCCTTGTTGACACGTGTTCGTTGCAGTTCTGTTACCACGTTCTGTTACGGTCCACATACAGCAATTAATGCGTTTTTCAGATTGTGGTAAAGCATATGCAGCAAATGCTTCTATTCAAACAGCTACTGACGCTACATGTGCATTTATCCCAGCAAACGCCATCAATATTGACCGGGTCCATTATGATTAAATTCGTTCGTTACACACATATGAAGCAGGATCCCTAGTGTTCCCGACCATAGCAAATAATGACACTGTTTTACCGATGGATCACACAATTTGTTTCCGACAATGAACTCTGCAACCCGCCCTACGCATGCTTGGGAATGACTTTGTAGAAGGTCGGAAGAGCCAAACGGTGTATTGCCAAGGAGTGCCCCCTGGCGACAGGAAAAAACTGTAGTCCAGCGAGTCTACAGCAGAAGTGCAGGATGGCACAGAAGTACTTACACTGGGATTACAGATCAAGACGTAAGACTAACAAACTCACAAAGAGCCAAGGAAGGAGTTGAAGATGGCCAACATAGTGCACAACACCACAAACATTTGTTTCGTGGACGATGTGATATATTTTTCGACTGGTGTAGGGACGTCCTACTGGGTGTATGCTGCCCTTCACTGGGTTCTAGGGGCTGCTATATGTGGCAGCAATGGCTTTGTACTATGCCTCTTCCTACGGAATAAGCGGCTCAGGAGCATGGCTAATTACTATATGATGCAGCTGACCATTGCCGACTTCTTGCTTGGCGTGGGACTGCTGTTCCTGTCTGGCTACTTTCTTACACCAGTTATGTCTGTGAACCATCATGTGTGTACACTGAGATATGCGATTTTTACGTTCCTGGCGTTCGCTACAGTGATGGCACTGTTCGTGATGACAGTGGACCGTTACATCGCCGTGGTGCATCCCATGACCTATCCCTTCTCGCAGACAAGGAATCGCCTCACGTTGGCTACCCTTGGCGTGTGGTTCCCCGCCTTCCTCCTTGGGTTTGTTCTGCCTTTGGTATGGCACAACGACTGCCCCAATGCCTGCGATCTGGCAGTTGTCTTAAAGATTGAATACATACAGTTCATCTTGGTACCGTTTCTACCAGTTTTCGTCGTACCGCTGACACTTATGTATGTCCGAATACTGCGTACAGCGAATGCTCAACGCAGGTCCATAGCCCAACAGCTCACTGACACTGGTTTTCCAGGGACATCCGCCAAGCACCAAGGACCAGGACTGAAAACTGCAGAATATAAGCTCGTGAAAGCCGGATTGGTGGTGTTCGTTGTTTTTTATATCCTGTGGATGCCGTTCGATGTCGTCTTGGCGATACAGGTGTATACAGAAGACGGAATATACAACCAGGCTTACTTGCCGCCCAGACTTTATACGTTAGTCTTAGCGGCTTTGAACTCTCTAGTTAATCCGTTTATTTATGCTTTTCGTTTACCTGATTTCAAACGAGAGATGAGGAAAATGATAGCATTCAAATCTAGCAGCATCCAGTCAACGTCTGTGCATGATATACGTAATATGTAATTGACACTTGACGGCATTTTTCGGTCAAACCATCTGGCACGTATTCAGTAGAGCCTGTCTTTAGCACAACCCCACAATTAACAAAAATCTATTAGAAATAAAACACACACTATACCCCCCCCCCCCCCCCCCCAATCAGCACGGAGACTTAGTGACGACCCAGTATGACATATTGTGGGCATTTGGTACGAAACAGTGCGTCTTACTATTTTTGCTGGACGTAACTGCGGCATTCGATACCGTCGATCACTGGCATACAGGAGTTATGGTCCACAAGCTTCATGTTGACTTTGGCCTCAGCAACAACAACAACAACAACAACAAAAAGAAGCCCGTACGTCCTATTTGAATGGTGAAAAGCAGGATGTCGTCGTCCGAGGATTACAAAACAACCTGCCTTGATAACCTATAAACGCCCCTTTCCTGGATTTCCGCAGTATCCCCTGACAAAGTTACATGTACAACGGATCCAAAACCATGATCGATCGCACCGTCACGCAGATGAAAACTTTTGAGCATATAAGTCCAGTGCTGAGGGGACTATGCACAATAAACGTACAATGGTTATAGTTAAAGGGATATTTTACTATAAAATATTATTATTAACGTTCTGTCTGCAAGGAATAGCCCCCGGTTATCTCACCGAGCTTTTGGAGACTTACACACCTGCGTATCCATACTGTAACAGTGGCATCAAGTGACAGGAGTCTTCTGCTGAAGGCCCCAGGATATCGTCTACGACTGGCTGGCGATAGAACGTTTCCAGTATTTGCTTCTGAATTATGGGATGGACTCATCTACGAAATTCGTATGTGCCAAACTAACAAAAAAATACTAAAAAAAAAAGAAAACACCAAAACAACAACAACAACAACAAAAGAACAATCTCTACAAGTTACAAACATTCAACGTTAAATCCCCAAATGATACACTACACAGAAAAAGTTAAGATATTACATATCCTTAACTTTTTTGTGTAGTTGGTATATGCTATACGTGCACGCATAGCATATATGAACTACACAAAAAAGTTAAGGATATTTAATATCCTTAACTTTTTGTGTGGTGTATCTCTTTGCTAAGCGCCTTTCCATCGTTTGAGCATAGTCACGTGGAATTGGTGGCACTATGCAAGTTTACAACATGTACAATAATAAACGAATGAATAAATGAATTTAAATTGAGAATTAAGACTGATCATACATGGGAATTTATGTGTATTTTGACAGCTCGTCGGTTGTTACTAATTCGGAGGCGTCACCGTATATGGTTACTTTGAATTTGCTGTACATATGTTCGGAATGTCCGTTATAGTACAGTTTAGTAAATAAAATGTACTGTAGCTATCACCACACCACTGCTGCTGTATGTACTACTGCTGCTGCTGGTCCTCCTCCTCCTCCTTCTCCCTCCTCCTACCTCCTACTACTCCTCCAACTACTATTATTACTACTACTACTACTACTACTACTACTACTACTACTACTACTACTACTACTACTACTACTACTATTATTATTATTATTATCATCATCATCATCATCATCAGGACGACGACTTCTGTTGCTTCTGCTTCGGATGATGATTTAATGATGATTTTAATCTATTAGAAATTAGGCAGACGATGCAAAATTATTGTTAGTTAGCTGGCTATCAGGTTGTATCCATTCCGAAATATTGATCTATGGGAGATTAAATGCGATTGTGACGACTTTCAAATTCCAGGTTTTTGTACCGGGGATTTCGGACGCCTATCACGTTTGACCGTCTGTACGATCTGAACGAGAGTTACACCTCACAGAAGATGGTAGAGATAGGCATGGGGGCGACAGCCAACGGGTAAATGGGGCTTGGAATTACATGGGATTTCACTGTTCATAGTCTGGCATACATGT
>JAAUYG010165808.1_pt1 | contig 11730 bp, 7 predicted proteins | sample 7278091 | NCBI WGS metagenome assembly JAAUYG01 (sample SAMN14350201, study PRJNA611818) | marine sediment metagenome | isolation source: surface marine sediment (0.6m) | place: French Polynesia: Moorea | collected 2018-08 | reverse complement strand
CTTTGAGCATGTCAAGCCTTGTATAGGTAAGTAATATCTTTACTGTTCCTTGAAGAAGTTTAAAGCAAAGTATCCACCTAAAAACATCCGACTAAACTATACCTGATATTTTCTGTAAGCTATAGACATTTAAGGCATTTGAGATGCATTGTATCTCACAAAGAATTTAAATATTGATTAATTCCTTGTCTTATTTGCTTGCAGGAGATTTCATGCCAATCTTAGGATCAAATTTAAATCCAGAGTTTATATCTGTATGTAATAATGCAACGTGGGCCATCGGGGAAATCTCCATCAAAATGGGTGAGTGTTGGTGGAACTTCAGTGGCAAGTATATCGTTACTCTGAATAGGCTTACCAATCTTCACATATTGCTTATAAGTATGCTCCAGTCAGGTCATGACTTTAACAGTCTAGGTACAGTCTTGCAGATTAGCCTGCAAATGGCTGTTTCACTGCAATGAAAATGCATTGCATAAGTTTCACAGTTCATTTGCCACCAAATGAACCTGAAGCAACTCCAGAAAAAAGCCTGTGTCCCCGCTCCCCAACAAAGCTAGTTGCCGCTTGGCCAAACATGTCAGTTGCAGGCTTGATCATGTCAGTGTTGTAAACTTTGACGCTGCAATGGCAGTCGTATTGCTTATAACTAATACTTGGTCAATTCCTTACTCTGCAGCTTCTCAAGCTGGCTGGTTAAATAGCACAGTAAGGAATTGACCTAAAAATTTTGACTGAAATATCTTGCTTTACAAATCGCAGTAATAAGAAATTCCACTTTAACAAAGAACCAGTTTCTGAAAAAAAATTAAATCTTAAACTGATCTTCAGCATTGAAAATTCGATGGTTGCCAAGGTGTTTAGTTGGCTTAGGTTCTTTTCTAGTCAAAAGATTTTTGCATGAAACTTTATACAGTTACATGTAAAGCAGATTAGCTTATAAACATGGTTCACTGGAGATAAACACATTGCATACGTTTCAGAAGTTGTTCACCTCCAATGATCAATGAAACTACCAAAAAAAATTTGTGCCCGACTGTCGCTATCTTATAACAATGTAAGTCATCTTAGTAGAGAAAATTCTGTGGACATCATTGTAGCCTAGACATTTTGATCAATGTTAATAAATGTAATTTTGATTTTGCTACTCTTAAATCTTATCCCAGAACAGGAGTCTGCCTAAAAAAAATTTTTTTTCGACAAGCAAATATTACTGTTTTGACATTATTTAGGGTTCCAAATATTTTGTGTATCTTCTGTTGTGCAGGAGATGAAATGCAGCCCTACGTTCCTCTGGTGATGAACCAGTTGATCGACATCATCAACCGACCCAACACACCAAAGACATTGCTGGAAAACACGGGTGAGTGTCCTCCAAACCAGAATACGCTACCAGTCATTTGACGTGCGTATTCTAATGCAGGAGAAACAGTAGCAGCTTTTTCGGGAGAAGATCACAATTGTCATGATTTCAAAATTAAAAATTCCAGCTCAAAATTTGTCACCACTGGGAGGGGAATTTTGGCCAGTACTAAATAAATATATGCCAGTAGTAAATTGAATTGAATATGTAGATGAAAGTGAATGTTTGATAAATCATTTTGGGTGCATCCTGAATTTAGCAAAGCAAATTCTGTGAATTTATTTGTTCAGCTTGGGATCTTGAATGCGGAAACTCTTAAGAAGCCTGGTGTTTCTTTTTTTTCCGGCAACACAGATGAAAATTTTCAGTTTCACTTTTGACGAATGCACCGTTGGCTGTGCACAGCTCTGTTGAATATGGTGTTAGTTTCTTTTTGTGCCAATTTGCATCCTCTGTAGCTTCTAGAGGTCACGCATTTGTTAAATCTTTTGTCAGCTTGCACTGAAATTAATAAATAAAACTGGAATATAATTTGCATTTCTAATAGCATTTTATGTGGAGATATTTTTATGAGAAACGGGATAAATAATTGAGCCCTGATCTAGGTTACATGGTTCAGTATTGTGGTATCATTGTCTTCCTACGTCGAGTATTTTTTATGTATGAGTATTTTGATAGGTAAATGTCTTATGATTCTGTATAAATGAAGAGGTCCAATGTGTATATTATGCTCGTGAAAACCTGTTGATGTGAAACTGTAGTTTGATGTGCTTTTGTACATGCAGTAAGTAGTTTGTTACATTTTAATTATCGAGAATCCCCTACTGTCAGATAGTATCTAAGTTGTTGCTGTATTTACAAATACCTATATTGTTTTCTGATAATACTTGGCAACTTTCTGTGCATATAGTCAAGGAACCGTTTCATTTGTACAAGTGGAAAAACATGTTGAACTCCTGATATGTATATTATTATCTAAATAAATATATGATATAAAAATGGGCTGGTCCCGAAAAAATAGCCTACATTTAGAGAGTTGTTCCTTTAATATGGAACTTGTTCAAGATGGGGGTTAGGTTTAATATCGAATTTTCCAAACCTTGATTAACACTTTATTTGGGTTCGAAATTCATTGGATACAATGACTGTGGCAAGGTGGAAATTTGTGCCGAACGGAGTTAATAATTTTACCCTGCTGTATTTTATCAGTGGGAGTATGCCTGATGAAATCTGCCTCGTCTGTGTGTTGTATATGTAAAGTAATGTCCTTGTGGCGTCGAGTCAGTTTGTGCTATAAAACTTCTCTTCTTCATCTTCCATTTTACACTCTTAAACATATATGTTTGCACAAGTTGTGTTAGAGCAGCCCTAAATTTTTTTAGACTTCTTTACTCATGTTACTTTAAAAAGCCGTGCACTATTTGTCCATTTCCTGGCGTCATCTTTCCAAAATCTGTTATCATCCCACCCTGTTCCGTTAATGTTGGCCACTGTTTTCCACTCTCAATGGTTTGTGGTTGTACAGCGATACTAGACTGCTACACGAGAAACCCCACTGTCTTGATTACTCCCACCCCCACCCCACCACCCCAACATATTTTTGCATTTTTCGTACTTAGCCGAAGCATCATCATAGACCATCGGCTTTTTCACAACTCGAGTTTCCTAGGCTTTTAAGTTTCATAGTATATGCATAGTAGTTTCAGTTTTGTAGTGGAAGCAGTGTTGCTTCAATATATGTTCTACTGTTCCCGCTAAAACTCGAACCTCTCAATGTATTTTGTGATAGTTAAAGATGCACCTTCTTCTATAGCTCCATAGTTTTTTACTGCACAAGATATTATTCATTAAAACCGAGGCAGATTTCATCGTTTGTACTGTCTTAGGGATGAAAAACCCGTTTGGAGACTTCAAGCTTCACTGTTGCCTTTGTCAGTTATTGTGGCTTGGCTTCAAATGAAAAGGTTGTGAACATTCACCTCAATTTTTTACTGGGAGCCCCAACTGAATCTGGCTGTAGATCTAAGGAGAAAGGCAGAAAATTTCTTGCTGGCAGGTCAACACGCCTGATAGCTCGCATTAGATGATCACTGCTATGTTGTTTACTTTATATATCTAGGGTGGGTGGGAGGTGTATCTAAAAAAACGATCTTTGCTTTTGCACTTGGGATTATCGCCAATGATGTCACATTTATGTATATAAGTATATTTGATCTGTAACGTAAGAAGAATCAACACAATTTTAATTGTTAGTAATACTTAATGATCTATCAAATGTGCCATTATACTATGTATGGAAAATTGTTTATTTGCCTGTATGTTTATGTTGATTTGTTGTCTTTCTCTGTTTTTCTTCCCATTTATATTTGCTCCCTCTTCCTCGTCTCTTGGTATAACATAGCCATAACAATTGGTCGACTTGGTTTAGTATGCCCGCAAGATGTGGCGCCTTTGTTGCAGCAGTTTATAAGGCATTGGTGTGTAAAACTTTTCTTTTCCTTTTATTGCCTCTTTCATTATTTTTTGGACGTAACTCAAGAGAGAGACATAATTTTGTGAGGTCATATCCTGTTTATATGTCATCTGTTGAAGTAAGGAAAAAATATGCACCCAACAACAGTCAGCATCCATTTTACTTTCAAGATTACATGTGGGTGTACACGTCCTTATCATTAAATTAGATCACTATGCCGGTTCATAGCCATTCTCAATGTGTTTATTTTCGATTTAATGGCTGGCATGATATGTTTTTTGTCCTGACTGTCAAGTTTGCCATTGAAAAAAAAAATTGTCATTTTCAGTCTGTATCTTAAATGTAAATATATTATTGATATGATGCTTGAATACCATTTGTACCTCTACTGTAAGCTCTGATACCTCTTTATTTAATGTTCAATAAGACCTTGAATTACTGTATAATAACGTATTAGGTCACTTGCCCACCATAGTCTTATGTTAATTTTGTTTGAAGTGATTGACACTCTGTTATGGGGTGATGATTATAGTATATATTCTATATAGAACAGTAATTCTAATCTGATGGACTCTTGTTATCCATTGCATATTTATGATTTAACACGCTTTTCAACTGATTTGGTTGATTTTGACATTACTGAGACAAGCATGGGTCTTGAAACTTAAATGCAATGTAATTGTTGAGTTGCATCACATTTTTGATCTGACAGTTGCACCGTACCATACCATTCCCAATATTATATATGGATTTCACTTGTTTATGCAGCCATTTGAGTGGTACTTGCACTTGAGTTGATCTATTTTCACAGATGATTGGCTTTGCCTGGCTGCTGCCTGAAAAAAATCACATGACATTTTATGTCCTCTTGGTGAACACTTACTGTAAAAACTAAAATATCAATATGTTCATACTTTTACTTGATAGAAAATGTGTTCACTGAAAACCGGACATTTTGGCATGAACATCCCACCCGAAAGTACCTGAAGAGTATTCAGTATTCCCTATTTGTCGCGTTTACAGTCTTGCCCTGTGTTGTCCCAAAAAATATTTTTAAGTTCCCTGTGATGTCTTCAAGACCTCTGCTAGTAATGTTTAATGTCATTCACATATCAGTTGAAGGCCTTTGTTTCAGGCTGCTTTGTCCATGCACACATGCAGCTTAAAGTTCAATTTAATGTCCGTTCTCCCGTTTAGGTGCACGTCTTTACGCAACATTCGTGATAACGAGGAAAAAGACTCCGCCTTCCGTGGGGTTTGCACCATGATCAGCGTCAACCCAGGAGGTGTTGTACAGGATTTCATATTCTTCTGTGATGCGGTTGCGTCCTGGGTGTGCCCGAAAGAGGACCTAAAGGACATGTTCTATAAGGTACAACCAACTTTCCTTTGGAACCTGTATTATCTATCAGTACTTGTTTCCCCATGTGCCAGGGTAGATCGATAGATACTGAAGCTTCCTACATGTATTGAGAAAACGATTCGATTACTCCGCAGGCTATTGGGTTGAATACCGAATGGAATCAATAAAATTGGCTGTAGAAAGTAATAATCATTTATATTTTACGCGAACATGCTTTTATTGCATTAGTATATCTTGCTGCCATGGGTTACCTGCAAGTTTATCAGTTTTAAGTGATAACCTATATATGATATTTGGGCAGAATATGTTATGTTATATGTTTTGTCTGCTGTATATTTCTGTTGAACCTCTGCAGATTTGCCGGAAATACCTCCTAACTCAATTCTTTTGAGCAGCTGAAGTGTATGACAATATTAAATATCTTGTCACTTTAATTTTTAGATCCTACACGGCTTTAAGAACCAGGTTGGCGAGGAGAACTGGAAGAGATTCTCCGACCAGTTTCCGCTCCCGTTGCGAGAGAGACTGGCAGTACACTACGGGGTATGAAACCACTGTGGGCCAGTGGATGGGAGGTGAGTCCAATATTGAAGGTATGGGGATGGAGAGTTGTAACTAACAGATTTTGGAGGTAACGTACAACTTCGTATGGGACAATGATTATTACGTATGCATGGCTGGCCTTTGCCCTTTTAGCACACGTCTGGCATGAAATTCACTTCAAATATGGTTTAAATAATTGCACTGCAATGAGAGAGTAGTAAGTGGTAGTTGTTACATTCTCTTTCGTGGGGATATAAAATGGTGAGAAATTTTTTCTTAGCAGAAAAAGCACATTCCTAATTGGTTCTTTCAATTATTTCCAGGCGGGCAGGTACGGGTTAATTGGGTGGTCGGCAGGGCAACCAATCAAGCAGCAACGGGCTAGTGGGCAGACAGACGGGCGGCATCGGGCAGGCAGGCACTGTGGCTCACAGTCGGGACGCGCGGAGGAGGGGATACGGCCACGCCTTAATGGACAATTGCCCACCGGGAAAGGGCAACAGGCCACATGTGTCCAGTGGGAACCCCGGGCGGGGGGCGGGACAAAACAGGGGGGAGGCGGGAGGCCGGGAGGGCCAACACGGGCGGGACAAGCTCATCCTCCCAAAATAACGCACCCCCTTATGCACCGTAACTATCCCTGCGAGGGAGGGGCCAGAACATGATCAGGGTGGCACAACAAATATAAGGGTTGATAAACGGACATCAGAAGGGGAACAAAACAAAAAAAAATTAGAAAAAGAAACGCACAAAAATGTCACTGTTGCTTACCCTGGCTGGTAACGGGGGCATTATGGGAGTGACGACACAAGTACGTAGCACGTACACGCAGGTGTACAAAGTGGGAGATGACTACGGTAAACGGTCGCACCAGTGGTGAGGCAGATACGAATAACAGACATGATGGACATCTATCGGCAACACTGGACCGTCTGAAATCACACAGATCAAGCGGGCGGAAAAAGTGAAAAAAAAATAAAAGAAGAAACGCCATATCGGTATTGATGCAGAATGCATATATTGTGATGCCGAAAAGCTCTAACATCATGGCTTGGAATATAACAAAATTTCCAGCTTCACTACAAATGAACGAGTCGGCAAGTTGTGTGGGGCAATGTATATCACGTGTATTTTTGTGGTAGGATGTTATAACTTTAAGAAAGTATGTACCGGTATTTTTTAAGTTTCAGTGTTTAACTTTATCAATAATCGAAAATGTGTGAAATGTCGGAATCTCGATGTAAGAATAGCTTGCCAGATACCGAAGTGGTTCTGTTCTGTTCAATATGTTATTCATTCTTTGTTTTATGTAGTAACGAGAGAGTCGTCTTGGCTTTGATAAGTCTCTCCTCTCCCATTGTACACAATGTTACACATCTACTGTAATACCTTCAATGTACACACAGATTCTAATTGGTGTAACCTATCCAAGAGTTTGTCATGATGTGGTTTGCTGTTGCAATTGATGAATTCATTATTTAAATTTTAAGAAGATAACTCAAAGCAGGCATACTCTGACAAAAACCTTAAGACTGTTGAAATGCAAATGCTTATGGCACAGCAAAGTAGCGTGCTTTGGTCACTAATGTAGATGTGATGTGAAAATTGTTAAGTAGTGACATTTCTATGCTTTGATTTTCTTAACCTTTTTAATATCGTAATAAGGCTATAGGTTAAGATGATGATGCAATATCATTCTTCCACTTATTATATAATTGTGAAAATTGGAATCTAAATTAAACTGTTGTAAAATGTGTTTTATCAATGGGTGTCGTTGGTTGATCAGAGCATTGTAAATGATCACCCTCGAAGTAATTTAGTTGCTCTGTAATCAAACATTGATTAGAGATATGCAGGAAACAAGTTTAGATTAGTACTACCTAAGGGAAGAATGACATATAGGTTGTAGGGCCCTTCTAATAAGCTCTGATTAAACTCCATTGAGAGATTTTGATATATCTAATGTATATACTAGCTTAACTTATATATCCGGACAAGAATGTTACGCTGTTGTCCAGAGAAGTTTGGTCCAGCTACTGGTATATATAGGCCATACATGGATTTAGTACCAATACCTTGTAAGGCACTACATAAGTTCTAACTAAAAGACAGTGCCAAGGTTGAACCTATACCTTAAAAGGAGGCTTAAATTGAATAGGTTACAGATCCTAATCAAACTACAAGTCTGTAACTTGAGAGTTCTGAATTTCTACAAAGTGACAATGCCACATGTAGTCAAATACCTGAGCTATCGGTGATATGATCTATGTATAATCTGTTGTATTAGAAACATGTGTTGTATGCGTGTGTGTTATCCCTTGCCAAGGGAGATGGTAGTGGCATTTGTATTGTGTCTGCACATCCTCAAAGTATTGTAAATCTTTGTCACTCCTCTTTCTTTCCACCATTATCAAGGGGGGAGTACAGAAGTTACTGTTAAAATGTGTTTCTAGCCTTTTCATTTGTGAACTTGATATCATGATATCCAGGGTTTTCTTCCCATGACCTTGTGATAACGCTATTCCACAAGAGTTTTTTTTCCTTCCGTCTTTTATACAGATGGAACTTGTTTTTAATTTTGCACTCGGACTAACCCACACGCAACTGGATTAATATTTGTATTTTTTCTGTAATACATTTTTTTTTTTTACACAAAAACAGGAGATTTGTCTTTCATGTGATGTATCTAACTGATGCGTTTGGTGAGTGTGTGTTAGGATTGCACTTAGGCAGGCACCTGTAGGAGCGACATGTAATTCTTCTGCATTTGCTTCGATTTACCTCGGGAATTATGGGTAATGTATGGGTAGCAAGGATCTTTGTCATGGCATTATAATTGTGATGTTTTGAATACATGGGAAGATCCAGTTGACTGTAGTAATGTTCTGGCACCAATTTCAGTACCTCGGAAGGCATTTTGCTAAGGTATACACTGCCAGTAATGTGTGTGAGGTCCTTCTTTCTTGATAAAATTTACCGTGTGCCATATCTTTTTATTTTTTTATCCAGGTATAGAGGATAATGTATATTAAATGACACATTTATTGTGATTATTGGACAGTGGTGGGAGTGTTTAGTGCATAGCGTGACTGCTGCATGTTGAAGACTAAGGAGCGAGTTGTTTTTTCTGCTTTACTGTGATGTTCCTGTCCCAGACATCTATAGAAACATCAGCTTTGTGTATATGCGCAGTCACTGGGATGGGTTGGAGTTGATAATGACTGTAGGATATTTTTTTTTTAGTCCTTTACTGTGAAGTATTAGGTATGGGAGGTCGAAAGGCACGGTTTGTGCCTTTATTTGACTTTGCACAAGTTACATATTTTTATATGCAGTTAAATACAGGGTTGTGCTTTATACAGCGGCGCGGGTGGGCTTCAGATGCACTACCATAGCAGGCCAGATTAAGGGGCTTAAACCGTGTGATCATACGTTAGGTCTCATTTTTAAGCAAGGATATTCAGGCCGAACCCTTGCTATAAATGCCAAATTACATAAGCGTATATTTGTACGTTCGTTTGTAGGGCCTTCGTCCGGTTCTGTGATTGTGGTTGTATATAGTGTAGTCGACATACTTAATGACTAGTTTGCTCTATAATGTAAGATTGTTATGGCTTTTAGTCACTTTATAATGTAGCAGCTATCTTAAGGAGTATTCCGTTTCATCGGAGAATGCTAATGGGCTGTCAGAAGGGAATGGTGATCTCGCGACTTGTGATATAAAATGAATGTAGCACGGAATTCCTGTTCTTGAGCATTGTGGGTTGTACTAGTTTATTTTATTTTTTTTTTTACAGAAAAAATATCTCCTTGTTGAAAAGCGTTATAAAATGTGTGGAATGAAAAAATTTATTATTATTAATTAGTCTTGTTAAATCTGGGTATGGATGGGGGCGTGCAAAGGGATGGATGGGTCAGAAGTGATTTTGAAGATTGTTTTTGTTTTTTTTATACAGATGGGTATGCTGCGTAATAATATTGAGTCAAATATATGCCAGATTGAAGTAGTTTTAGTTCTGTGCTCTTAATGGCTGAGAGGTGGTACAGGGGATTTTTTCACCCAGAAGGTATCCTGCAGAATATAGCTATAAAATCAGTATAATCAATGTGCGGTTACTCCCATGAGCAGGTCAGTTCTTAGCTGTTGAATTTTAAACCAAGCCAGAGTGGTTGAAGTTTTTTCTTCTGCGGGGTTTTTTTATGCACCGTTATGCAAAGCAGGGTATCCTCCTCAATTTTTACAGCAACATCATCTTTCAAAAGCAGAATTGGGTTATGATATATGAATATTGGTGTTGACGTGGTGTTATTAAATGTCACCCTTTTGACCTTAAATGTATGTTTACACATGATTTCTGTTGTCTTGAGACGTCGCGCATGCATCCTGTTGGTTGGTTGGTATTTTCGGGTGGGTGTGCTATAGCATTTCCACCTTAATAGTATCCAATACTTGCTGGCTGGTTACTCCTCAATTTGCCGCTTTTATGCATCGAGTGCATGCAAGCATGGATTATATTCCTCAAAGTGTGATTTGTCCATTTGCTAAAAAAAAAAAATAAGCTCGTTGAGTTGCAGGTTAGAAACTCCTGCCAGTTGTGCATTCGACGTGTCTTGTCAAGAAATTATGAACAGATTTGGCGATTGGTTGTACGGTTGTGATTTACCTGGTTTTACAATTGACTTGTCAATGGGAATTGCTCTACATTCTACAACATATCCGAATGAAGTAGCTTGAAGTGTAAACTACTAGGGTTAATAAATAACCTGCTGTGCAATGATTAAGCGGTTCTTCAGTTACAAGGTGGCCCCATAACGTTGTGTTCCTGTGTAATCAATTGTAATAATAACTAAAACTATGAAAATTTTTTTCAGATTTTTTCCCCGACCTTTGATAAAGTAGCCAAGGGTGGGAAAAGATTGCTTTTAAGAAAAGATGCAATGGCCGTCTATCCTGCAAATCTCGCTTTATAGCTAAGTGGTTAAGACCTATATAACTGGATTAGTAAGGTGTTACTGTTTTATATATGTGGTGCATTGATTTTACATAACAGCTAAGTTATAGTGCATAGTGGTGCATGTTTTTGCATCACAGTATTATTATTAAGCCAAGTTGAGTATAGGTAATTGTTTCCTCCCTAGGAGAACGGTGTACAACTGGTTTTGAACTGGGCAGTTCCGTTATAACCGACTATTAAGCACCTCTCGTATTTAGGTAGAGTGTTTCCTATGCAGGGCGGAATATTGTTCTCTTTTAAATATACGTACGTGTCCTTATTGCATGGAATCTTACGTCATTCATTCAGTGTAGTACTAATGTTGGTCGGACCACATTTAGTTTCTATGACAACTAACATTTGCATGGCTGTTGCGGAGGTGGTAGATGGCTCGTTCTATTGCTGTTCCTGCACTCGTTTAAAAAAAACTTGAAATAGTTTTGTGTCGTGATATTTACTGAAAATTCATGCCAGTGTATAAACTTCTACTGCTAAGAAAGTTCTTGTTTACATACAGTGGTAGAGTAATTGATTGGACGTTCTGTAAACACCTTGTCAACAAATATCGGTAGCATTATAGTCTTTGTTACCAGCTGGGTTGACAATCCTACTCTCTAGAAATTTATTTTCGAAATATTGTACCATCCTGCGTAATTGTTGATCTGCTGTACATCTTTGATGTCTGTACACTTGACAATGTAATCCATCCTACTTCAAACATCCGACTTCAGTTCAAATTGATCTTTTCACTATGCCAGAATCGGCTTTGAAACTTCCAAAAGATGGTCGTAGTTTCGCTGCCGGCTTCATCGGCAAACCAGTGTATCCTGTATACTAAGCGAGTTTTATATCTGGGCTTTGTGATGAATTATATCTCATGAACATTCAGCAGTCAGTTTTAGTTCATGCTTCTAAACAACCGGCAAGTCCCTTAATAATGACAGTAATGCACGGAAAAGAAGTCAAATAAAAAAAAAATGCATGCTCACTTTGT
>JAAUYG010042976.1_pt1 | contig 11730 bp, 4 predicted proteins | sample 7278091 | NCBI WGS metagenome assembly JAAUYG01 (sample SAMN14350201, study PRJNA611818) | marine sediment metagenome | isolation source: surface marine sediment (0.6m) | place: French Polynesia: Moorea | collected 2018-08 | reverse complement strand
TTGATTGATTATATCAATGTTTTACGGCACATCAACACCAAAAGGGTCATACAGTGCCAAAACAGGTGAGTCCACTAGATGATGATGATGATATCACAGAGTCCACTAGAAAAAAAAAATGTTCTGGTTCTACAGTCTGAGAACGGCATTGTCTAAGAAATGCACTGTGTGAGAACATTCGCTATCAGGCCAAGTCTGAAAAAATGTCCGACAAGACCTGATACCCAGGGTGCGCCACGGGGACCAATAGTAGCTAAACTTGCCTCTCATAAGCAGGTCCAATCCGTGCTAGAGTTCAGGGAGAAAACTCTAAAACCCCTAAAAGTGCCTAACCCGCAAATAAAGATGAAAATCACACGCCAATATCCAATCGAGTTGAAAGAAAGAAGAGATCTAGCGGAAATTACTCAAAGGGAAAAGGAGAAGTCTCCAAGTGTAGACACAAAAATAGTCGGGGACTCCTTATTCGTAAACGGAAAACGATACTATGACAGGATACCAAAACCATCTCCAAGGGACATCTTCATGTAGGACGAAGAAAAGAAAGATGCACAACAATCGAAGTTTGTCACCTCTCGAACAATAACAGAACAAGGCAGCAGCTTTATTCTCAAGTGCGTGCACACCCAGTCACTGAATGATGTGAGAGCTGCAAAGTGGCGTCAGCAACCCATGTGGCAGCTGCCTATCGGATCCACAATTCATCGCAGAAATGTGAATGATTACTCAAACTATGGTCTAGCTCATGCAGCGTGTGATGAACTCCGCAAAATAACAAGGAGAACCTCACAGTTTTCATAATCAGGCAATATGGGGGAACACCCCTTGGCCTGCGACGCTTCAAAATAGTGGAGCAACTAACTACTTGGTTTGTTTATGGTGGGTATGAGGCCAGTGCTGATAAATTTATTTAACCCTGTATGAGTGTACAATTGGAAATTAAAACCTGAACCTGAACCCTTGTTCACCCACATTTACAAGCATAAATACGCCAGCTGGATTTACATGATAAATAATGACGAGCCCTTAATTCATTGTGGTACTCCTGCCCAAAGACACTGTATTTACATGTTAAGTAATCGTGGGCTACTGTTCATGATTACTGGGTGAGTGTTATCAATCACAGTTTAACGGCACATCAACACCAAAAGGGTCATACCGTGCCAAAACAGGTGATAATGATTGCAATGTCTATTCAAGTCGCTACAGGCTAAGCACTGCACTGTGTGAGAGCATTCGCCATCAGGCCAAGTCTGAACAAAAATGTCCTACAAGACCTGATACCCATGATTACTGGGCATGATTACTGTCTGCCTGTGTGTGTGTTCAAAATATCTCAAAAATATTGAGTCTAGGTTATGAAATAAATAATATTTAAGTGGTAGCCGCCAGATAATTTTAAGGGGCATCCGTCAGATAGTATTTATAAGTCACCCCTGATACCAATGGGCTTCCGTAACCAGGAATGGACTTAAAGCACCTAATTTTGTCCATGATATAATACGCAGCATGATGAGGCAGTAAGTAGGGCGCAAAACCAATACCTCTCCGAAACTCTATCCAAGAGCTAAGGGATCATTCCCCACAGCCAACAAGCCGACGCCAGAGAGACTGATTAGAAAAAACAACCAGACTGAAAACTCTCCCTGAAGTGTACTGAAATGAACATTTGTGGAGGAGAAAGTACAGTAAGAATGACAATAAAAATGAGACACGGAAGATGGGTGGGTTGCGAACATTCTTAAGTTTGCTGTATCTGGGTCCATCGAAAATGCATAAACTGGACTGAAATTGATGTAGACCGCTTTAACTATAATTGTGGGAGTTGTGCTCTGGGCAATTAAACATAGCAAGTATAGTAAAAAACCACTTATAGAAACAATTGATAAATTGAAATAATTTTATCTTGTGCTTATTTTCGGTTACTAGTACATGTACTTTCAAACCTAGTATATGTAGCATATGTAGCATACTAGTATATGTAGCATATGTATACAGTGTTATGGTCTGCTACAAGATTTCAAGGGCCCCTACATTCTATGTCATAGAAATTAAAGGCGAAAATTCAACTTCGTGCTAATAAACACGATATAATACTAACCTATGAAGTAGTAGCCCCTAGAGGTGGATAGTTCGTCTAAAACCAACCTGTTAAGAAGTGTTTGTAACAAGGTTATTTCATTGTCTTATCACAGCTAACCCTACCATACATACATGCCTGCAACTGTGTGGCGGCTCAAAGTCCAATGTCCAATTCCTAAACATGTCCAATTCCTAAACAAATACTGGTATCCCTAAGTATAAAGCAAGTATAACCTAAGTATAAGTATACCCTAAGTATAACCCCTCCCTCGATTAAAGTATCACTTCCATATTTTACACCACTGCAGGAAAGCTCCTCTTGCCGTAGTAAGGGTTACAGTATCTGTCTCTACCTATATTATACATCCACTCTTGAACTAGCCATGCAAGAAAAAGACGCCACAATAAAGACCCGCTGTTGCCATATCGGAAAAATTAACAAGGGCATCGGAACTTCTCTGTAAGAAATATTTATAGTTTGGAAGATACTGTTTGGAAGATGTGCGATCCAAACAGTAGCCCTGCAAAGTCTGGCCTAAATATGGCTTTAGGCTCACTCTTAAGCAAGGCTGGCAAGATTCGTGTGGCCGATTACCTCATCGATAACGGCAGGGAAAAGGTTGAAGAAACTGTGCTATTCTGTAAGGTGTTTGACATGAACTATGGCAAAAACGTTGCTGAGGCAGAGCATAAACTGAAGGAAAAGAGAAAAGGGAAATCGTAAACCAAATGCTCTCCCTGATGAAGACAGCCTTGGAAAGCTACGCAATTACCTGCAAAAAGAAACCAAGAAGACCGTGGACGCAATAGAGGAGACAGGCAAATTAACAGCAATGCAGTTTGTGTATCTCATAAAACTTTAGCACCCGTTACCCTTGACAATGGGAGAGGACGAGTTCTAGGACAGATGATGATATCACCGTTTAACGGCACATCAACACCAAAAGGGTCATACAGTGCCAAAACAAGTGTAAACTGCCCTAGGAGTCTAAACAGAATCCACTAGAAAAGAATCTTATGGTCAAATGTGTGCAAAGTCGAAGGTAAGATGTCAACTTCTAGGACAGAGATTCATGGATCAAAAATAAAGACCTTACAGCTGATGTCAATACAGCATCATCTAGGGGAATTCCCTTGTCCTGTTCTGCTTCCACGGGACTCGCTCAAGGCTATGGAACTGCTAAAACATTCTCATATAAGACAGATTGGGGTAGACCCAGCAAATTAGTTTCTTTTCACATACACTCGTGAGTCCAGGTATAATTGTACAGGCTTTAACGCTTAGTCTTGTAAATTTAGCAGTAAGTTCGGTTCTCTGTAGAAAACTTTCGCAGAGAAGCCAGTGTACTTCGTCTTAGGAAGATTCTCACTAGGAAAGACCTGTATCTCTTTGCAAGAGCTATCTTAAGGCTAAGTAACACGAAAACGTTGGTTTACGTGAAGTGCTTTCACCTGCTGTACTAGTAACTAGCTATACGTAGATATAATTTTTTGTTTGTGAATGTTCTGCAACTTAATGTATTGCGATTTGCGCACATTGTCACATTGTAACGTCATGTAACATCGTTGCCAGTTTCTGGTAACGTCAAAAATCGATCAGCTGTTGGCTGACGATTGTGTTTGGCCCTAAGCTTCTTTCTCTCTACTACTTCTAGAAACTCTCAGTAACGTTCTTCAATAGTCGTGACCAATTGCGCTATACAGCGAGGTCGCTTAATAGGGCGATGTCGCTGTATTGGCCAATACCCCTCGCGGAGTAGGGCGAGATAGCTCACCATTTCCTCCTTGACATAGTGTTGCGTTTCGTTTACAAGTTATTGGGAGCTCAAAGTAAGTGCAAAAAAAAAAAAAAAAACATTCTTTAATCTTACCGAACATGAAAAAAAATTACCGGCTATTTTTGAAATGGTCACTGGTCAAAAGTAAGGCTCCCCTTTTGTTTAAAGCTAATTCGAGCTTTCATCACTTGAAGCCGTCCATATTTGACCTGGTTTTCTTTGACCTTCAACTTGGTGTAATGTACGGATTTTGTAATGGACAATTTGTTGGGAATTGAGGCCAAACTGTTTGATAAAAGCAATACCTTGGCTTGACGGTTTTACACGTTATAAGATATACGTGTACGATATAAATTATTCTATTCAGATGGAAAGAAAATCCATTAAAATGAATCTCACGGCAGATGGCCATATATCAAAGGAGGAAAGGAGCGCAAAGTTCACAACTGACGTTTATTATCGAAAGAGCACGTTACAAGATATACGTGTACGATATAAATTATTCTATTCACCACAGTTGCTTGTCTTGGCTTTTTATTATTTGAGTGTATGTGTGACAATATACAGATAGACTGTAACACTGCTTAGACATATTATGGTGAATGAGTGATATCAAATTTTATCGGCACCTCAACATTATGGGATTGAGAGGATGTCAGGGTAGAACACTATATTGGAGATCCTGCATAAACCTTGTCCACATCACTCTGTAAACGGTGGGTCACTACTGCTAAGGGGGAGGGGGGGGGGGTGCTGCCAGGCTGAGATCCAGGCTGGCAAATCCCTGGCTACTTGGCCTGGAGAAGGGAGGGGCCGCTTCCGGAGCTGTCTGGCTTAGTTCGGCAGGATTAGTCACATATTACACCACTTCCGGTAGCAGTCTGGTGGTTGGGACCCTAGTTAAGCACATGTAATCCTATGGCATGGGGGTAGTCCGGCTTTGTAGTAGTAGAGGGCAGAAAAGGGATCAGCCAGCGTGGAGCTGGGAGGCTGCTTTCTGCATGTGATTGGAGTCCCGTGCTGGAACATACATATTCAGCACTACTGAACACGCAGAACAATTGATCACTGGTCAAAAAACTCACACTGGTGACCCCGACGTGATTTAGATCCACGTCAGAAAAAAAGCAGAGCACGGGCAGGGAGGATAACCGCTCGCCCTACCAGCTGATGGAAAATCAAAATGCTGCCGGAGTCCTGTGGCAAGCTAATGGTCTGGGTTGGGACATCACTACTTACCCGTGGGGTGGTGTTTCAGTGGGCTAGCACTATAAAGACTGGCCGCAGGTCGGACTAGTACAAGACGGGTCCAGTACATACACACCTACTACTTGCAGTCGGTGATATGACCCTGAGTGGTTGAAAGCCGACTATAAGCCTGATTCATCCATCCATCCATCCCATTTTAAAATTTCAAAATGTAATTAATTTTTTAATATTTAGCAGATCGCCAAGAAAGGTAATAGGCCGCGTTGTGGTTTCCCATTGACACCCATGTTAAAATTTCAAAGTCTCTGTGTCATATTTTTTTTTAATAATTCAGATGTCGCCAAAAATGTAACAGCCGGTGTTCCCCCATTACCAGGATATTTATCATGCAGTTTGGCTACAATCACATGAAATCCAGCTTCATATTGTCCCTGTGGTAATAAAAATTCAAAGTGTCATAAAATTTTTAATAATTGGCAGATAGCCAAGAAAATTTATAGCCAGTATCCCCCCATCACTAGGGTATTTATCATAAAGTGTGGTAGAAATCTGTTGAAACATTGAGAGGAGTAGTGTTATAAAAATTGTCTACTCCCATGGGTGCCACATTACCAGAAAGCCTGAAAAAATTACAATTAAAAAATCAACAATTTTGAAAAACACAATGGTATTCAGATGTGGTGGATAACCACCTTTCCACAAAATTTGGTATTAATTAGCCTGCCGGTTACAGAGAAAACGGGTTTTACGGACGGACGGACGGACGGACGCCGGTTGCCCGCGAAATATCTATAACTGTGCTGACATTGCAGTAAAAACGACGTTACATACATGTATTGTTACATTATTCAGTTTCTGCGTGTTTTATCTGTCACATTTCCTATTTCAGGGTCGGCCTAATTTTGCAGCTAATCTGATTTCCCTGATATGACCCACTGTGCAATCTATCCGGTAGCATACATATGTATCAGGATGGATCTGATTTCCATTATGTAGATCTAGCTCTGTCGACTCTGGCGGGGTTTGCCGAGAAGGATGCTATCCCGGGACACAATCAAGCCCTATATACTTGCCAAAACCATGGCTAACCAAGGTATGATTAGCCACCACAGAGAGCCAGGCAATGTCACAGAGTCAAGGATAACCATAAACTGGAAATTTCGCAAGCAGCTTTCATAAAAACCCGATAAAACGCCTGACATAAAGACTGGCCCTTACTGTGGATCCCAATGCGTACCTATGGTTTATCGCCTGTTACTAATTAGGCTGCAACAGACCTCAACCGGGTTAATATTAATAATCCCACTGTCAACTCTACAACAGACTCAAGGACACTGGGTGCACACATTAGTACCGCTTGGTCAGGGGGAACTGGAAACGGAGGCTCTCTAGGCTGGCTTTGTGGTGGCTATCCCTAATACTCTCTCTCATTATTCATCATCAGGGACTTGGGTCCGGTTTATGAAATAAAAGAAGAAAAAAGTTAAGCTTACTCATTGTCTCTACTGCCTGTGTCTTTTCACAAACCTTAAGTTTAATTTCAGATTTTGCTTTTACGCAAATAAATAAATAAATAAAATCACCCATTACTCTGCCATATAGGGATAGATAAACGCGTTATAGAGAAAAATATTTTTTCGTGGAATTTTTGCATTACATCTCACTATTTTGTAAAAATATATGTAGTTATTTAGTGAACGTATCTCCTTATTTCGGGAAAAATATCTCGCTATATCGCGAACGACATACCTTCGCGAAAATACGTGATATTTTCGCGAAATAACGAGATACTTCCCGAAATAACATATTTTTCACGAAATAACGATATAACGCAAGATTTCACGAAAATAAATATTTTCCCCTGTGACGCTTCTATCCTTCCGTAGGCATCCATTATTTTTACGTGGGTGACATTTATTTGCTGCTTAACACGTTTCCAGAAACAGGCCCGGGGATTACATGGACAGTCGGTGTCGGATTATCGCTAGGCCACTGGCTACTGTCTCAGTGTATATAATTCAGGAGAGATGTGGGGCCTGTACTCCATATGGCTCCATATGACCAGGTAAATTTATACCCATCCTGGATTTAATCAGACCATAAAATATTCATCATATTCCGGGATAACAAAGAGTATCAAGAAAAAATTAACACCCTACGTGTCACCGACGACTAACACCCAGATTAGTCATATCAAATAATTTATGTATACTACATTGTCCCAATTTATTGTCATTTTTTATTCTGCGCAACGATGGTTTGCTTTGGAAAGCTTGTGCAGCATAGCATGCTTCTCCAGTATCAGGAATGTCAGTGTATGTAAGTGGAATAGGAACCTATAAACAACGATATACTTCATATTGACCTCTTCGCAACAATATTAAAATACTTGAATGATTTTTAAGGAATTAGGATTTGGATATAATAGTCAATCCACTCAAGGCTGTTCATAAAAATGTAACGTTTCTTGTAACTTACTAAGAACGTCTTTTTGATGCCGTACGGCTATCACATAAGTAGACAAATTTTTCTTGCTTATTGATTGTGTATGTGCTTTTGTTTCTAAGAAAATGGAAATAATCTTTCGTGCAGTTTTTATACACTAAAGGATACCATTAAATTTTATGCCGCAAACTGTAAAAGGATAGAGCTACTTTTTAAAGAAACCCTTTTCTTTTTGCAGTCCGGAATTCCTAACGTAGATATGCCGCTCCCTTCCTTTCTTGCACTCTTCACAGCTTCTATTCCTTTCGTGTCGTCTGTAGGATTCTTTCTTTGTATTCTATTCAGAGCTTCTTCTGTGCTCCATTCAAGCATGCCTTGTTCTGGCTCTTCTCGCAATATGCCATCCTCCGGGGGTCGCATTCTCGAAAGTGCCCGTGTCCACGGCTGACGTAACTCAACAATCTGAGCTGAATAGTTTGAGATTCGAATCCGCAGTATACATTCACGATCCGTTTCCAATATTCGTTTCTTGACTTAAACATTTTCTAGAAACTCCAGCCCATCTCTGCTTCTTGCAGTGCAGAGGAAATTGCCACTGTGGCTGGTAATAAATGTGATCTGGGATAATGAGGAGAGTCTTCTGTGGGTCTTAGCGAGCCATCATGGCCGCGACGTATCACCCACTTACAGGGTTATAAAGGGGGACATCAAAGTCCCCAACTACACTGCCGCCAGCAGTGTTAGCATGGTGAGCAGTGTTGTGTGGGGAATCCTACTGTCTTGAAGGTTCATCCGGCCTTACCAGGCCGCTTTCCTAATAAGGTCATAGTGCATATAGTACATGACCTTTTTCCAGAGTTGTGGGTTCAAAGAGTGGACTCTGGAGACCTTCGCGATGCATGTTGGGTAATGTTATATACCCCCCAAAGGCGCCCTTTTCACAGGTGAAGTTGCGAACGTTCTGGGGGAGAGGGGGGAGGATATACCTTTGTCTTTAGCTATCACTTTGCTGAGGCTCAGAAAATAGAGACACATGCAAGCAGCCGTTGCATGATGTGTGTAAAATTGCTGGAAACGTGTAAAGCATTTCGTAACCCGCTGGTCCCAAGCCTGTGATGTGGTTCGGGAATATGTCAAAGACGGATATTTGTCAAGGTGTTGAATCTAGTGACACATACTGCTGTAACGTATGTTAGAACTTTGGTGTTGTATACCGGAAATTGTACAAATTGAAATCGTTAATTGGAAATAGTTTTGATTAATAAAAGTTTGGGTGGCATTCGCAGTAGATTATAACTACGTGTACTAGAAAGTTCAGAAAACGATGGCCCTCATGCAGTGAAATATCAGTTATAAGATCAATGTGTAGGCTCTACATGGGTCCAAATAATTTATGGCGTGTCACACGTCACTTTTTATTGCTTTTTTTCTTTGTCCCACGTGATTTTTATAAGAATTTTACTTCGTCACGTCACTTTTATAATATTTTTATATATGTATGTATATTATAATTACATTTTATAAGACTTTCAGGTTGATCTTCGTCTTCTATAAAATATCAACGTCGATTCTACAATGTGTATAAGATTTTGACGTCACTTTCTACAGTTATTATCAAGGCTCACGTCAGATTCTACAACTTTTAAAGTGTCACACTTCGTTTTTTACCCATGTGGTGCCCTAACCATGCCTGTGCAGTATAGGTCGATACCTGACCCACAAAAGAGAGCCGCCAAATGAATTTGCTGTAGCAAAGAGGATATGCATCCGGTAGACCTAGAAGATTTAACCATAAGAGAAAACATTATGGCATAAGTCACGGTATTGCTAAGTAAAAATTTTGACCGACAGCTACATCAATATCCCTGCCCTGTATCATACAGGTGTCAGGACACTCCGGCAGTAATTACCAACAATGCCACACACAAGTGCGTGCCCTTCACCTACACGGAGACCAATGACCTCTTAATTTAAAAAAAAACCACAACTCTTATTAGTGATTTTGTAAACTTTAATATAAGTTAAATTCCGTACGGAAAACTTAATTTTGCAAAAACCAACATAATTTATTATTACTTTTTTGTTGTTTTTTTTTTGTTTGTTTGTCCTTTTCTTTTGCAAAAATTAGTATTAATAAAAATAGATCTACACCCAAAGTGAAATGTTTGATTAGTTCGCTTCGGCCGACTTCCGTCGGGCAGCTAATGTTGAAAAAGGCTTTCGGCTCAGACGCGGATCAGGCAGCCATATTTGATCGGGTGCATATTCAGTTTGAAATTTTTCTCATCCGAATATATCTTTTGTGCATGTGCAACACCAATATAAACCACTGCAGCATTTCACCTCTCATTTTGATTATCGTATGCATCCACTGTTCTGGAATTTGTAATATTTGGCCGTCCAGAAATGGGTCACTTCATCTCCACAATCGATTTTATGTTTCGCTCCTCGATACATCACCGCGGGTGCGTCCTGTCGACCAGCGAATTAACCAGGTGCCGCGGTGATACGAGCTAAATCCCCCTCCGGCGGTCTGACTCCCACGACCACTACATTCCCCGGCTGACCGCCTAGCAGTGGCGGATCAATAGCCCCGGGGACGACTGGACTCCGGTGATAGCGAGTTAAATCCCCTGCCATACCCTTCCCTCCGCAGTTGCCCTCCACAGAACACATTTATTTTGGACAAAATAAGGCGCAAATTCCAGACCCGATAAATTGCAGACTGGAATTCCCATGCGAAGCCAAACACATGCCGGGTATTACGTGTCTGTGTTACCAGACAGGAAGCGTTTTCATTTTTGAAAAATTGTGTTGTTTTTTATTTGTTCTTTTTTTTTCTACAGTGTATCGCAAGACGCTATTGTTATGTAGACACGTGCTGTTTTACACTTGACGGATCACTGTCGGCAGGGTATCGCAAATGCGACCGATGGTGTTTTGGTCCACGTCTGAACACAGCCGTCTTGTTCTGCTTGACATATTGCTATAGATGTTAACACAATACGCATGGCGACTCGAATGAGTGAGCCATTTCAGTATGTCTTGCTATTTTTTCCCTTTTTAGGGCGGGTGGTGGTGGTTATTACCTGCTTATATCTTACCAAACAAGTGGTGGTGACATTTGTCTTTTGCGGCAATCTGCGCGTGAAACACATGAAAAATTAATGTTATTAATTAGTAAGAATCATTGTACACAAAGTGACAATTTTGGCTGTTTGCCGATTATATTTTAGAATTAAAAAGTCTAATACTGGTACGATGAAAATATAAGCCTCTGCAACCTCTATTTATTGATCTACATTATACATCACGCAAAAATATCCGTGTACAAACCTTAATGTTAGCACGTCATCACCGGGAGAAAATTCAGGTGTGCATTTCGCTGCAATCCACTTGTGGTAACATCCAAGCTAACACCACATTTCAGCGCACACTGTGTGCTAAATACACCCGTATAGATAAAAAAAAAAAAATTGTAATCGACATCCAACAAATACGTATACTGCTGCATTTCATGCAAGACACACAACGCGGGAGCAAACATAAAAATAGTGAAATTACTTAATCACTGACTGTCTCGCCACAAGGCTCCATGCTAAACAATCCTAATAAGTTAATAGTCTGACGCTCGGTGTACCCCGCGCACATGTTGATCAATAGCTCTGTTCCTCGGGCTTATTCAACTTGCATAATAACTGCACTGTCCGCTTAACCTAAATATTGCAGTCTTTGCATAAAATATTTAGTAGTCTCTAAATACTGCACACATACCATTCGGATGATCACTGAACGAACATCTCTCATGCTTATACCTGATTCGTCTTTCCTTTAACTTGACAACCTCATCAGCTCAACAAAGTCCTTTTACAATCCAATTACAGCACCAACTGCATAGACAATGACTAGCTTTGAACATTGATTTTCTGTGTGTACAATTTAATATGTAAATCACTCGATGAAAATTTGTGCAAACTGTACTGCCGTATTTCTGGGTAGGCAACAGGCAAGACATATAACATTATTGTAGTAGTAGTAGTAGTAGTAGTAGTAGTAGTAGTAGTAGTAGTAGTAGTAGTAGTAGTAGTAGTAGTAGTAGTAGTAGCAGCAGCAGCAGCAGCAGCAGCAGCAGCAGCATTGGTAGTAACATCAAGTTAAAGGGCGGTATAGGCAGGCTAGGAGTATGCACCATCCTTGTACCATCCTTGGTAACACT
>JAAUYG010160193.1_pt1 | contig 11731 bp, 7 predicted proteins | sample 7278091 | NCBI WGS metagenome assembly JAAUYG01 (sample SAMN14350201, study PRJNA611818) | marine sediment metagenome | isolation source: surface marine sediment (0.6m) | place: French Polynesia: Moorea | collected 2018-08 | reverse complement strand
ATAACTTCAGAGATAATCGATGCCACAGACGGACGGACGGACGGACGACGGACGACGGACGAATTTTGATTTCATGAGCTCTGCTGACATAGTCAAGCAGAGCTAAAAATGAAAAACAAAATGTGAAGAAATAATGTATAAAAAATGGAAAATGCTTCTCTCTTTCAAAAATCGCTTTATCTTATTAGCCAGGGCACCCAACATCTAAAATTTGAAGACCCTCCGCCAAATGCCTGTAACTCCCGTAAAGAAGCCGATGCTTAAAATGTGTATATTTTCGGGAAACGCACCCCAGAATACCCTAATTTAAAGGCTTATTTTATACAAATTTGGCTAACTGGAATCGGACACGCTGTGCAAGATGTTCTTTGTCACTCAATAAAGAATGTTTGCATATTTAGATCGTGATTTGTGCAATGCTGGTGCCAGCTAACAAAACAGAGAACTTAAAAGTCAGTTGTAACTGAAGCTCAGTTTACGTTTAACTTTTAGCCAGTTGAAGGTTGAAAGGTTGAGCACGGGGTTGAATATACCAATTTCAGTTGAACAGGGGTTGAACTTGAAACTGGGACACTCATTTGAAATTCACTTGAACAGACGTTGAAACCAAATACTCTATATTTTTACTAAAGTTGAGTTTGAGTTGAAAGTAAAGATTTAGCTAAACAACAAGAGCTTGCACGTGCGGTATTTCCAGTAGCAGACGGATGAAGAAAGGGGAATGTTGTCTACAGATCTGCTGACAGTTTGACGATCATTTTACAGTATTTAGAATAGTTGAAACATGGGCATATGTTGTTATTGGGTGTGATCGGTTGGAGCAGTTCTGCCCAGTCTTGTAAGAGGATGTAATCGGGAGATGAGAGTGAGTTATTTATAATGTTTGAGCTAATTGTATACTTCAAAGGCTACCTGATTCAGCCCATGGTGGTAACTGCTAAAAAGGAAATTAGGTATAGCGGTTGTAAACAGTAGGAGCCTGATTTAGTAAGCTATTTTTTTTCTATCCACTGTACGTGTTCCATCCCAAACATTCGAGTTCCGCATTGATAACTTTATGATTTCGATAAATATAAGTTTTTGTTCATTACATGCTATAGGGAGGATGTAAATAGCAATGAAACCACTTTTTGTGTTTCTGCTGGACTTCTTTCTCTGGTATGGGCAAATAATTGTCCACTGTGAAGCAAGAGAATATATCCATATACATTTCTTTGGGTCTGCTGACACTGGGTCTAGTTTGATTTAAATTTGAATGCCAGCATTTTGACCAATCATCTTGCATGATGAACTTGCATTGAATTTCAACTTTTGTCTGGTCCAACGTCTGCTGAATACAGTTGAATACGAATTGATTTGCATGCGAAAAATTAAACTCCTATTCAACTCAAGTTCAACTGTACACACACTCACACCCAATTCAACTCAAAATCAATTACCCCACACTCAGTTGAAGCTGAATTGAACTTCAGCTTTTACCGCATTCGACTACTGTTCAACAGTTGAACAGAACCTCATTTCCATGCGAAAAATTAAACTCAGTTTCAACTGAACGTCAACTGAACTTGCGTTGAAGTTCACTGGTTGAAAAACCTATCTATTTTTTATTTATTTATTTATTTTATTTATTTATTTACTTATTTTTGGGGGGTAGCCTTTAGGTCTTACTGCAGATAGGTACAAATTAATGGCATGCCAGAAACAGCTGAACTCAAGGTTGTTTAACGGTGTTGCGTCAGTCGTATTCATTGGCACACTGCCTTGATCGGTTGAGCAAACATGAATGATGTCGACCAACAACTAAATACCTTAGGGTGTAAACGATTGCTAGAGATTGAAGTTCTGACCCAAATCTAATGATATTTAGTAATGTTGTAGTAATGTTTAGTAATTAATATTAACAAGAATATTAACCTATTGTTTTATTATTATTATTATTATTATTATTATTATTATTATTATTATTATTATTATTATTATTATTATTATTATTATTATTATTATTATTATAAACGCGGCGGTTACACTTCACTGGACGGCAGAGATGATAGGCACATATTGGTGTACACCGTCACACATACGGTGGTAATCAACTCCTAAGAGAGACACAAACAAAAAATGCACGCGCGAAACATTCAGGAAAATGTGGTATACCGGGAGCTACACTAATCACAATAGGAAATTTATATATTAACGACACATTTCACTTCCCCCATGCAGAAATAAGCCCGTGGTCGTACTTTTCCAATGACGAACTTTTATTTTGGATGGCAATACATATGTATTCTCTTTTTTATAATTCCTGTGCTTCTTTATAACTCTTTATGGGGAGCTCCTGGTAATGTTAGTTAATAGATGACGAATCCCGATGCCATGAGTTCCGCTAGAAGAGTACTAGCCAAGATAAAATCCGATATCTAGAGTAACTGCGGCGGTATAGAAAAACGCAAAAGCCACAGAGTAGCAAATGCATAAAGTACACACAATGTATGCTGTAACAGGGCTCTTTGCTGCATTAGGTGAAGGTCACTGAAATACATGCCTGACCTATACATGTATACGTTTTATATGTCATAACATAACACAAACATATGCGAACTCGACTAAAATATATAGCGATGTAATAATCTAAGCAAATGCAATTGTTACACCATATGCAGAATTATGACTTTGTCCACAGTATAAAGCGCGTTAGCTCACATGCCACCCCGCCACCCCCGCCTATACTTTGCCATTGTACACGATCGTACAATTCTCTATTGAACGATCACCTTTTGTTTATCGTATTCTGATTCCGACCCAGTTTTTCAGCCAATAGCAGAGGCTCATGTGGTCTATGTTTACGTAATTCTATCGTTTATTTTGGCTGCGTTACCAAGGTCCCGGGACGTTGCTATAGAGTTTTCTATGCCCTGCAGGCACTAAAATGGAAAAACATTGGGGCCAATGCGTGTCGAAATGGGATTTTCTTGTATAAAATACAATGTGATAAAAGTGAAGTAGCAGGTATATAAGGAGTCGGAATGCACCTGTTGGTCCATACAGAAATAGATCGTTGAACTCGTGCGATATGGTGCTTACCACTCAGGTGACGTTGCTATTAACTTCTCTCTACTCAGAATTGTGTTGTGCAGCACGAATATTTCATGGTGGGTAAACGACAATGTATGGGGAAAATTTTCAAAACACAACGAACTTCTCACACACTCAGCCCCAGGTACGTCTTCAACCAACCTTCATGAGGGCATTGATTGCTAAACCATGGGAGAGCAGAGTCTATCAGTTTTCTTTGGTAAAATCAGCCAGCCAAGTTTAAAAAAAATGCATTTTGTGAAATTTTAACCCAGGAGTCAATGGGAAAATTCTAAAAGCTAGATCATCTGGACAATGGCTGCTCATAGAACAAAACCAATAAAAATTAAAGTCTGCGTTGGCAGGGCACTTTTCAAACTACATTACTAATAATTAGCTTGGGGTCATTTGGTGGAAATTTCCGAAGTTTTCAAAACACTGTTCTTCAGTTTTCAGCCAAACTTCATGGTTAGTATGGTACTTCTGTTACACTACAGGCCATTAGTTTTTGGTGATACCTGGTATGCAAAATTTAAATATTTTTGCGACACTTTGAAATGTACAGAGAGAAGTTTCAAAAATGCCATTTCTGCTACAGCTTTGATCTCATTTCAGGAAAACTTTATGACGAGGTTGGTATCAAACAGTCCGTCCACGTTTCCATGATTCAGCGATCACGGAATTTAGCACGAATTTCGACAGAGCTGCAGCGCGATTTTGCATGGAAAATCATGGAGAAGCAGACTTTCAGTTGTATGGGGGAGAATTTCCATTTTGTGAGTGCAGAATTTTTATTTTTGAGCACAGAATATTCATTTTCTGAGTGCAGAATTATGGGTCTGTTTAGAGTACCAATGCAGGTTTTTTTAGTGGCAAAAGTTTATTTTCTGTGGGCACAATTCCCATTTTTGAGCGCAGAATTTCGACGCAGCACGCAGCATTTTCTGGCCATTGATTGAGCGCCTGGTCAAACAATGATGGAATAGAAAACAATATTTTTTTTTTTTTGGTGATGGTCCAAAGTTATTTCTGTATATGTTTATCTGCCCTGGTAGTTTGCTACACTAAATTTCCATGACACGTTGACAGTGTAATATAGGGTGTAATGGGATGGGGTCTTATACAGGAGCTACATCTTGTAAATGACCTATGTTGCGAGTAAGACCGCTAAACACTTATCTAAAAACACTTAGTAAGACCGCTAAACACTTATCTAGAAAACATTTATCTAGAAAATAACCAATTTTAAAGTAAAATTGTTCAGATACTTTTTTTGAGTGTGGAAAGTGTACACGCCAGCAAAGGGAAAATATTTAACACTGCACGTTTAAGTCGTTTGAGGTTTTAGTCAGTGCATTCTGAAATTCCCAGAAAATGTAACTCCAACCACAAATACCTCCCAGGGGTATTACTGTCAACTTCAAGAGCTTCTTCTATCATATGACAAGTGATTATGTACAGTGTTAAGATAAATAAATATACCAAATTTGTATAGCGAAAAATCCAAGATGACATCTTGCCCTAACGCGCTGCACATTGCACAATTTTAAGTCTCGTCAAAGGCTTGTCTGAAGAAATACGTTTTGAGTAACTTTATAAAATTGTCTAATGTTTTAGCACATCTTATGTAAGCAGGTAGTCCATTCCAGATAGATGGACCTCTTGTTAACTTAAATGACAAATGCAGTATTGGTTTGAAAGTTCCTTTCTGGCTGGATAGATATTACTATTATCCGTACTTAGTTTACGTAGATGTGAATCCAGTTACAATAATTGTGATTTGCGGGAAATGGGCCTGGATCAGCACAATGTACTACATGTATATTACTATCTTAATGCATCTGATCATGTGTTGTATTCTGTGTTTGACCCAAATAGACATACACACATTTATATATAGGGGAAACGGGGGTGGGTTGGGGGTGGGGGGTGGGAGTGGGGAGAATCTGACTGAAGTGTTTAAAAAACTTAGGCTCCTCAACATCATCGAACCAGAAGTACACATAACAAATGCATTAAGAAAATTATAGACTAAAATAATCTAAATTTGTATAGCTCATATATATAGCGAATATTCACCTTTATTATATACAAATTAACAGTCAAGCAGAGCTAAAAAAGTTACACAGAATTGCAACATGCTAGGAATTTTGACCAGTGCCTGGTAACTCCATTAATGATACATGTATCTGGGGATTTCGACCATTAAAATCGTTTTGATGTGGTATTAGGCATATTTGAAACCTAGACCAAGGTTCATATTGCCGTAATGGACAGCCCTAAAAAATGCAATGCTACAACCTAATGGCGAGTAATACTGGCAAAACTATTTTTTGCATAAAAAATTTATTCTACATTTATTTTACCTTATTAGGATAATGTATCTGTCGTTTGTCTGATTTCCTCCCTTTTCGCCTATGCAAAAGGAATTTAAGAGTATTGGGTCTAGGCCTTTTACTAGTATGTATGTGGGGTGTGTATGTATTATCTGGTATATATTATCTGTCAAATCAAGTCAACTTTAAACAAAACAACATCACAAAGATACAAATTTATATTCCTTTATTTGCTTTTGGAAATTGTTTGCTACAAACTATCTATTGCCCAGTTTTTCATTTTCCACAGCAGGGAGGTTTTTTTCAGTCTACAACAGGTGACATACAGTCAATGTAACCTCGCTGCTAGCTAAAACTCCCAACCACGTCTCGAATCTTTTCCCCGTCACGTTTTCGTCAGCTGGCAAGATTCCGTCTTGCCGTCTGCGATGGTGGTTGCAACTGCGTGCATGAGGGGAGTTCTAGCTATCAGCTTTTGACTTTTATCCTTCACCAGATGTAACAATATCCAACCAAGCGCTCGCTCGCGCGCACACACACACATGCACCCACACGCACACAATTAAATAGCAACATCATCTGTACACTGTGTACAATTCCTATCATCTCGCGCCTCTATACACAACACCGCGACTCTTCACTCCCCCCCCCTCTCCCTCTCCGACTCCACATTGACTCGATACTATATTTAAGTTCCGTTGCAACGGCATGGTTATAGTTCTATATGGACACGTATACATATATACACATGGGAATGCCTATCAATATCATTGGTGGATACAACCAGTTCAGCCTTCTAACTAAAACTTAACCTGTTTGTTTGCTTTTTTTTTTGTACACACGCAGGTAACCAATCAACGCAAGTCAGGCAATGATTACTTGGTGGCATTTTAATACTATTTCAGGCTTCAATAGTCTCACTAAAGAAAATTTGCTATAACATTCAAACCAGTGTATCATACAATGCATAGATTTCTGTGTTCGCATATTAAGCAGATATCCCCCACCCCCACCCCGCGGTGATTAGCATATTAAGTGATTAACATATTAAGCCTGGAAGTGATACATATTTCCATTTAAAGGTTAAAGAACCAAGTACCACCCAATTTCTCACTCCTTGAGGTGTGCTAGAATCGGTCATTCCCACTTAGTGTGTTCTTTATGCAACCAATAAATATTTGCTATTGTCAAAGAGTTAACTGAATTGATCTTTTATGGTTTGAGGTTTGGGGTCAAAGTTCAGATGTTGCCACAGCCCTCTCTCGACTGTAACGGTTGGGTTACCAGCTATGGTGTTGGTCACTGACTAGAGCAACACACATTACACCTTGCAAAACGTCATGGATACCACGTCAGTCTCTGCAGCTTAGCTACAGATTCAAACACCATAATAGTACCTGCTACATCGACTTGACATCTAGAACGAATTACCGGTAGCAAATCGTTAAAACTACTTGGAATCGGCTCACTAAGCCAATTGGTAGGATGCATTGGAAGGTATAGCATGTCACCCGGAAGAATCTACTACTAAAATAAAAAGACTTGACAGCAAACCAAAATATGCCCAGAGTCTATTACAGAAATACTGACCTAAACTTCTTTACTAGGAATTCCCTTCAAAAAAAACAGGTTTCTTTTTTCTTCTTCTCACAATGAACGATCTATTCAGAATGTCTCTTCGGCAACCCGCCAAGTCTTTCAAATCGACAACCACTGTCACTTACGGAAGCATCGGAGAGAAAAATATTTCACGGAATTTTCCATTACATCTAGTTATTTCATGAAGGTATCTCTTTCTTTTTGTTTTCTCTTTATTTTATTTTCATGAAATGAGATACTTTCACAAAATAATTACATATATTTGGGGAAATAATGAGATGTAATGCAAAATTTCACTAAAAAGTATTTTTTTTCCCTGTGACACTTCTATGTTTCCATAGTCGCATAAAAAACATAAGGGGAAGGGAAGAAGAAAAGTGTCTGTCCAGAGAGAGAACTACTGTTAATGGCAGTGAGACTTACACTTTGAACTGTTCCTCAAGCTACATGGCTATTACAAATATGGAATAAAATTCCTGCTAGAAAAAAACTTGTGCATAGAAACTAAGTTTTTTCAAGCAGTTGTTGATCTCCCTATTACAAAAATTAAGTTGTACAAAAACTTGTGTCCTGATGGTAGCAACATCGACGACTGTTGGAAGATACGATTATTGGTAAAAAAAAAACGGGGCTTCAAATCAGGCCTGGATTTGTAGGTACGTACAGTCTGTAGAAATATACATACGGTTTGCCGCAAAACACAGCTTCATAAACTTGCTTGTTGGTAGGCCATACAAAACGTCATTAATCCGTTAAAAATAGTACGAACATCATATACCACTGCTACAGTACCTAGTTGAAAAGGAGAGGAAAAGATTTTGAGCAACTTGTGTGTCTATTCGTAATCCGTGTTCCACAGATCGTTTCATGATTACAACATCATCCAACAGAATACTATACATGTATGTATATATATATATATGTATGTATGTATGTACGTTTGTATATGATACAGTTTTGCACAGTCGGCCATTCATACGAAGTTCACCCATCAACAACAACAAAATACAGATCTGCATCTAGACTTGGTTACTGGTATACTACTACTACTACTACTACTTGGTGTGTACATTTCAGATCACATCGGCTATACAATGGACAACCATTCCACGGCACAACAATAACACCTACATGAATATGATCATTTATGATAATCAGTGAAGCCCCTCTATGAGTGATAGTGACAAGACAATCTGACGTATCATATTTACAAAAAACATGCCAACAAATGCCTAAATCCTCACGAAAAATCACAAATCGTAGCAATGGTATAACAATCACATTACTCAGTCCTTATCTTCAACAGGAACAGAAAACATATTGAGAATATGGGCCGGAGTTCCCAAAAATACTCAAGTCCCAAGTTGCGACTTAAGTTCTTTAACCAACCACACCGCACAGATTGGTAAATTATGTCAAAAAACTTTAAGGCTTGAAAATATTCCAAGTCCAAGATTGACTTTAGTCGGGTTCTTATGTCAACTATGTTGCTCAGGTTGGTAACTTAAAGTCAAACCTTTAAGGCTTAAGTATCTTTTCGAACTCCTACCCTAGTCTTGATTCTGTTAAACCGGCTGCTGCACCTTCTCTCACGGCTCGATAACCTATATAGGTTTATATATATGATGATTTAGCACTCTATAAAACAAAAGTCAACACTTGGTACAAACAAACAAGGCAAACCGCACCCGACTGATTAACTTAACTTACTGATGTACTTGGTTCTTTTTTTTTTTTTTACACTATGTACCTTTCATTCTTCACAGTCAAGCCAACACAGCAAGAATTTGACATTTTACCTCTATTTATATTATCAGCCCTAATGGAGGACAGGCACTTTTATCAGTAGAAACTATAAAAAAAAACACCACTGAAGGATAAAAACCAGTTTAAAACGGGGAGACTGTGACAAGATTAAAAAGCCAAGTAAAATTAAATCTGGATAAAAATTATAACATTAACTAGGTGGCTATAATGTAAGGGTCTGATAGAAATTACAGTGTCAGTTTGGAGCCGGTTAAATTAAAACTGCTGCGCTACAAATGAGAGCACAGATGTTTCAATACAAAGGTACATGTACAAAAAATGTGACATTTTTGTTAGGTGTTTCTCGTGGCGTTCAGAAATCCTGGTAAAATATCAATCCAAGCACAGTAATGCCGACAAGTAACAATGCAGTTCTCATTCAAACTTGGCTGCGCAAATCTTCCAAATCTTTTGCCTATATTCTAACTAAAACCGTGATTCACAAACTAGTACACTCAATTCTGTCTGGCATGAAATCACTGACAGTTTCTCGAGATCACAAAGCACTCAAGCATACACATGGCATTCTACCATCCGCGACACGATAAGACCTGGATGATATATTTACACAAACGGCCAACCACCAGTGAGTAACAAAGCATCAAACGGAACAACAGCGACAGGGCTATGTACGGTACGAGGGGGGCTACTTGGGTGTATAACATTCAAACACAACTGACATGATTGCAGTACTGACCGACCAACCGCACACATGCCGCAATATCTTACAAAGTTTTTTTCGGCCCCATCGACCGTCATTTCATTTCAGCATCTACTATATACACAGCATAGCTAACATCATTGACGTTATTATCAGCGAAAACTGAGTCAACAAAACACACCATGGCCTCTCCTGCAGGTTTGTTTTTTTTTCCAAAGCTTATAACAGGTAAACACTTTACTTCTTAACATATTATTTTTAACATTATAATATGCAATTTTTTTTATAATCCTACCCAGATATAGTACTATAGCTGTACGTCAAGAATTAGCTCTTCCCAACAAGTCCCCCCCCCCCTGCAAAATGTAATTTATTAGCATTTTTTCCCACCCTCTCGTATAAGTGGATAACAAGCCTATAAATTGGGATTGAACTGCCTGTCACAAAAGCCATCACAGATTCCATTTAAATATATATAGGCAATAATAATTACAACTGCTGGAGTAGAACCCAGTACCATATCACCGCGGTAGTTTGGTATATGTGTCGATGATGCCAAACCGTCAGAGCACCTAGTTTACACCAACCGAGGAAGAGTCCCCAATACAACAGGCAGCATCCATGTTATTTTATTTTTTTTTAGACAATTTTTTCAGCGGATGGCTTTTATAACAGTTTCTTTTTTTTTGCTCATTTTCTGTGCAGCAAAATTTACGTAATATTTTACGCGTGATACATTGTAATAGGCTAGCCACTGCTAGAGCTGTTATCACCGCTAACGTAACGTAGAAATCTAAGCTCAACCACGCCAAAGTCCTTGTAATAAACCAGCAGATCGCCACCTAGCGCCTCCCGGAGGAACCACAACTGCAAGCTGGAGGTCCGGGAATAGTAAACTGGGTCTGTGGTGGCTGGGCAGATATCAAATGGAACATGACGTAGCTGCTTAGCATGAACTGCAATGCAGGGGCTTGAGCCAAGGGTAAAAACATGCCTGAAATAAATAGAGAAACAAAGATTGACCCAATGTCATAGAGAGAAACACAAGCAAGGTTATAAATACTGGATAGCATCAAGCTAGAGGATAAATACTAGGTACATAATTTTCCATCTTTATACTATCCTACATTCATACAAATTTTCCCGTTGGATATCTATGACAAATACGATGCTGAGACAGGCTGTGTACAAGATGCAGTATAAAGTTACTGAAAACTGGGCTGCAGCTCTCGAAGATACTTACTGGTAGGTCTAAACTTGTGGCCCAATTTAAGGAATATGATTGGCTATTAATTTGACTTAAGTTAACAATTACACTTTCGTATTTGTATTTTTGAGAACTCTGTTCGTGGTGAATGAACTACAATGTAATACACATTGGTTTAAATAAATATTCTTGATCATGTCAGTCAGGTGGTGTGTTACTCTGAAAAGGGTTAGTGGCACTAACAAACTAAGATTTGCATATATGCAAATGTGGTGCTCAGCATCTCCTGTAATAGGACTGGACCAATATAGCCTTTGTACATAGTTTACATGTATACTTTTGATTTAATCCAGGCTTCATTGACAAAACTTGTCACAACTACTGCATTTCTGTGGTCGGTGATTACACCACCTTGTAAAACAAATATATTCATATTCATGTGAATATATTTTCTCGCAGGCGATATGACTTCATACAGCACTCACCAGGTGGGGTTACTGTCCTTGCTGCATAGGATATCCCATCATGCCCTGCTGGCCGCTATACTGCGTCTGTTGTCCCTGACCCATCTGCACCCCCGGCCACTGCATTGGTACCCTACAAAACACAAACAAACAGCTCAGGTAAACACACATAGTAATACACCATTGCTCATCTGAACTTACAAAGAGAAAACTGAATCCCCAAGAAAGATGAAGTGGTCTACTGAAGTATCAATTATATCTTATTTAATTTATAATATTGCAACCCTTTCATAATGTATTATATGGCTGGCCGATGGTATGTCCAAAGAACGAAATTAATTTCTTAACACATAATTTTACTGATTAATATTTTTATTTTACTTATTTAAACAACTAGAGAGGACTCCTCACTATCTTGCCAAGATAACTGAGCACCGGAAACAGATGTTTCAGTGACTGAAATTACTGTAGCTAATAAGTTGTTTCAGTGACAGAAATCACAGTAGTCGATAACAGTTTTTTCAGTGACTGAAAATATAGCTGAGATGCTTCAGTGACTGAATTCACTGTACATGATAAGTTGTTT
>JAAUYG010091652.1_pt1 | contig 11731 bp, 14 predicted proteins | sample 7278091 | NCBI WGS metagenome assembly JAAUYG01 (sample SAMN14350201, study PRJNA611818) | marine sediment metagenome | isolation source: surface marine sediment (0.6m) | place: French Polynesia: Moorea | collected 2018-08 | reverse complement strand
CTTCGGGTGCCCCCTTTTTGTGGGGGTGGCCAAAGGGGCGGGGCCGTTGAGGCCTTTGACCGGTTTTCACTTACTAAAAACTGGCTACACCACCTGCCCCCGGCAACAGTGTCATGTTTGGGCATTTCGAACAAGACATAGAGTTTATTTAGTGGCAAATTGGCCAGTTATGTACGAATTTTGCTCCAAGTATCATCTCCCTATAGGCAACTCAAATCTGCCAAAAAATAATTTTGAGACCAGTTATTTACTAAATAAACTCCATGTCTTGTTTGAAATACTCGTATATGACACCATTGCCCATGCCCCCCCCCCCCAATTCAAACACAGCCAGCTGTTTTTTTCCATGGGGGGGTTGGAACAGCGGCGTTTTGTTTACATCATGGTCAAGGAACATGTGTTTGGATTTTGTTTCAAATGTTCCGGAATTTGAAACACACAGACAGAAACCCAATTTGGAGTTGCTTGAAATTGTGCCGGTTTCAAGTGAACTCATTTGATGGGTGGCACGAGAAAACCGACAAAATGGCGGTCGCTTACCAGTTCTGGGTGGACATCTTCGCTTTGATTCACAATGGAGCCTGGATCTTGCAACCTGCCTTTCTCCCTGTACAGAGCTTTTTCCTCCGGGTGATGGGTTCCCTGGGCCGGTTTAGGGACAGGTGAAGCGTGCGACGACCTAGATGTGCGGTCATCAAACCGAACCGGGGCAAAAAGTGAAAAAAGAAAAAATGTTGGAATTGGAGCTGAATCTATTGTGCATCATGCATTGTGGGGTGGATTTGGGGACATAGCAGGACGCAAAAAGGGGCAGTGAAGTGAGGCGGTGCAAGGCCGGTGTAACGTGACGTAACGTCACGGAGAAACACAGTCACACCCGCCAAATTCGAACCGGTTTAATTCCAAACCGCGCGGAATTTAAACCAAACAGAACTTAGGTCTACGCCCAAAGGTTTCAATTGACCCGGCCATAAAAACCCCAAAGGACACAGGAATGCCCAAACTGAGCTTCCAAGGGGTATGCCCAGACCAAAGGACTGGTGCACAAAGACCCAGAGGGAAGGTGTTGGGTGATGCCCAAACAGAACTTCCACTTGGGTTGTGATCAGACCAAAGGACTGGTACATAAAGACCCAGAGAGAAGGTGTTGGGTGAACAGGGATGACCAGACCTATGTGTCTGCCTGTTGGGTTTGCGGAGGAAACAACAAAAACGCATTGGTGATGCTAGAGAAAGTTTCATTGAAGAGTTTGCAGAAACAGCACTCGGTTGCATAAAAACACAACAAACACCACTGAAAAGGCAAGTGCAAGCAATCTGGAAGAGAAAACCACTTCCCAGTAGCAATCTGAAACATCAGTGTGTTTGTTCCATTCTTCTTAATCCATGTTCGTGTTTGTCCAAACTTTTCAAAACCCACAAGTTCAAAACAGACAAAGGCCTGTTTTCATTACAAAAAAATTTCCAATGTCCCATGTTTTCCAACTGGCATATCCAATGTTCCATCAGTGCACAAAAGAAAGATTTTGCTTGGTTCAATGTTGATTAAGATACACAATTAAAGCAAAGCAGGGGAAAAGTTGGGTAATTTCTCATATCATTGTCCAGGGAGGGGTGCATTGGGAAGAAAAGCCACAAGGAAGGGGGTTGCAAGGGGCTGGGTAAAGGAGGGGCTAGGGGTGATGAGAGCTTTGATGAGGGAGGGGTTGGGGTCAGGTGCCATGGACAGCTCTTGGGACAACATCCACCAGGATGACAATTGCAAGAACAACAGAAAGGTCTCTCAAAAAGTGCTGCTTTGCTTTCAGCAGCAGGGTCTAAACTCCATTTTTCAATGTTCACACTCAAAGTCTTTGAACAAAAGTCCCAAAACCAAAATTCATGTCCAAAATGATATTTTCTTCTCTTCTGCTGAGGAAAGAGGTTAGTCTTGTGGCAGCTCAGTTTTGTGGAATCCAGTCAACCAAACCAAAATGCTCAATCATAATAGCTCTGGAAATTAAAGCAAATCAACATTGTTCATTGCAAAAACAAGCCAGCACTATGCAGTAGTTTTTTTCAAAGGGGCCCTCTATTCCTTGCCTTATCTTCACTGAAAACTTATGCTTCAGAGATTAAATTCTGCTGCATTGGCTGCATTGGTTGACCCCAAATTTCTTTTTGTCTGCCAACAGGCTGACAATGCAATGTAACTACACATGTATCCAATGTGCAAAATAAGGGAAGAAATAACTGGTCACTTTACCTCATAATTCACTAAGAAGTTTAACCACAGTGAAGTTTTGAGTTCATATGTGCAGGACATGTGGAGCAAGACAACAAAACAAACAAGGGCACTTCTCAGCATCAAGGCCATGCAGCCATCCATGCTCCAGTACATCAATATTTGGGGTTCTCTGAGACAGTGAATGCAACAGTGTCACTTACACAGGCCACTCTCCTTTCAGCTGCACTGACTAAAATTTTATTACCATCACTTACCCCAAAGTACCAGCCATTGGTTGCTGCTGTTGTCAGTTTCAGTGCCTCAACTGAAATGTTTGCACAAAATATCAGACTGAAATAATTTTTCAAGATGCTTTTTACAAGTTTCAATCAGGTATTTACATGTCTATGTCCACAGTGCAAAACAGTCTTGCACAATTCAAATCCCCATAAAATTCCAAGAAAATGCCAGCAAAGAACCAATTGAATCAGGTGGGGAGGAAGGGGATGAGAGGAATAAAATGAGCCTCTGAGATCTCCTGTCAACACTTGAGGAGAGTTTCCCTGAGAAAATGGTTTCTATCCCTTTCACCCTGGATTCCTCTCACAAACCATGGGAGTGGGTTGAGGCCATCTGATCTTTTGTTGGGAGAGAAAAATGGAAAGGATGTTGAAATTCAGGCCATCTCACCAAGCTGGATTTGCTGAACTGGTGCACATACCTTCATATGTTATCCCCTGGGGGTCTCCATCCATGCTGACTTTCACTGAGCTACAGGACTGGAGGAAGATAACACCAGCTGGGTCCAGTGTTGGTATTAGGGTGGCCACAATGGGGCTGGTGTTATCTGAGCTGATCTGGTACCGCTTGCACATCCCATTGCGGTAACCCACGATTATTGTGCATACATCTTCTTCAGTGCCAGGGTGACAAGAATCTGACTTGAGAACACAATTCTGAATGGAGGCTTCTGGTGTTTCCTCCACAACCAGAACTTCCCCAGAGGGTAAGGTTACCAAGGTGACCTCATAGAAATGCAGTTTGCCTTGAATGGAAATGGCTGCAAAGGAAACAAAAATAAATGTGAGAAATTGCTGCAAATCCCAAATGGTTCACAACTGTGTTTTTTGTGACTGAGAAATACAACAAATGTGGGGCTTTGACAGACATCAGGGTGTCTTGGCACAACGATTTGTGGAGCAAACAGAGCTTGGCTGGGTCATATGAAAGGACTCCCCCTGCATTCCCAAAAAACAAACACCAAACACAATTGATACAAATGTGGGAGGCAACTGGCTAAATCAGCTTACACCACCATCTAAAGCACTGACACATATATGTATGGTGCCATACTTACGCTTTTTGAGTATGGCATGTGATTTGGATGAGACTTCCATAGATGTTGCTGTTTTGATAAGCTGACACTTGTTGTCATCCTCCATGAAGTTGGCACCATTGCAGTCCTGGGGAGCCTTAGCACAGTTCTCATAGCACAAGGATTGGCTGGTCATGGCCAGTTCAGCTGTGACTTCCCCTATCACCTTCATGTCCACATGATAGTTGTACCCAGCTGGGATCAAGTCTACAAAGTACAGCCAGCATCTTATCAGTCATGACAGCAGAGTACAAAACTAACTGATAAACTACAGCCTATGCCTCAAATGGGTGAAGAAGCAAAGAAAAAACATATTTTGGCAATTTACAAACAAGAAGAGACAGCAGAGTGGTTGGGGGGAAATCTCATACACTTTTGCAAAATTTCCAAACCAACTGCACACAAGCATAAATTTTCCTCAGACAAATAAATTGAAAACATGATTCTGAGAACCACTCTTTGCCCTTTTTCATCAAAAGTGTTGTCCCTAATTGTGCAGGAAACTGCAAAGTCTATTTCAGATTGGTCCACTACATATATATTTCCATTTCCAATCTTCACTTACCACAGCTTTGGGCTGAGAGGGTTGGGAGTCCTGCGCCAACAAACAGCATCAGTGGAATGAAACCAGCCATGGTGTGCAGGAGTTTGTTGTCTTCAACTTAGGTTGCAGTTGATCAGGAGTTAAAAAGTTTCAGTTGCAAGTTGAATTTGCTGTGTGTTTTGGTGGCCTGCCCTGTTCTTGAGCTAACTTAAACTAATGTGTTGGAATGTTGCTTTGGTTGGTATTTTCACATGTTGCACCTTCACATTCCACATACCTGCCTCCAGGGTCAGTAATATTTCAGAAGCAGACAGTCCAATTTTTTTATTGATTTTCTGGCAAATAAATTTACAAAAAAATTTCCACATTAGAATCAAACAACATAATTTGCTTTTACCAGAATCCAATCTGTGGTTTTTCTTTTGAACATGATTCAGTTTGTTGTACCAAAAACAAAAATAAGAACCAATAAAGTGACAGTTCTGGGTTTTGAAAAAAAATGGAGAATGTGGAAAATGGGTGGGGCAGGAAACCAAACATTTCCATTCCATTTGAAAAGAAAAGTCATGACTTTCATTTGATTCTCACATCAAATGTTCATCATTGTTCCTCCTGATATCTTAACATCTTAAAAAAATCACTTCTTTTTTGGTTTAAAGTTTGAATGCTTCTTGTGCTTTGATCTCTTCTTTTGTTGTCTTTTCATCTTTTCTGCAGGACACTGACACAGTGAAAGATAAGAATGCACAAACAAACAGGATTATGCCAAAGAAGGCATTTTTAGACTAGGGTAAAATCAGCTGATTTCTTGCCCCATTTGTTGCTCCTTTCTGTTTGGACTCAGCATCAGAGCATTGTATCATTTTCGATTTGGCTGTCTCAGACGGACATACCGTTTATTTAACAGAAAAAATTATTATAATCGACAGACATAGCTCAACAAAAAGACACTGCACAGCCCAAACAGAATCGAAATTATAACAGACCGACTTAAGAACGGAATTAGGAGTAACCGACAGACAAAAGTTCACCTAAAGGACGCAGCACGGCCCAAACAGCATCAGTGGAATGAAACCAGCCATGGTATTCAGGAGTTTGTTGTCTTCAACTTAGGTTTCAGTTGGTTATGCGTTGAAAGGTTTAGGTTACAGTTGAATGTGCAGTTGAAAATGATGTGGCCTGTTATGTTGTTCAATTTGTATCAACAATCTCCACAATGTTTACTTTGGTTCGAATTTTGCACATTCTACCTCTGCATTCCATCCACATACCAGCCCCCAGGGTCTAAAATATATGTGCGCAGGCAATTTTTTGTTGTTGTCAGAAAAAAAATTTCACCAATGCCTCAAATAAACGCACCATAATTTTCAACATCAGGATCAACCAATATAGTTGTTGAGCACACAGTCACGTTAAAAGACCCTATATAGAGTAGGTGTGCTGGAAATATGCAGGTGGCCAAGAAAATCTTCCAAGACTTGATCAACAATCTGATGCATAAAGACCCAGAGAGAAGGTGGAGGGTGTTCAGTGGCCCAACCAATTTTTCCACTGAAGCCTAATCGCAAAGCAACAGGGTTGAAGTTGCAGTGACTTCCTCACTGATGATTTGTGGACACCCCTTTTGAAGAAAAAATCCGTTTCAATTAAAAGAAATAATTTCTCCATTTTCCATGACATCTATTTGTTTTCTGCTGTTTCAGAAAGGAATGGGTGTGTTCAATGATGCCTTTGCGGTGCGCTTGTTACAAATGGCAAAAACCTTGCAACAACAAAGATTTTGACTATTTGTCTTCTTTTTCTTTTTCAGAATTTGAATGCAAACGCAAAATGGTTAAAAATCAAGTTGTTGGTGCAAAAACTGATGTGTGTTTAACATTTTGCTGAAAACAGATTGTATTTTCACAAACACACGCAACTGTAGTTCTGATCTTGAAATTCTCCTCTATTCATGGCTGTCAGGCTTTTGCCCAAAAATTCACCAGAACAAATAAAAAATTGGACCATCTGCTTCTGAAATATTTTTGACCCTGGAGGCAGGTATGTGGAATGCACAGGTGGAATGTGTGAAAATACCAACCAAAGTAAACATTCCAACTAGGACTGGTACAAACAGTGCTGTAGCCAGAGCAGCCACATCACATCCAGACAACCAACTGCAAACTTGATCTGTTCACCTTTCAACCCAGGAAGAACTTAAAAACCAAGTTTCTGACAAACTCCTGAAATACCATGGCTGTTTTCATTGCACTGATGCTTCTGGCGGCTGCTGGACTGGGGACAGTTTCTGCTCATGGTTCAGGTGGTAAGTAAAGATGGCAAATAGGTGAAGCAGAAACAGACTTTTCATTTTCAGTGGTGGGAACAGCACTTTTATGGAACAATACTTTTTGATGGAACACTTTGTAATGGAACAATGACAAAGACTGTTTTGAAAATCCCTTTTTATGTTTGTGCCTTGTTGGTAAGTCATAAATTCAAATGTCTTAAGAAACATTTTTGAATGCAATTGGCTGGGAATTTTGCAAACAAAATTTGGACAAATTTGTTGGCCTTTATGGGAGGCCACTGACTGACAAGCCAGCAGAATCTCCAGCTGCCCACAACTCTTGGGACAATCACTGCTGTAACTTCAATTGCATTTCATCTGTCTTTCCTTGGTACAGCATATACAGCTACAGGCTGTAGCTTTGTGGGGTTTTTTTGCACTCTTGCTGTTTCAACTGATTTTTTGCTTTTTTTACTTTGCAGACCTTACCCCAAATTACAAGTCTTCTCCAGACATGAAGGTGATTGGGGAAATCATTGACCAAACAGCCATCACCAGCCAGTTGGGGTGCTTTGTCTTCTGCAGTGTGATTTCTGATTGTAAGGCTGCCAACCACATAGAGGACAGCAACTTGTGTCAGCATTTCAACAAAGCAATATCCCTGGAGGTCTCATCCCAGTCACATGCCATGCTCCTGAAGCGTAAGTATTTCCACTGCCTGTGTCAACCCCAGGTTTGGCTGGTTGAAAGTCTCCTGGTGTCAGGGCTCCAGATGGCCTCGCAGGGTGAAGACAGCCTCACAATGTCAGCACGTTAAATGGCCTGCTCTGAGCTTTGGTGTCCAAGCACTCTCACACCCCCGAAAAACATATTTTCTGTAGTCAGGCACTTCATAGTTTGTTGGAGCCAAACGACCTCGTCCAGTTCTTTTGTGGAAGTGCATTGCTGCTTGACTCTGGGTCAAGCACTGATACTGATAGCAAAGTATATAATTGCCCAAATTTTCAACTACCGCTACACCCCAACAGACCATGGGTTGCAGCCTGACCCTTACATTCTGTGGGATATTGTGGCCCAGAAGGGGGATTTCAGGAAGGCCGTTTCAGGGCTCAGGGCTGCCTTGGTCACAAAATAGTTTGAACAAGAATGCAAAAAATCAATCCGCAACACCTTTTTTTACTTGTTTTTTTTTTCTGAATGTGCTCCTCTGCATGGTCACATTTGGCCCAGAGGCCGCCAGTTCTGGAGCTGCTTTGTGATCAATGTCTTTTGCCTGTTGCTGTTTACAGTTCAATTCTCAATGAATCCATTTTCCTGACTCTAAAAATAATGAAGAATTTTAAAAGGAATAAGCAGGCAGTTATGAACCATCTCTGATTCGCAGAAATTCTCACAACTGTCACAATCTTTGTCATTTCTTTGCAGGTATAACCATTGTAGGGGAACTATTTTTCTATGATGTGATGATGGCATCCTCAGATGAGAGGGGCCTGACAATGGTGGAGACACAGGAGACCTCTGTTGAGGACTGTGTACACAAATCAGATCCCTGTGATGTGAAGGTTTTTGGAGCCACAACCATGTCCAGTCTTCTTGGGTTACCACAATGGGATGTGCAAGCAGTACCAGGTCAACTCAAATGATATGAGCCCCATTGTGGTCACTGTGATACCAAGTCTGGATCCAGCTCACATTGTCTTCTTGGAGTCCCACCGCTCAGTGCAAATCACTATTGATGGCGACCCTGAAGGGAGGAGGCATGAAGGTGTGTGTGCCACTTTAGTAAATATGTTTGTAGGGTTAGACAGCCCACCCCCACACTCCAGTTCATTTTTGTAGAAAGTAAAAGCCAGGGGAGGGCATGTCACGGAACAATGAATCTAATTTTTGAAGTTCATTGGTGAAAATGAACCCTTGAAACTGCACAAAGCTTCACTGCCCCCTGTTTCTTTGGTGCATGGCGTGATACCCTGATGCTCTGAGCCACCAGAAGACACCCCTACACTGTTTGGAGCGGCGAACCTGGGGACAAATATCTATCTTAACTGCCCCCTCCTGATCAACTCCCTTTTTTCTCAAAGGAAAACACACAAAAACACAAGCAATAACTTTGGAGTCACAAGCAATCAGAGAAGAAAAATGTGATTGTTTTTTCTTGGTTTTCCACATTTCAGTTCATTACACATCGGGCGTCAAAAGACCTCACCCTGAGGACGTAAGTTGCTGATCAATTTTCTTAAGAACTCCTGCCCGTCCACAGATCCATAGAACCCAAGTGTTCTCTTTTCTATTTTTTTCTTTTTTTTCCAGCACAATGCCCCCTTAGAAGGTGACAAAAATGGATGTGTAGGGACTCTGCGTCCTTGGCCTGTTGGCTGCAAAAAAAAAATACAAACAAACAAAAAACAAATCAAATTTTGGTATCTTATAATGAAGGAGAAAGACCAAGTTCTTTACAGATTCCATTTTATCTGGAAAGAAAAAACACTTTGGCAGCATCCTTCAGTCATCATATCATCTGGCTGAATCTTCCTGGTCAAAGAAACACAGGAAAAGAGAAAGTGTTCCTGACAAATTTGGAGTGGTTGTGGTAAGCAGAGGTTTTCTGCAGGCATCCACACTCTGTAAGGATTCTTGTTTTCCTTTTCAGAGATCATGTAAGTGAACTAGTCACCCCATCAAAGTGGAATCTGGAGCCAGCCACAAATGAATATCCTCAAGACTACAAAATCTTTGAGAAAACACATAACAAGAGAGAATCTTGATTTTGGGACTTCAATCAAACATTCACTTCTCTACATGAGCAGTTGAAAAATTGAATTTTTAGGCCCTGCTGCTGAAAGCCAAGCAGCCCTTTCTGATGGACCCTGCCATTGTCCATTGTCATCCTGGTGGATGTTGTCCTTTGTGGATGCAGGATCCCCCTTCTTATCAAACCCTTTTGCTTTGGAATTTCCTTGTGGTTGGTCTCCCTGACTGCTCCAAGGAGAAGGAGATGAGAATTTACTCAACTTTTCCCCCTGCTTTGCTTTAAAAGTGTGTCTTGTCAAACATTTGCCCAAATATATAATCTCATTGGATGTGCCAGTGGAATACTTCTGCAAATTGAGGATTGTTTGCAATGAAAATTTTTGGCCTATATTTTGCAAATGACAAGGGTTTCAGAGAAGGTTTGGAAAAAAGTCAAGGTATGCAAAAATTGGAATCTTTAGACAAAGCTGTTTGCAAAACAACATTATTTTTTGTTGGTGAAGTGTAAATCAAAGTTGAGAATTATTATTGACTGGGTTGTTTTGTTGCTCAGTTTTCTTGCTTCAGTACCAATTACATTCAGATGGGTTGTGAGTTCATGCTTGTTTCTTTGTTGCTGCACTTACTGGCTTGTGGTAAAAAATGTAATTGTTTTGGAATTATTCATGAAATTGGCTACAAACTCAATACAACATTGAATCAATTTAGATGGGACAAACACATTGTTTAGTGTTTCTCTTTCAAAGTCACATGCATTTTCTTGTATTTCAGATGTTGTGTGTTGTGTTGTATTTTTGCAGCTGCGTTTCCTGCATATTCTTAATAAAGCTTTTCCCAGCATCACAAATGTGTTTTTGTGATTTGCTCTAGATTTCGAACAGAAAGTCTGTGCAATTTACCAGAAGAAATAAGTCAGCAAGAAAAACTAAGAACCCACAGGGAGTGATTCTGCAAAAACGCCTGTTGAAAATGTTTGCAACACCTGTGTCTTTCAGGAAACTTCAAGTGTCATTTTAGCAAACATTCAAACTTCCTTTTGAGCAAATCACATTTGTTTTGATTTCCACACAGAAAGCTTAATTTCTGAAAGGTTTCAGGTGTCTTCAGTCATGCTTTGTGCACTTTTCACAATGATGCAAATGTCTGCCTGAGCCCTGTGACCAAGATCCTGGATCCAACACCTGCTCTTGGTGGGTAAACAATTTGGCCATTGAAGGGAATCAGTTTATGTTTTATTTTTTCAAATGTTCCCCATGGTTTTGATTTGTAGGGTTTCTAAAACTTATTGAATTTTAACATCAGAATCACAGTTTGTTGATTCTAAAACTGTGGTTAAACTGTTACACTTTGCCTGTTGAACAAACACCTGAACACTTCACTGTGTCAAACATTCTTGGGGTCAAGGGGGTTGGGTCCCTCAAACCCTGCATCTGCAACTAGAAACTCACTGTCATGTTCCTTATCATCTGGTTGTCCTTGAACCAGAACTTCACCTGGCCACATGTCTGAGGGAAGGGTACAGTGGTATCCTGGTCTGTATCCTCTAGAATCACTGAAACTCTTCCACAGATATACCTCTGGTACTCTTGTGGATGTCATAGATCCCTCTTTGCAGAAGACAGCCACAGAACAGTCATTTGTGTCACACAACATCTTACAGTCATGTTTTCCCCCAAAGACACATTATTGATGCTGTAAAACGTTTATTGGAGAAGTTTTCAGAAAAAGCAGTCACCACAAAACAAAACAAAAGTGTTATTTGTAAAGCTGGAAGCTTGGATGTGCTGTTGCCCACTAAATAGTACAAAAAACTGCACAAAGACCTAGAGCACATGGTTCATGCATTCGGTCCAGGATGGTCAGCAAAAACAATATTTTTTTGATGGCGAAAAAAGGTTTGGGGAGGTGAAAAAAATTTTGAAGGTGAAGAAGAAATTTGTAATTCTTTTTTGCCCAAACAAAGTTGCACGAGCTGCCTAGTAATCATGTTTGGGTGGTTGCCTGGGGTGGGGGTTGGGGTCATCCACACACGCACACACACAAATATTTTTTTGCAGATGGCAGGCAAACATCAAGGATTCACCAAAACCAGATCTGATCAGCAACATTCACAGACGGAAAGTTTTCATGACAATTCAACAGAGAAAAACAGAATTATTCAACTTCTTGTGATAACAAACAAAGGACAATGAATTTTTGATACGAACACCTTGACATAAACATTTTCCCATGTGACGTTTTCCGTAATCACGAATTACACCACCACCCAAAAAATCTGCATTATCCAACTTTACATTGAATAAAGAATCACAAAGCATTGATATTATTGTTGACGGATAATAATTCAGACACTTTTGCATGACAGGAAAAAAGCAAATCAAGCAGATGCAAAGTTACAAAAAAGTAAGCTCATTTCATTGTCCAGGGATGAGTTGAGAGGCCAACCATATGCCTTGGTCCTTGCCAATTCTATCCAGGGTTCACTCTGAAAGAAAACAAAATTTCCAACATTTTGCTGCACAAATGGACTTTCTTCAGAACTTGAATGGAACACTGTTATTGCTTGAAGAAAACATTTTCTGTCTG
>JAAUYG010009835.1_pt1 | contig 11731 bp, 6 predicted proteins | sample 7278091 | NCBI WGS metagenome assembly JAAUYG01 (sample SAMN14350201, study PRJNA611818) | marine sediment metagenome | isolation source: surface marine sediment (0.6m) | place: French Polynesia: Moorea | collected 2018-08 | reverse complement strand
TATTATACGATAAGTCAACCGTACAATGAGAATAGTAAAAGTTCCATCAATTAAGTGAGCTTCAGTTATTTGTGGCTGCGTTGCTGCTGGACACATTGCAACAGCCTCTTGTGTAGAAACAAAAGAACATGTAGTTGCATTAATGAGACTTGAAAATACAAATTTGCATGTTGCTTGTGGGATGTAAACATTGATTGCTGGCCCACTGTTGTCCAAGGATTTTTGTGGGTTATGGGTATTTGTACTACAATGTACATCCCTTTTGGAAAGGATGTTGTAAAATAAATTACCCTCCGGTACTCTTTTTCTTCTCAGGAGAAATACTGCCAACAAAAGTACAATCTGTCATGTATCATGACCATGCCTCAGTACCAGAGAATGGGATATGGTCGCTTCTTGATAGATTTCAGTAAGTATACTATGGTGGCATATTGCATTGATGTGGTGTCTGTGTGTGTAATATGCCCTATAAATCTATTACAACATATTGAGCATTTACTGTATATTGGATCAATTTATGATGGGTTTCAAACTTACTATATTTAAAACCTACTAACAAAACGAAAGCCATTTGCTGTGGATTACCAGTCTATGTTTAGTCAAGAAACTGCACATATGATAACCTGAACATAATTCATGAATTTTTTCTCCCATTTCAGTATAGTCTTTGTGGTTTTAAATTTTTAAACTTTTTTTGTGGGCGTCTGGGAAATGGTTACGGACATGCGGTCAATAATGACGCTCTGCTACTCAGCTGGTCATATGCTATTCATTGGTACGCTACTACATACATATACCTTTTTTTTCCGATTCATCAATCAGGTTTTCTGTTGTCAAGAATAGAAGGCCAACCAGGAACTCCGGAGAAACCATTGTCTGAGCTGGGCAAGCTAAGCTACAACGCTTACTGGAGAAGTATTGTGTTGGAGTATCTGCATAGCAACAGAGAGAAAAAGATAACAATAAAAGGTGGGGATTCCTTCACATGAGATGCAGCAGTGTCTGTGCTGTCCGTTTCATCATAAGCCTAATATGGGCTAGCATAACTTGTATTATCGCCGCTTCTTAAAAGCGTTTTCTTTGGCGACTGTTGGTGTTTCCTCCTGTTGTAGTTTTGCTGAGTTTAGCTGCCAATGGCAGGTGTTGTAAATTTGCAATGGGGATCTCTGTAGCATTTATAGTAGTAGTGTTACGCATATGGGAATTAAATATGTGCGAGTGTGAAGATACCGAGTGATATGGAAGATATTGATCACCTATATCGGAATTTCAGTTACCGGTATTACTTGTTGCCGTTTCCACTTGGCAAATGGCAGCCTAGCAAGAGGAAGAAGTAATAACTGAAATTCCTCACGGTGACAATATTTAAATTCGTTCAAATTGATAAAAATTGCTCTCTTGCAGGAATCAGCAAGTCCACAGGACTTTGTCCAACAGATGTGGCAAACACTCTGGGACTGCTCAACATGCTGGTGAAGAAAGACGACAGGCAAGTGACAAGTTTGTGGATGCGTTAGATGAAGATGCCTACCTTTTGTATATAGTTCAACTCTGACCTGTTTTCAAAGGGCAGAACAAGAATTGAGTGTTAGCCATAGGTGTCTAAAAATATTTACCTAAATCTGTATAAAGATAGCTCAAGAATTCGTCCCACACAGAGAAGAATTTATTTGGTTCTTTCGGTAGCAGAAAATGTATATTTGAATCTGAGGCTATGAAGAAGTAGATCTCTCCTGGCAAAGGCCTTGCTTAGTTTTACTTTATTCAGAAAGGCAGGCCTGAGTCTGAACTTAGTTTCCTGTATATTAAGTAAAGTTGCTGTTAATTTTGTTTAATCCAAATGGACATTAAGCAACTTTACTTGATAATTCAGATAGATATACTGTTTCATACATCCATCTGGTAACAAAATGTCTTGTTATATTGCTGTTGAAATTTGAAGATACTTGAGAGAATCCCACATTAGGATGACCACGTCAGGTAATATGTTCGGTCGTTTGGTTACAGGTATGTGATCGCGGTGAACCACAAGGTCGTAGAAAAGCATATGGCAAAGTTAAAAAAGCTCGGAGATCATCGGAAGGTGCTGGATCCCGAGAGTTTGCGATGGACACCGCTGGTCAACACCTTCATGCTAGAGCAGGAGGAGAGGCAAGCCGCTGTTGAGGTATGCATTACTGTCACCGTATCACACTCCTCTCACCTACGATAACTGTACACATGCATGTGTTACGTTTCCTTTGTACTTTATGTTTATATAATGAAACCCTGGCTGTGTTCCTTAAATTCGTTTATTTTGATCCTTCATGAGTTGCCGACACAAGGTGTCGAAATATTACCCTAGACGTTTTATTTGTTTGCAAAACATTCCAATTCGAGACCAGCTTTTGTTTTGCCTTACTGCTTCACCCGATTTTAGTATAACGGTTAAAATGTTATGTGTTCATTTCTTATGAAATTAGATTATGGTAGTATTAGTTTTGTTTACAGTTGAATGAGACGTTTGTGTTGTGCTTTACATATATAAACCTTGAGTGGCAAGACATCGCTGTTAATTTTCTGCACTAAATTGAAGTTACAATCGCCAGAGTATTCTGTTTTCTTTTCTTTTTTTTCTCGTTGTGTGATTCTTGATCATTTCCATAAGTGCAGTGTTTGTTTTCCTGAACACTAAACTATGTTTTAAGTTTTATGCGAGGAGAATGGTTTGTTTATAATTGTACCGGTAAAGCATGTGTCTTTGTAAATGGCTTGAGCAAGTGCAAATTTGAAAAGCATGGTTGAAATGGTATTTTAATGGTTGCTGCACTTGATCTTGCATCAAGGACTCGGAAACACGATCTCCCGAGTTTCTGGTCAGTATACAGTGCATACCCTGAGCATACATATATATATTATTATACATATATAAAGCACATTTTTTTTCCGCAGTTCCTCTATTCTTATCTCTGCTAATCGGTATTCTCAATCTACTCATCTCCTATCTCCTGCCTGTAGAACCAGCGTGCTACTGGCCGGTGCTTTGCCCAGTAAAAAATGCATCCCCCTGGAAAAAATACAAAATCATGCAGAGTTTGAAGCAGCTTCCTTCTGTGCATAAGTTTCTGGTTGATAGTAAGACTAAAGACTTATTCAAATTGCTATCAATTCTTTTAAAAAAGTAATTTTGTTTGCATGATTTTGTATTTCTGGACTACTTACCACTATTCTATCGTCACCCAATGTGTACACCAAACCTTTTTGATCCCCCGTGCGATTGCTTGTACTGGAAGTGAGTATGTATGTGGCCTCCCCTCCTCTATCCCCGCCAGCTAAGAGAAGTTAGTGAGATAGTGGAAGATATAGCAGAGGAAAGAAAGCAGATACAAGAGCTCAGTCCAGAGAAAAGTCCCCGGTTCTCTCCCTTGACCGATACTCCAGTACAGGTTGGTGATTAACTACTAAAACTGGCTACATCGCAAGTATTGCTGTTGGTTTGTGGTGTGGTAGATCATGTGCCTGTGTGCTTTCCCAGTCCCCGCATGATGCACGCCGTCAGTTCAGTCTGTTACTGTTACAGCTATCGATTTCTTTGTATATTTCTTTGGTGCTTGTTTTACAAACCTGTGTATGTAGTGGTTTAGCTTAAAGCACATCTTATCTCAAGCACAATTTACCTGTATTGTAGATATGTCTATCTGAAGAGCAGTATTTTATATAGAGTTGGACTTTATGTCAATATTTTAAAGCTAATACTTAATGGGATTGTAATAATACGTGTTGTGTTACAGCAAAGTTGGTTTATACCATATTAACAGTTATTCCACATCCATGGCATTGCAGTAGCTCAAAATCTCAAAAGTGCCAGTAAAATTTTATTTGGTAAATAGTCATCTGTATTAATATTAGTTCAAGTGCTTCATAACCATATATACATTTTATGACTTCTGTGTTTCAGAGTCAACATAACCATCGAAAGAGGCGTCTGTCCCTGAACAACCGAGGTGGATCGCCAATGAAGAAAATCCGGGTTGACGAGGATCACATAGGAACTGAGGAGAATGAGGAAAATAGCGCTATGCAAGAGGAGATGCTTGGTAAAGGAACAAGCCTGATATAGACATTGATAATGGTGTCCATTGTTGAGGCATATTTGTGGCATGTCAGTAGGCTTGTGTAAGTTTATTAGTAAATTTTAATATCACGATTAAAAATTAAACCACCGACAAAATGAATCATGGTCAAGCCAAGGTCATGACCTAAGAATTGGTGGAAGTTAGTTGGCTGCTTTCATCAGTGTATTATTGTGGTATTTGCATGTAAAGGTTGCAGGTTGAAAAGATTGGAGCAATTGGACCCGAGTGTCTTTTCTTTGTTGAAACCAGATGCAGCTGCAGAAGCAGAGAAACTTGACGAAGACGTGCCTTCTGTGAAGAGTGAAATTGTAGAGAACTCGAGAACTTCTCCAAAACAGAACAGCAGGAACTCATGTAAGGATGAGTCTCCAGAAGCCAACAATGACACCCCGATGACGCCGAAGAAGCGGCCTAGCTGCCCCAGAGGCATCCGCAGCAAAACATCTGACCAGAAAGGGGAGAAACGGCGACCTGGAAGACAACCACATAAGGTAATATATGACGGATGAGATAGAGAGTATGCGATTTTCCCCCAAAAGTGGAGCCATGAAATTTTCGACTAAAGAAAGCACAGCTTATCGAAGTTTCTTTGATACCTGAAATAAGTGTAAAAGACACAAAAACCCATGATGCCTTGTACATGGTCAAAGCTATTTTTGACAGATTGAGGTTTGCTAAGGGTAGCCGTATTACGAAGAGAAATTTGGCTTCGGAATGAAACCAACTGTCCAACTGTGCCAAATACTCCCAATCGGTTTTAATAGTTATGCACCTCAGACATTTGCAGTAATGTTTCCAGTTGTACGTCGTTCTTTGCAGACATATATGCTAATGCCTTGTTAATGTATAGTTTTGTGATAGTGTGGGCTACTAATATGCACTTTGTTGCGCTAGTATGTTTTGTGTAGTTTAAGAGAAACTGCTCAATAATAATACGGTAATGGAGATGCATCTTTTCTCAGATGTATGCATCCCATATTAGAACAAGAAAGACCGCTGGGACAACAGAAAACCCTGTCCGTGCACTAAATCCTTTTGCGACATCCAGATTGATATACATGTGTATTACCAACTCTGTACAGACAGATCTCTTGCCTCTCAAAATCTAAGCCACCTTGAATTTGAGTATACTAGTTCACTAAAGGTCAAATTTATTGGTGTACTTCGATTACCATATATCGAGTACCATATATGATTTCCTGTTACTGTTTTATTAGTAACATATGGCTGGCTCTGCAACTTCACAAGATAAAAGAAGAAAGCTTTCAAAATCTGAGTGCTGTTGACTTTGACCTTTCAATGTCACTCAAGGTCCAATATGACGTTGCCATTATAATCCCCATATATGCTTTCCTATTAATATTTCATAGAAACGTATTGCGTATTAAACTTGGCTCCTTTACGAGATAGAAGGTTTTGAAATCTGAGTGAAATCTGAAAGAATTTGACCTTTCAAGGTCACTGAAGGTCAAATGTGATGGTGCAGTTGGACTCCCCATTTATGGTGTTAATGACCAATAGTAAGATAGGGCCTAACTGCTCCTTTATGAGATATAAAGCTACAAAATACCAGTAAACTTTAATTTGACCTTTCAAGGTCACTCAATGTCAAATCCAATGGTGCAGTTGGACTCCCCACCTGTGACTTCCTATTAGTGTCTAATAGTAACTATATGTCTATCTCTTACCATTTAGCTGTTATCGGTTATAGCCACTCGAAACATTTTCACCTCTTACCAGGCTAAAATTTCATCTACATACAGCTTGAGTTAATCAGTTTGTCTCTCTTTTGCGCTAGATCCAGCCGCTGAAGTTGTCCAGTGTGACACCCGCAGATGACAGTTACAACAAACCAGAGGACAATGCTGAGACAATCCTAGAGGAGACGACGAGTGAGGCCAGCTCATTGAGTCAGATCCAGGAGGACTCTGGCAGTGTGTGTCAGACCGGGGAAGATCCAGACACTGACAAACGGGAGACTGATGCTACCGAGGACGTCCCAGGAGGAGAGGGGGGAGAGGGCAGAGTGGAGGGCGGCCAGGAGGAACAGGCCATGGATTATATGGATATGGAGGCATCCGATATGCCACGTCTGGAGAAAAAGGATGCCCCACAACTCCAGGGAGATCCAGATGTGATGGACTATGAACAGGGGCAGTCCCCACCTCCGCCGCTGCTGGATCAGGAGGTCCCCGGACACAGTCCCAAGGATGAGGTGGATGATGACTCCAGTAGCAGTAGCAGCAGCAGCAGCAGCGGCAGTAGCTCCGATAGCAGCAGTGACAGTGAGGATGATATGAAGGAGGAGGAGTCAGAGGAAGGAGATGAGGAAAAAGCAACCACCAAGGAACTCGAAAGTATCCCTAACACTCGGATGGAAGACCATGTTCAGGAGCAGGCTGAGATTTTGTCCAGCAGAGAAGACGAGAATCTGGAAGCAGCCATGGATACGTTTGATGAGGACAGGCATCTGGATATGGATGTGAATGCCATGGATGCAGAAAACAAGGAGGGAAGTTCGGACAATACCACCAGAGTTGCTCCCGAAGCAGATCGGGTTTCTGTCGATCAGGACAAAGGTGAGACAGACACATACGTTGTGAAGTCTCCACCCCCACCTCCAGACAACAACTCAGACCAGTCATCGAAGGAAGACAGTGACAGCAGTGATGACTCTGACAGTTCAGATGATGATGACGATGATGATGACTCTGGATCAGATGATTCCGATGATTCGGATTCAGACAGCGATGATGAGGATGTGAAGATAGTGCCGCCGCCTCCTGTGTTAGAGACGCAGAGAGTGTCCGTGACTGGTGAGTCCAGGAACAACCTAACACCTGCTGTACTGGATACAGTACAGACACAAAATGCTTTTCACCAGAGCCCTAACAAAGAGGATTATGAAACAAATGGAACAGTCCTTCACGGCGATGCAATTGTTGAAGCACCAAATACTTCTGCGGAAAGCACAGCCCAAAAAGTAACAAATGACAAACCCACAGATACAGTTGATTCCAATACTAGTCAAATCCGTACTGCCAGCTCTAGTGGTAACGGACCAACCGAAGGAAGCCTGGAAGCCGAACTGTTGTTTGGGGGTGACCAGGACTCGGGTGCCATGGCAAGTCCAAATACTGGCGAGTCACTGCAGGAGAAAGTGAGATCCTCATCAGTAGAACTGTTACAGGAAGCCTTGGAGGGGGATCAGTCTGTTGGTTTGTTCCCACACCCACAACAGGAACTGTCGCCTCCAACTCTCACCCAGCCATCACCGGTTGAACCCATGACTGTCGCTCAGCAGACCGGGGATACCATATCACTTGGGGCACCACCGCCCCTGAAACATTCCCCACCCCAGCCTAACCCAGTATTGCTCCCAGTCCCACCAAGGCAGCAGCCCAATCCACAGCAACAGCTGGCACCCAAGTCAAGTCCACGCCAGCTGTCCAAAGCTGCCAGCCAGGTCGCTGTCATACCGGCAGCTGTGGCCCCGACCAGTAGTGCTACTGTGCCGGCGGCAGTCACAAACCCCAGTCTTCTTGCTCAGCAAAATCCCAATCTGTTGCAGACGACTGCTGCCAGGACATCCGGTGTGAAGGGACAGTTCCCAGTGTCCACACGCCAGCCAGGACTGGCCGGGCCAGGTTACAGCACTGTGGATATGGCAGAGGTTGCACATCTAGCCGGACTGGAGTCCCCTCAGTCTATCGGTAGTGGAGATCGCGCCACGGCTCCTACAGACCCCGGTCAGCCACAGGGCTACTCTGACTGTGCCCAGATTCAGCAGCAGAACTACTGTAACAACAACGTCCAGAGCTCACCAGGTGGCTTCATGGAAACTGTCCACAACCAGCAGCAGATTACGTCCCCACTAAGTGCCCAGATGACCTCACCGCAGTCCAACTTTAACATGGCCCATACACCACCATCCAATGGGGGTGCTAATGCACCCCAGGCAAGCTATAACTTGCCTAATCCATCACCGTCAAATCCGAACTACAACATACCAATCCAATCGCCCTCTGGCAATGCACAGTATAGCATGCCTAATCCTTCACCCTCCAATCAGAATGCTGGAGCAAACTTCAACATGCCCATACCTTCCCCGTCCAACCCAGGGCCTCCCAGTGCGCCAGGGAGCACCTACAACATGCCGATGCCGTCCCCGTCAAATGGTGGCATGCCGACCCCTTCCCCAACCAACAGCACTCACAGCTTCAACATGGCTACCCCATCACCTGGGGGTGGAACCGCGGTTGCCTACACCATGCAGAATCACACCCATGGACACAGTGTGCCTGTGACAGCCCCCAACCCTAAATTCAACCCCTCCCTGTGTTCCAGCGCCCAGGTGAATACATACGCTAATGTACCTCCTCAGACTGCTCACCCTCAAACACATCGGCTGAGCCGCGGGGGGCAGAGCAGCAGCTGTGCTGTATCGGGACCCTGCCAGGGCAACTTCCAAACTCAGTCCAATAACAGCAGCTGTAGTCTGGCCAAACTACAGCAGCTAACCAATGGCATTACAGAATTCTTGCCGGAGAGTGATATGACTCCGCCGCCAAATTTGACCCCACCATCATCCATGCCTATGAACCTCACTCCACCGCCTGTGTCTGGTCAACGCAACATGACTCCACCCAGTCACCAAACCCAGCCTGCCAGCCATTCCCAGCAAAACCAGCAGCAACAGCAGCAGCAACAACAACAACAACAACAACAGGCAGCACAGAAACAGTTCCACAGACGGGGCAGTATGCATAGCCAGAACCAGAAAAGCCCCAACGTGACTGTAAACCCAGATATGACTATCAGTCCCAACGTCACCATACAACCTCGGGCCAACATGATCCCAGGCTACAACGTGAACATGATGAACGTGAACCTAAACGGCTACAGAATGCAGCAACCCGCACACATGAACTACCCCGGATACTTGGCAGCCAACCCAGGCAATTTTAACTTCAACCAACCCCCGCAGATACCTATGCAGATGGGGATGATGAATATTCACCATCAGGCTACGGGGTTCCAGCAACAGATGCAACCCGGCCAACACAACAATATGTATGCATACAGTTACATGCCACCCCAGGCATTCAACATGAACAGCGTTATGCGACGGTAGCCAGTATGTTATACAGTTATGGAAGAGAACTATAAATATAGCTATTTTTTATCCTTGGTGGGCATTTGTTGTGAAGAGTTACGCATAAATGATGATATATATATATACATCTATATATACACACTAGATAGCTCGGAGCACTGTAGAGTACATAAGTGCATAGAAAATATTTAAGAAAGCGGTTTGTTATATATTGGTAAAGATCTATATATGGGAGGGAATGTCCATATAGATGTGTTTACTGAAAAACTTGATAGATTTCCGGTGTGCTTGGACTTGTGTATATGTATTCTGGAGGGGTCTTTTAGTCCAGTGAGCAATCATGACTTGAACTTGAGCATAAAAGTTACTGACATGCAAACTACTAGCACTTTGCTCGATATACCCATAGAAGGATGCAACAAGAGTGCAATCTTGAAAAGTTTAGATGCAAAAGATCACCAATCTATTTTGTGAAAGTTTACAGTTGCCAGTTTTAGAACCAATGATGCCATAGATGACGAATGTTCTTGTAAATAGATATGGTGATGGTAGAAGGTACAGCGCACTGGTTAAGTACCACAAACCCTTACTCTGTCCAAATCAGTTCCATTACTCAAGGTTCTTTACCTTCAGGTGTTTCTGAAGGCTTGTAAATAGACATTTAAAACCCAAGATGCTAGAGAAATTATTGTTATCAAGCCTGTGATTTCATATATTCTTCATGTTTGTTATATATTGGTTGCATATCTCTGCATCAACTTCCTTTAATGCCTTATTTCTCACTTCAGGCAGTGTAACAATCATGTCTTACACAAGATAACGTTGCGGGGTTTTATTAGTAGTACACAAATTAGGTTATGTGGTTACTGAGTACTAGTGGGATACATGACAGTTTGTTGCTATTCATAGTTGTAAGGGTGAAAACGTGTATTTTGATTTTTTGTGTAGGTAGTTTTTATCAAAGTTTCCCTCTCCAGCAAGCTGTGCATTTAAGGTCAAATAAATTATTTGTACACTCTAAAAGAAGTTGTATATTGCTTTTATTTTCCGTCATTTACACAAAAAATTTTCATACAAGGTTATCTTGCAACAACATGCACCTATTAGGTTCAGGACATTATATTTCAACTTGCTACAATGACCATCATAGACACAGTATGCACGCTGCAGCAGGACAAGTGACCACTAAAACTCGATAAAATTACATTCAACATAACATTCAAAGATAAAAAAGCAGCTATACAGACTTAGATATTCATTCATTGATGCGAAACACTTCAAAGCAAAACTTATTTCCAGTTCTTTTCTAAAGCAACGGGTGTCACGGTCAAATTTCTTAACAACATTCAAAGATAAAAAAGCAACTATACAGACTTTAGGTATTCATTCATTGATGCGAAACACTTCAAAGCAAAACTTATTGCCAGTTCTTTTCTAAACAACGGGTGTCACGTATGCTCAAATTTCTGTGTTCTGCAACATACACTTGCAGAAAGGTGTCTGGCTTTCTGTACACGATTTTATGGTAGTTCCAACTGGGAATTCATTCAAGTTTCCAGTTCTGTTCTAAAGCCATGAGTGTCATGTATGTTAAAATTTCTGATTTTTGCAACATACATTAGCAGAAGGGTGTCTGGCTTTCTGTACACGATTTTATGGTAGTTCCAACTGGGAATTCATTCAAGTTTCTTTCATTTGTATTTCACTAAGACTAGATTACACCCATCAGCTTTTACACAGGTGTCAAAATTATTACCACCAGCAGCATCGGTGCCTAGTACCAAATACAAAACCAGAAGAAAAATTGGTCGAAACACATTTTGTAAGGCCCTGAAACAACAATATCTATAGGTATTTTATAGTAACCTATTTTCCGTGTACAGGCTTCTTCACCTCCTCGAGGCTTTCTAGAATTGCTGTGACATTAACCATCGCTCCAAAATCCTCATTTCGTTCTTCATACACGATACCTTGATCACCTGGACCAAGGACAAATGCCCCTGCAGAAAAACAAGAAAATTGCATGAAGAGGACGAAAATATGGAATATGCGACATCAGTGTATAGAACAAGGATAGCACACAGATTTATCTGATGGTACTGGCTGTACATGCAGAGTGATTAGGTCATTCTTTATCAAGATTATCTAATATATTTTATGGACTCCGACGAGTCCTTATATTGTTTTAACGTAGCGAACATCAGGTCCTAACTTTTGCATGATCGCAGCAGAGAATGCAGCACCAGCTTAGAATAACCAGCGTTAAACCCCCTAAAACGCCGTAATCCCACTTTAATCTACGGTAAAACCGATCCAAACCTCCTGGGATCGGATTTTACCGTGGCCCAGTGTTTTCCCGCGTCCCTGACAAAGGCTGACCGCCAGCCATACCTGCCCACGAATCACAGAGTTCGAAATCACGAACTGCGACCATGCATTGTTCGTCACCGGCATCCAGCGGTCCTAGCCCATACCGTACCATTCAATCGCCCCCAAACGG
>JAAUYG010188408.1_pt1 | contig 11733 bp, 9 predicted proteins | sample 7278091 | NCBI WGS metagenome assembly JAAUYG01 (sample SAMN14350201, study PRJNA611818) | marine sediment metagenome | isolation source: surface marine sediment (0.6m) | place: French Polynesia: Moorea | collected 2018-08 | reverse complement strand
TTAGTGGTGGGAATTCAGGGGACAAATTTATACAATTGATTATCGGATTTGACATCAAATGCAACATATATTGGCTGATCATCGATTACAGTGAAACTTGTATATATAGACCACCCTAGGGACCCCAAAACTGTGGTCCTTATACACAGGTGGTCTTTATATACAAGTTTCACTGTAATCGATGATCAGCCAATATATGTTGCATTTGATGTCAAATCCGATAATCAATTGTATAAATTTGTCCCCTGAATTCCCACCACTAATGTTTGCATACTTTCTGAGCACAAAAAGGGACAATACAGTGGAATCTGTCTTGAGAGATGACAGACCATCTGTCTTAAAAGACCACATTCTAGGCAGGTTCTACATTTCAGTGTAATTGAACCTGTCACCAAAGACCCCCTGTCTTGAGAGATCACATTTTGATGGTCAATGGGGTATATCTTTCAAGACAGGTTCTACTGTATCTACGGTCGTCAAGAATTTAAAAGCGCTCCCGCCCTAATCAAATATCCCACTGCTGCTGTATCATTGAAATAGACTTGTTAACAGTACTTCCAAACTAACAAAGGCAATTCTGTGTTCTGTTTATTGCAGAGACCAGTACTGGTATTTAAAAAGCTTGATTGGCAAGAGCTGGCAGCTACGTAGGCTGACGAACTATACATCCCTGCCACAGCGGTAATACTACCTGTCCCTTGGTGACACAGACAGATTCCGCCACCCTCCCCCTCCCTCCCTCACTCGATCCCCCAGGTGTACGGAGACCCTAGCTGCTACTGTTACCACACTACCTGCTGCTGACAATCTGCATACGGAGAATCCCTCGTTACCAACAGGCTGCAACCTGCCTCCTGCAACGCTACGGAAAGAAATTAGGCGGAACACACGAACCGTAATATTTCAGGTGAGTGTACTAGTAAGTAAATGGTTCATATTTTAAGAGGTATATTTTTTGTGATGAGTAAGATTGTTGCTTTGTTAAGAACCCTGGGCGTGCATAGTTGGTGATGTCAGGTATTTATTGTACGCGAGATGAATACCAATAATGGACATTAACATACATTGCACTGGAGCTCGGGGAATCGGTACAAACATACAGAACTCTGTCATTCAGTGTGTCACCAGTCTTGTGGTTGTTACACATTGAAGGTACATGTATATCTGCGTCATTGCGGCTTCAGAGGGACCCGGTTTCGGGTTTTGTCACCGATCAGTCAGGCGTGTCGTCTTGTCTTGGTGGCATCTCAAGGTAGTGTTGTGATCAACCAGGCGTGTCGGCAGTGCATGGCTCACAGATTCTCTGTATTGGACCCTGGCTGCAGGTACAGGTACATGTGCCTGCAGGCGTAGTGATCGAGCCACCCAGCCATGAATCATTGCCACGGCGTGCTGTGCCTTACAGTCTGTCCTACACACACTCTCTCTTGAGGTGCTTCGTGCCAGCAATAGTTAAAAAACACAGCTCAATTTTCAACGAGGAAACAAAGTAGTTACTCGTACTTTGGGTGTGGAGTCGTGAAAAATTACGCACGCTTCAGATTTTATTGGGATAATATTACTGCTTTGTCAACCGGTGAAGGTAAGCTAGCCGTGCCAAAATGTCATCTCTGCTTCATAACACTGGAAATGTTGACTATGCCCTACATAACAGTGGAATGGATCGATCTTCTCTTCTGTCAAAAATGCACAACTGTAACCTGTTTGACGCTGCACATTTACTGGCGGCCATTTTGTGCAAACTAACCCCAATATATACCATGTAGTATTTCCGAATCATTTAGTTACATTCAGTTGTCAGCAATATTGAATTTTGTAGAAGCTGATATTGGTTTAATATGGCTATATACTACCTTAGCATGCTTTATCATTGTTCATCTAGATCTGCTAATATTGTTTTTTTTATCTGTGATCCATATAGATGATTGTGACTGTTACACTACTAGATTCAATAGCTATAGATTTTGCTGTCAATGTACGTATGGAGCACTCACAGTGCGGCAAGGTTAAAGTGACCTACATGTGAATCGGCTGCTTGTAAATGTGTCAGAATCAGATTCCCCTATGCTAAATATTTACCCCTATAACTTTGCAGTGGTCAACTGTAGCAATAATGTATTAATTTTCTAAAACAATAGTGATCTATTAGATAATTACATTAATGTAGATTTTTGCCACAATGTAAAAAAAAACACACAATGTAAATGATACATTGATAATGGAAATAGATACACATGTATCATGTGTATGTGTTGTGAACTCTGCAATTGAATACAGACTGTCACTTGACTATTGGCATAAACTTGTAAATATATACAATACAAATATAATGTGATGTTTGGGTATACATGTTTTTAGATACTTAATATAAATGATAAAGCTAAATATTTCTGGTTTTCTTGCAACATTGTGAGTAAACTTGAAAGGCTGACTGTGTACTATGAATGATGCACTTAGCTTGGAGTACATGTACGAATGTAACACAATATTTATCAAATAGCATTACATGTATTAAAATGCACAGTAATTTACACATACTGTAAATTCATTGATGTTTGTGAGGGCACAGTATTCGACGAAGTTCGTGAACCTCTTTAAATTGCAAAAATAAATACCCGCAAACATAATTCATGTACCTATAATTAACAAAACCTGATCAGCCAATCGAAAATATTAATCCTTGCAAACATGGTTTTGTCTCAAAAACGCAAACACTAATCCCCACGTACATTAATGAATTCACAGGGCATGGTATATCAGTGAAAATTTAAGTTGCTGTGTTATATGACTTATCAGGAAGTACAGTACATTGCATGTAATTCTATTGAGCAGGCCTACATGTCCATGTTTCTTCCTTGTTGCATTATAATTGCCAAAAATATATTTTTTAAAGTAACCGGGTATTCTTTTTGGAAGAGGCGGAGTTTTTTGATGACCTCACATTGAGCAATTGTTGAATGGGTTGGTGGCTTCCTGGAAATCTTGTTAGCTGGCACAGGAGTGGTTGACGTCGACATAACATTTAAATAACCAAACTGACTGGCTTTATATGACTTATAATTAGCTACATGTATGTGTATGTCATATGAGGAGTTGACATACATGTATGTGTTTTTGTAAAAATTTCTTCAAACCTCCTTTTTTCCTAGTCTTTACTGTACAGGATCTATGTTAAAATACAGTGCTCCAGATAAAAAAGTTTAACCCGAGAGGGGGTAAACTCAACTTTACATAAGGGTAATTTGGAGATGGCTTGCTTAAATTGGTAATCAAGCGTGACTTTCGCAGAACTGATCGAGTGTTGAGAATAAAGAAGGTTAAAAAAAGTTTTCCATTAACATAGTTTCAGACAGTCTGACATGACAAGACAGTCCAGGTGGCCAGGGTTTATCACTGTAGGATGTCTAGTATAAAACGAGTGTACAGGCATGACACCAAAAGGAGTTGAAATCGTATATGATTAAGTTTCATTTTGAAGGGTACGTTGGTCGCTGAGTGTTCCCAGAGTGCTGGATGCACTTTCAGTTATATACTGCTGTTATATTTGTTATTTTGCAAAAGTTAAGTACCGGTATATATGTATACATATAATATCAGGGCTCTGTTTCATAAAACTGCAAAGACGTCTTTACATAGGCTAACAGGCCTACGTAAAGACGTCTTTATGTTTTATGAAACAGCCCTGGTCTTTAGTGCTTTGCAATGCATTTTTGCTGAATTGACCTGCGTTTCTGGTTGTACAGTGTACAGGTGTACATATTGTACAATGTACAGGTGTATGTGTACATTGTACAATGTTGTACTTTTATGGAATATTTAAGCCATCTGAAAGTTGAGCATGCATGTATACTGAATGTACAGAATTTAAGACAAAGTTTCTCCGAAGTCTGATGTACTGTTATAGTCCAAATCAAACCAACCGTGCAATTTCAAGAGGTTTCTGTTCACTCTTCCGTATCCGTGCACATGAAAGACACGAATCACTGGTGTTGATACAATGTATACACATGTACATGTCACGTATTAGCTTGGCTGCGTACTATAGGCTATATGCAGTAAGTGTACAGTACGGTAACACCTCTCTAATAAGGCCACCGTACTTCCCCCCCAAAATATGGCCACATTAGAGAGGTGGGTTTTGGTAAGGGGGAGAAGTAAATACATTAAGAGTACAGCGGTCCCTCTCTTAGTGGCCACTCAAGAGGCCACCTCTAATAAGGCCACCTCTCTAATGTGGCCACAGCTAGTACTTCTTTACAAATTGGGTTGTCTTATTAGAGAGGGACTACTGTAGTGGCAAAAAAATTATGGCCTTATTAGATCGGGTGGCCTCTGTTGTGAGTGGCCACTAAGAGAGGGACTACTGTACATGCACAGATCTACACATCATCGGAAAATAACACTGCATTTGTGGTTGACTGATATGGAAAGTTAATGTTAATTAACGTCAACATATACATTAAACACTTCCTTGTTTATAATTGTACGTCATAAGTCAATAGTGCCAGCTACATGTATAGCTGCAAGCTTGTGTGAACATTATGTGCTAACAGTACTAGGGATCGACAGGCTTTACCGCAGGCATGTAACTCAGTGAGCCAACTACTATGTACTCCATAATTCTAGAAAATTGGCTTGCACTTATATTATAGCCTTTATGTACATTGAGGTCATTGTGAGGTTCATGAAGTGTGGGACCATATACTGTAAGTCGAAACTTGTTTGCTTGCGTTTGTGCAACAACCCAAAGTTGGGATTTGTTCAGTAAATTACGGTGTGACTTTGCTGGTATTCATATGTGTTTATTTATCAGGTAAGGTATAACAGATGACAGCTGAGGATATTTACAGACAGTAGTGGATACATGTACATGATGTATAAGGATTTAGGACTATGGCATGTTACATGTATATATGTATTGACACAGTCAATACCAGTGTACATAGCACCTGCATAGGGCATGTACATGTATCCGTGGGAATGTACAATGTATGTGTTAAGTGTGATGTAATCGTCAACACTATAGGGACATGCATGACATTGTAATCGCATGACAGTTATTCGGATGTCGAGTTATCCTAAAATGCATTTTTATCCTATACAAGAGTAGATCCAGGTATACACACGTACTTTCACTTCACTACATAATGTATATTTTCCCTATATATGTACACTAGTCCTCATAAGGCATGGATCCCCATTTGTCAAGTATTTGTGGTCTCATTTAATAAAGGTGGCCTTTGGTGAGAAGCTCTAAGTACACATTCACAGTATGAAGCAAAGACATTTGGTCACATTGGAGAAAGGTGACAAAAGAAAGATGTCACTGTACATGTACTTGCTGTATTTTTTGACTGTGTTAATTATATGAGGTACATTGTACAGTAAAATAATCATTACAATATGCATCGTCAAGGAATATATTATATTTAGCACATGACACTTTTAACCATCAGTCTTTATGCTTTTTCAGTTAGATATTTCGATTGACAGAACAAAATGGCTGCCGGGTGTCCCGCCAAGTGTGCGAAGTTTATGCTAATTGCATTCAACATAATTTTCTGGGTAAGTTAGCGGTACTTTAACATATTCAGTTGGGTCATATTATCCAAACAAAACCAAAACTTTTTCACCATTATTGATACACTGTATACAGAGTTTTGGAAATGTTGTTAACTGGCAGTGATATATTTGTAGATCAGAATGAAATTAACTGCTAGAAGAATCTGTTAGAATTTATTGACTGTTACAATCTGTTAGAATCTACAATTTTGCAGATAAATGTGCTGTATGGCACATATTACATACTTGATTAGATAGATAGAAAGTTTATTTTCACCTTAACATATTAAAAATACATGTATACATGTAACATATGCTGACAATAGTATATAAATATATAACTGACACCCAGAGAGCAAACGCTCATAATCTAGCTGGATGCCATATATTATCCATTACATGAATGTCATACTAAGTCGAAAATATACCGAGCAGTACTTTATTTTACAATAGTTTGCCTGTGGCCTAACCATCCAATTGATTTGATTACAGTAGAATAACTGCATATATAAGATATGACATTGAATATACTGTTATCCTGAATAATTTGACAGAATATAACGTTTTTAGCTGATCTGTGAAACACTTTTGATGTTCAACCTTCCCTATTAAAGACTGGCATACTATAGAAGTGCCCCTGTAACTTTACTAGGTTTGTGGCCTAAATATTTCTACCTGCTTATATGTGCAATAGCCCTTGAAGTAATGCTTATTTGTATTACCGGTAATGATCTGATGATCTTGATTACTTTAAGATATGTTTTTTCTATTCGTACTATTTGACCAAATTAAGTAAAGCTATGTAGCTGTAGTAAAATTGTAAGGATGTTGAAACTCTTAAGAAAATATACTGAAAGGTACATTGTATGTAAAATTAAGATACATGTATTTATAATAGATACTGAAAGGTACATTGTATGTAAAATTAAGATACAGTAGTCCCTCCATTTTACAACCCTCTATTTTAAGACCACCCTTGATTATAAGACCGCTTGCTTTGGTCCAATAGGGCAATTTTCTGTGTTAAATGACCTCTATTTTAAGACCACCAGCAATATAAGATCACATGTTCTTGGTCCCATGGGTGGTCTTAAAATAGAGGGACCACTGTATTTATAATAGATACTGAAAGGTACATTGTATGTAAAATTAAGATATTTATAATAGGTATGATGGATGATTAGGAGCAGTTTTGTGTATTTGACTGTACTTTTTGTGTTTTTTTTTGCTGGATTAGGGGCGTGGATTGATCTGAAAAACTTTAACTTTAACTTCGGATATGGGCGCGGTATAAATATGAAGATGATAATAATAAGATAATAATAGATACATAGATACATATAGAAGGTTTATTTACACCTTGTGTATACTGTTAGATATTTTACATGCTTTCATTTAAAAGAGAAAAAAAGTACGATAGGTGCATGAGCTGACGGCCATCCAGATACATGTACATGTAATAAGCAGTTCAAACTAATGAGCTGGATGAGCCTTACAATAATATAAAATTGCGTATGTTGAAAAATATATTCAAAACAATAAAAGAAGTAAATTATGCCATATAATTACATGTTAATGCTTATTTAACTTGAGCCTGAATATTAAAGGTTTTGTTACGGTATAATAATGCCAGATATAAATAAAAATATAAACAGAAATAAAAAATAAAAATAATAAAAAAATGCCAGACATAAAATGTTGATTCCTTCTTTCAGTTGGCTGGAAATAAAAAGTAAAAATAATAAAAAAAATGCCAGACATAACATGTTGATTCCTTCTTTCATTTAGTTGGAAATAGAAAGTAAAACTAATAAAAAATGCCATATATAACATGCTGATTCCTTTTTTCAGTTGGCTGGAAATAAAAAATAAAAATAATGAAAAAATTGCCAGATATATAACATGTCGAATCCTTCTTTCAGTTGGCTGGTGCTGCCTTGCTGGCTGTGGGAATATGGCTGATAGTGGATCCTTCTATCCTGGGGCGTTTTAACATCTACGCGGACAATACTGGTGACGGGCCCAGTCTGTTTGAGATCGGAGCATATGTGATGATCGCTGTCGGCGCGTTCATCTTCATCACGGGTTTCCTCGGCTGCTGCGGCGCCATCAAAGAGAACAGCTGCATGCTGGGAACTGTAAGACTCCGAACCCTCGATGATAGAGAAATTTTTTTTTATTCACATGTATAGCTATTAGACTGATAATGTAATAAAAGTTCGTTCATGCATGACAGTGCCTGAAATAGGAAATTCGTGAATTTGTTGCTGCATAATATTGTACAATGTGCAACATGAATATTCGGTTTCATTCGGAAGCCAAACTTACATGTAACTCAGCCATATGAAGCTTTGACCAATCCTGAGGCACACTTTTGTTGTTGCGTGGTGTTTGACCAGTTTAATTAGTCAAGCCAAAAGTGCCTAAAGGAAATCACTTGGCATTGGCAAAATTTTCTTTTAGGATGAAGTACAATAGTTTTCGTTTCCCCCAAACCTGAACCAGATACGTGTTGATATTTAAGGACATGGTCATATAATGTATTGTGCCATCAAAAGCTGAGAAGAAATACAGTGAATGACTCAGCAACCACCTCAGAGTATTGAACCAATTTTCCCACCACTACCAAAACTTACATATTCAGTGTTAGATGTGTTGAATAGTACAATCCCACCGTTGCTTTTAATTATTGTTCCCGTCTTTTACATTCGTTGAAGCCAGGCACGGTCAGTATACATTATACATGTATATGCATTACCTATTAATGCAATATCTTTTACTGGTTTCCCTGATTTTCTCCCCCCAGTACATCTTCCTGTTGGTCCTGGTTATCCTGATTGAAATTGCAGTGGCAGTTCTGGCCTTCGTCTTCAAGAATGAGGTAAGATATGGCTCAACATACCAAGGACTCCACATCGATAAAAAATGAAGTGCGACACGGCCACTTTAAAAGTTGTAGAATCCGACGTGAGCTTTGATAGAAACTGTAGAAAGTGACATCAAAATCTTATAAAAATTGTAGAATTGACCTTGAAATTTTATAGAAGACGAAGGTCAACATGAAAGTGTTATAAAATATAATTTTAATATAGATACATATATAAAATATTATAAAAAGTGACGTGACGAAGTAAATTTCTAATAAAAAAATGACATGGGACACAGAAAAAAGCAATAAAAAGTGATGCGTGACACAGCATAAATTATTTGGATCCATGTAGAGTCCTTATGTCAGGTGGAGCAATTACTTTTATTGGCTGTCTGTGTCTAAATACAGTATAGTCCCTCTCTATTAAGACCATCCTATTTGCCAAAAATACTGTGGTGACATTAGAGCGGTGTCCTTTGGTGAGAGGGAGAAATATACATGTATATTGACAGTAGTAGGAAATATTTGTTGGCTTACAATTGTCTATTAGGGAGGGATGCTGGTAAACTAACATAGTGTTTTTATGGTGGCAAACATTACCTGTTTTGTCCAGCCACTAGGGTAAATGATCCTGACATGTACGAATAACACACAACTATTATTTTACCGAAAACTTCAGATACATGAAACAAAGCACCTATGCAAATTTCTCATGCAAGTTATTGAAAAGTTCCTGTTGAACCTTCGGCTTCTTGTATTGCATTTGTTATGAGCCATTAGAAGAATACTAAGTTTTTTCCGTATGGTTCTAATGTCAGAATGGTCAGGGGCAACATGAGACAAGAAATTAATTAACAGATTCATAGATTGTAATTTGTATAAACTCAGACCAAATTATCTGGTCATACTACTGTTTATAGTTAAAATGGCAGTGTTCACCATACATTGTATACTGTGAAAGAATAAAACATTTTTGTGGACAACATACATGTACATGTGGAATTGCCAAAATACTGTGGTTCCTCTCTTTAAGGATGCTAGCAAGGTCACACGTACACTTCAGTAAGGACACAAAACACTAATGGTGGCAAATTCATACATGTATACCAGTTAAGAATGCGTTGGATGCTCCCTGTCATCAATGGACACCCCTCTAGTAAGAATAGCATTATCTGGCAGAAGATGCACCCTGTTAGAGTGCAACTACTGTTACAGTAGCTACAGATTCCCCAAACATGTTCAAACCAACAAGTTCACCTGGACAAATTATCAAATTATCTGCGGGTGGGCCTTAAAGACTCTACTATGAATTCAGGGCAAACCTGTCAGCCTTGAAAGACTACATTATGAATTCAGGACAAACCTGTGAGCCTTGAAAGACTCCATTATGAATTCAGGACAAACCTGTGAGCCTTGAAAGACTCGATTATGAATTCAGGACAAACCTGTGGGCCTTGAAGACTCGACTATGAATTGCCCAATATGTCTGGCCTTAAAATTTGGCTTGAATCAATTAAACCATTCATCATTTGTAGTAAAGCGATGCCGGTATACATATGACTGTATACATCATTTACATACATGTATCGGGTTGAAGTGTGATAGGATCAGGAAGCTTCTCTAAAATGTAGTATGTAGAATATTTGTTGACATTTTTCTTTCTTTAATTTTTCTTTGTAAGGGCAGTAATATACATGTGGAAAAAAAAAACCACTCTTGAGTGTGTGGAAATGTTATTTTTCGCATAGGTCTTGAAAAAAAAAGTTGTTTCTGCTGTAACTTTTCAGATTGAAGACTTCCTCGGACAAGAGCTGAAGAGCAAGATTGCCAACGAAAGTTACGCTGAACGACAAGATGATGGAACACTGAAGTATTCCGCTGTTGGTACTGCGATGAACCTTTTCCAGCAAGAGGTACAGTGGACCCTATATTTTAAGACCACCCATGGGACCAAGAAAAATATCTTATATTGCAGATGGTCTTAAAATAAAGGTCATTTAACCCAGAAAATTGCCCTTTGGGACCAAGTGAAGGGGTCTTGTAATCAATGGGTGGTCTTAAAATAGAGGGTTGTAAAATAGAGGGACTACTGTACAGTTGTTTCACTCATAAAAAAATATTAACTGGTTTCGAGAATAGAGTTTATACAGTGTTGTACTTTTGCAATAGAAAAAAGTCATTCCCAGTGAAACTATTGGACGGAAACTGGCCACAGATATTTTTTTTCGGGGAGCATCTTGTTGCCACCCTCAGCATGTTCAGGGCAGTTTGGGCATCTCAGATTGAAATAGACAAATAGATATTTTTGTTTCGGGGCGGCATTTGACATTTCACAACATATCAGTAGAGAAAACCGTATTTCATTCAGGGTCGACACTAAAACCATTGATTAGGCTGGATTGATTTGATTGATTATGTCACAGTTTAACAGCACATCAACACCAAAAGGGTCATACCATGCCAAAACAGGTGATAATGATTGCAACGTCAATTCAAGTCCCTATAGTCTTAAGAACTGCACTGTGTGAGAGCATTCGCTATCCGAGGCCAAGTCTGAACAAAATGTCCGACAAGACCCGATACCCAGGGTGCGCCACGGGGAGGCTGCTCTCTGCACCTTGATTGGATCATTGTAGTAGTAATGTACTGTCGACCTCTCTGCTTGCTTAATACAGCAGCAGAAATTTACATAATTAGACCCATCAAGTTGTTGTATAATATTTCTTAGTGCAATTTTAATTATCATTACCCGGTATTGAATATGTATTAGGGTGACTGCCTTCATCATTTGACGGCCTGGTCACCTTTTTACCTGTGCTGTACTGTTTGATATGATAACTACATGTATGTACACCTGCTAGGCATTTTCTCCTTACAGCTGGAGTGTTGTGGCGTTGAGGGTTCCACCGACTATCTGGGAGTTTGGGTACGTAAGGCCAGCTTAGAAACAATTTGCTGTCTTGTTCACTCTGTATCAGTACTTTGAATAAACCTGGTTTTTGTGGTGATAAATTACCAAACTGCACAATGCTTATTGACTGAAATGCTAAAACTGTTTTTTTTTTGTATTTAAGATTAATTGATACATAAGTGTAAATTGTGCAATAATATCACTGAAAAAAAGTGTGGTATATATATATATATATACATGTACATAGTACAATTACATATAGCCTTATATCTAGCAGTCATCAGCAATATCTTTTTCAAATACAAAAATGTGTGTGTATCTCCTTGTCGGGGGGGGGGGGGGGGGGGGGGGGGGGGGGGGGGGGGGGGGGGGGGGGGGGGGGGGGGGGGGG
>JAAUYG010036980.1_pt1 | contig 11733 bp, 9 predicted proteins | sample 7278091 | NCBI WGS metagenome assembly JAAUYG01 (sample SAMN14350201, study PRJNA611818) | marine sediment metagenome | isolation source: surface marine sediment (0.6m) | place: French Polynesia: Moorea | collected 2018-08 | reverse complement strand
GAAGAACAGCTTGGCGGCAGCCCTTGGCAAATTTTGCCAGGATAATATGGTGTTTGCAGATTTTGTACACGTGACGGGACGGGTCTCTTTCAATGTTGATAATCGAGAGGTAAACACTGAAAAGATTTTTATGCATGCATGTGCATGTTTTGGTGGTATAACTGTATAAATGTACAAGTATTAATTACAAAAGTTATATAGCTGCACCATCAGCCAATTTGTTCTGAATTACGATCATTTAAGGTAAAATACTTGGTAGGTTGTTATAGCACAATTTTAAGCAGCAGTAATTTGTACTCAATTTATGAAAAACTGAATTGTCCTGGTATACAATTTATATACCTTATTCATGTGGACTCATCACCTAAACTGGTGGCAAACAATAAATCTTACACAGCAACTAGCCATCCTACAAGTGAGATGACCCAACCCCTAGTCATGATCCCTGAACAGGCCGCCAGTAGAGCATTGTCGAGTCTGGACCCAAAAATGGTGCCTAATCATTAATGACAGAAATAAAATGAAACTGCATGGCACCTTTGAGCCCCCCCTTAAAACTGGTCATGCATAACCAAGCATAGCTTGGTTTGCCGAACAACAATAGGCAACTAATTCCCAATCCCTCAATTTCAAATTTTTCTCTGTCTGTGCAGGATGTGTTTCTGTGCTTTTCGCGGACTTTACTGCCTTTCTTTCATGGGACTTAGGGAATTTTTCCTGGCTCGGATAATCTCTTGTGCACCTTTCTTGGTCTGCCTGGGATAGAAAGTATTTTATTTATTAGTACTCCCCACCCATTCCCCACTTGAGTGAAATTCACTATGAACTTTAATTTCATAGTGGCAGCGGTGGCCCTGACAGGGCTCTTTGGACTGGCCTTTGTCCATTTTGGCCTCCTCCAGGCCCATAAGGGGCTGGAGGAAAGAAGGCAAATGGGGGTTTTGGCCCGGGATGTTCTTACCACACCCAGGTATAGTGTAGCGGTGGAACTTACTGGAACCAGTACTCTGGTTTAGGTTAGGAGATGATCCCAAATAGGCTCACTGGGCAGGCATTACGGGCCTGGAGGATGCCAAAATAGGCGAAGGGCAGTCCAAAGAGCCCTGTCAGGGCCGCAGATGCCACTACAAATTTAATGTGGAATCTGGAAGCCCGATCCTGATGTCCCCTCCCAGTGAAAATGGTAAATAAAATGGACACAGAGATCATGAGACTGGCGCTCCATTTGGGCTACGTTGGCCAGGCACATCGCTGGCTGGCCAATTGGAATTTGGCCTGTCTGGATCGCTCGGTCCATTCGTCTTTCGTCTCAGGACCATGCTCTGGCTATTTTGTCATCTCCCACTTGGTTGTCTTCACTACCTCAGGTGACTGGTTCATCCCAGGTAGCATCCCATCGGACTCCTGGGTTGGTTTTGCAACTTATCCATGGAGTCCACTGGGTTTTTAAGTCAGCAGCAGCATCTGAACTGTGGGCAGTTCTCGGTCATCAGGAAGAGCTTGTCACGATGCAGGAACCTGATGCGACAGAATAGCCATCATCGGCACCACAGTCTATTTCTGTCCCCGCTGGCAACTTTTCTGCTGTGGCTAATCGTTTCTTGGCCGGTCAGATAGGGGTAGCCTCTATACAGTGTACTATTTAGACTAGTATTCCTTTTCTACCTGTCATGGGTTCAGTTATGCGCCACCCCCACACCCACCCCCAATTTAAGACCATATTATTTGGATGAACGGGTGATCTTATAGTGCAGGGACCACTGTAATAACAATAATGACAAAAATAATAATAATGGCATGGGGTTAAATTCTCACAGCTTTTGATTGCCTTATTACCATGATTACATAATTGTGTAAAAGTAGAAAATGTTCATGGGAATTAATATTTTCACTTTTGCAACCTATCTACAGTATGTGTTCATAGGAATTTAAGCTTGCTGACAATTTATACTCCAAGTGATGAAAATTGTATTTTGTTTACTCTTTTGCAGGAACTAAAGTGTGTGGCTTTGCTCAACCCATGAAATTAGCAGAATAAATTCCACGCAAACACTTCTACTTGTAGACGTAATTAATATGGCATGATTGATTCCAACACTTCCAGACCTTCCATCTCAGCGTATCACACATGGCAGTTCCACAGGCTTTTACTGATCTTCCTGATCCTGGTGCCACACCTCCACCAAAGCCACCTCGAAAAAACAAGCCAACGACATCAAGAACAGAAAAACCGCCGCCCAAACCAGCCCCTCGGAAACGTAAGCAGGGCCGACCACGTAAGCAGAAAATGGACAAACCTGTTAAAGTTCCAGCTCCTGCACCAGAACTGGCTTTGGCAAATGAAAAAGATACACCTGCTATGCCCACTCGGGGGAGACAGGCCGCAGTTAAAGCTCGACAAATGCTGAGCCGGCTTGCCAAGTCTGGTTCTGTCCAAGAAGGTACGTGAAAGTGCATAACCAGGATAACAGCATAACCTCATGTCAAACTCTTTCATAAAATGTAGACCTTCCTCAAGCTATCCAATTTTAAAATGGAAAAACAAGAATATTTCAGACACAACTGAATTAAACTGGATGAAGGATGGATCAAGCTCTGGTTTGTCAAAACAGCATGGTTGTGTTTTTACCAAAACATAAAACTTTACTTGCACAAGAGAGAAAGTTTTGACATGTTGACTGTAGGGGTACATTTACTAGTAGAGCATCTACCAAATTACTGTGTTTCTCTTTTTTACAAAAAGTGCCTCATTAATGGGTGGCTGGGTGTGTACTTACATATATGTCAAAATACTCAAAGGATTCACTATCTTGCAAGCTAGATATAAAACAGTGACTATGCTTTGTATGTGTACATTTAATACATTTATTATAGAGTTAGCATGATTTCCAGGTATGTGTGTATACAATACATGAATAACTTCCAGAAGCTTGTCAGATGGATTCTGATACAGAAGAAGTTCCTCAAGTACCTTCTGACGCAACCAGCACAGAGGTCAAAGTAGTGCAACATGAAGACGAGGCTGCTGACAGAGGTAAAGAAAATGAAAATGAGGACGTTGCCATGGAGATGAATGTTCCAGTAGATTTAAATCTGGAGGTGATGGAAGAGGAAGAACAGGAAAGGGCTGTGGCTGCCCATTACGATAAACAGCAGTCTGAGCTTGGGGTGATCGTCATCCAGCCAAAAGAAGAAACTAAATGTAAGTGTACATAGATTTGTGGCAAATCATAAGATTTCAACCACGAGTTAATGTGGTACAAGATATATAACATATGTCAGAACTGCTTAATTTGGTTTTGGATATATGCAGTAAAGTAAAGTTTAAAATCCATGTGAATGCACTTTAATTTATGTCTTGCAAACACATGTACATGAAGCAAATGTAGATCGTAGAATGTCCTAGACATGGATATAGAGGAGAGTCTAATGTATTTGATGGGAAGATAATTTGAGCTATTCACAGTCTCGATGTTTCCCAATAAATCACCACCTTTAACATCATACTAACTGTAACAAGTCATGCTAAACACAGTAAAAAGGAGATAAGTTACATGGTATGTGCAACCTAGCATGAACATGTGTATGAAAATTAAAAAAACCTGTAACATGTACATGAAATAGCATTTCCACTTCACAACATGCACAAGTTATACTGAGGTGCATCCATATCTTTCACTTCACATATCCTTTTGATCTGTCATTATAACACAGTGGAAGAGCCTGAAGACCAAGTGACACCAGCCGAATCGACACCCTTCACCCAAGAGATGCAGGAGATGGGACCCGAGGATCTGATCTTACCTGAAGTAGAGGCTGATGAGATAGAAGATGAGGACTATGTACCAGAGGAAGCGTTGGAGGAAGCAGATGAGGAAGAAGAAGATGAATTGGAAGAAGAAGAAGAAGACTCTAGTGCTGAAGAGGTAGAAGAACAAGTCGGAAAAAAGAGACGGAAACGTAAATTGTCCCTTGGGCCTTGCTCAACGTATTCTTGCACCAAGTGTGAGCGTGCCTTCACCAGCGAGAAAAAGCTCTCTGAACACTTGGCTCGCCATAATCGCACATTCACCTGCCCGCAGGATGGCTGTACAAAGGAGGTGTTCCCCACACGTGGCGAGATTCGTAAGCATTTCCGTGTGGTGCACAAAACTGGCCACAAAGACCTGCTGATGTGCAGCATCTGCCGCATGGAGTTTCTTACGCAGGAGCAGCTGGATGATCACACCACTGCCAAGCATAATTTCATCTGCTCCATCTGTGGCGAGACCTTCCGCAAGCTCTCCGAGTGTACCAAACACCGAGCAAGCGCCCATGGCGGAGAGTCGCTTTATTGCGCATTGTGCTCTCAGCATTTCACCACGAAAGGTGCGCACTCGAAGCACATGATGCGGCACAGGCAAAAGGGGAAGCTGATGTGCGAGGAATGCGGGAAGGAGTTCACAGCACAGAGTACACTGTACCATCACAAGAAGGCGTTTCACCAGGGCATACAGCCGTATAAGTGTACCATCTGCAGCAAAAGCTTTAACTTCAATGTCAGCCTGAAACTTCACATGTTGAAGCATCAAGGTCAGTTCGGCTTGAGCCAGAGGTTTGATATTTTTCATATTCAGGCAGAAATCAGCCAGCAACAGTATTTATATGTACACGTAGCTCATAAAATCTGTAAATATGTGCCTGTATGTTTTGGTCTTCATTTTAATAAGTCATTAACGGTACTCAGGGCATCTTAAGTTTAAAAGTCCAAAAAAAAAACTCTGTGACAGTCATCTATTTTCAGAGAAATTCAAAAATACTTTAAAGCAAAGACGTTTTAATGTCAAATCTTTCACTGCTTCAATAGCCCCATGATGAATTTGCAGTGTAGTTTTCTGCTGTTGCTTTTTTGTAGATACAGCTTAATCATTATTTTAAAATTATTGTATTAAATAACAATAATGAATGTTTTAAGAAGTTACAATCATTATGTACATTATGTACATGCATATTTAAACTGCTGTTAAACATGTTAAAGAAATGCAATTAGTGTATGCATTTGGTGACGCACTAGATCATATCCTTGCAGGATGTCAGTGGTTTTCCAATACCTCTAATCCTAAATGTTGTTATTCCTTTTTTTTCTAGATATTGATTATAAGCTTGCAAGGTTGTATAACTGTCTTTTTTTGTGGTTGATTTTGTTCTAGGTTTGCGCCCATACAAGTGTGATATATGCGAAAAGACGTATCTGACTGCCTCCCATCTGAAGTACCACGTCCAAGCTGTCCACTCCTCCGAGAAGAAGTATGAATGTCCGATATGCAACAAGCGCTTCCCTTATGAAAACAGCCTGAAGCTGCACATCAAGCTCCACACTGGGGACAGGCCCTACATGTGCTCAGTGTGCCCCAAAACATTTGTCGCCAATAGTGCCCTGAAAGCGCACGAAGCCTACCACATAGCAAGCAAGGAGTTCGAATGTGACGTTTGTAAGAAAAAATACAAAACCGAGCATCTGCTGCGGACGCATCGGCGACGGCATACATCGGACGGATCGCGCTTCATGTGCGATATCTGTGGAAATACCTTCATGTACAAGAGCAGCTTGGAAGTCCATGCCGCAGTGCATGGGGAGCAGCGGAAATTCCATTGCGATATTTGTGGCAAGACCTTCAAGACTTATCCCACGTTGTACTCGCACAAGTTCGTTCACTCCCAGGACAACCCATTTACCTGTTTGCATTGCGGAAAGGCCTTTAAGACCAAAGAAAGGATGAAGGCCCATGAGAAACGGCATTCCGGGCTTAAGCCATACTGCTGCGACAGGTGCGGGTCAAGCTTCCCTGATAAAGGAGGCCTTACGAAGCATATGAAAACCGTGCATGCATCTATTCCACGTTTTGCCTGTCCCATATGTGGCAAGCGTTGTAACCGGGCTGACAACCTTCGGGTTCACATGAAGGTGCATGGTGACCCGTCGTTGCTGAAACTGTCACAGGGGGACCTTACCATTCCTGGTGACACAACCAACATGGTCTCCGGGGTAACCAACATGCCGCCTCCACGCCGTCGTCGTAGCAACCTTACAAAAGTAGACCCCGACATAAACCTTGTACCCATTCAGTCTGTACCAGAGGAAACCAAAGACGATGCCGTGCAAAAGAAAACTGCTCAGCTTTCTCAGCTTGTCCAGAACTCCACTATGATCATGGAGACGACCAACTACACTAATTATACAATGGCGCCAAATCAACCACATCAAGCAGAACCTCAGACGCCTACCGATGACCAGGTAACAACGATTGCAATGCCGTTACAGACCCTCACAGCCCCCGTACCCGTTCTTACCACCCAGACATTCCAGCAGATGGCTGGACTCCAGCAGTGGCCTCCGACCAGCGCCCAGACCACGGGAACTTTACAGCAATATTCAGGCTTCCTTGTCCCGGGGCAGTCGAACTTGACCACTTCCGAGGCTGCACAACTGCAGCCAGTACAGACTGGCGTTACCGTAGTACCCCCACAGGACAATTCTCAATACAGTGCACACCCTCAGAACACCTACCAGTAACCATAGCCATCACTCACTGGCAGGGGCAAGATGACCTGGGCCTGGGGGTCATATATTCTGTGATTTGCTACGAAATGTCCAACATAAACTGATAAATGGGGTAAATTTTATTTCTTTTGGGATCTATGTTTACCTTATATGGAAGGATAGAGATAAGAAACAGGCAACCATATGATAATAATATGCATGTAGAGTAAATCGTGTCCTAAGGGATAACTGCAATGAGACCACCTGCCTTGATCATGTTGATAGGCCACAATCCTGGCAGAAGCTCCTACATTTCAATGGAATTGAACCTGTCATATAAGAAACACACCTATCTTGAGAGACCAAAATTTTGTGGCAAATGGAGTCTTTCCAGACAGGTTCTGCAGTAGTTGTAAATGCATTCCACTGGGTTGGCAAAGGTGTAAGTGTAAGTTTATTTCTCTGACCAACCATTTTAATTTAAAAACAAGCACTAAATATGGTGCACATGTTGTTCTGTTCTAGGGTATAAAATGCCTATATTTACTTAATATTGTATTATACATGTTGGCCTGTAAATATACCTTTGGAAGCTATACTTCCAGTGTTTAAAAATACAGCTATTACATCATGTACATTGAATGTTTCAGATTATATACACATATGCACAGTACTGTAATAGCTTGCCTATGCATGCTACATGTACATATATACTCGATCATGCTGATTCTTGGCTTATGTTTATTATACAGCATGTACAGTATCGGCTTCAAATTCAATTTTGATTCTTTTTTCCATGGCAATTTTACTTAAAAGATACTTTTGCGCAATATACTTTGGGTGATTCATGTTGTATACATGTATTTAACCAGTCATAAGTTAACTGTAGTCAAACTATATGTTAATATATCTCATCTAAATACTTTGGAATGGAAAATTCCTAGAGTTTTTTTTTTAATTAATTGTGAAATAAAGTATTTGATTTGTAAGAAGACCAGCTCTGCAGTACAACTGAGCACTGGGCTGGCATTCTCCAGTGATATACTGTAGTTATTGGAATTCTTCAAACAGAAAAAAATAATTATTACATGTTTGAACTATAATAGACATACATGTAGTTATTTAAAAAAAAATATTTTTACATATAGATCTGTATATTAGTACTTAATCATATATAGATATATATCAAAATTTTTCTGAATTGCTAATCTGGTCCAGGAAGTTCATGAAGTTAGTCTCCAATCAAAGCTAAGATTCGCTCCTACGCATGTACAATTACCTAAAAATATTTATATCCCTTGAACGTAAAGTATTTCATCAAACAAACTACATAATGATCATGATGATAGATATCCCTGCACTCTGCATATACTAGTAAACAACATGAATGTGTCGATATTTTGATAAGTATACCATAAATTGCCAGGGTGCTTGAACTATTCTGTTCTTTTAAGAAATTAAGAGTTTGAAAAATTCTTGGTGTTCAAATTATTAAAGGGTCTGAACAATTATGGCACACCATAGGATTGGCTAAGAATCAGACTTAAGTCAAAAGTTAGACTAATGTATTTTTGAGAATTCTAGCCCTTTACAATGTTTCCACATAGTCACAAGCCTTATAAGAGTATCATACACATGATAACTTCACAGGCGTATTTATTATGTACCCGGTATCTACACATAATCTATCAATCAATTATGTATTATAATTTTCTGGTTGGCTTTAACCTGTATAAGATTATATTTTATTATGGTTGTTGGTGTTGGAGCATTTGGTTTTGCTTTATGAAATGGCCTGGGTTTTTCTAAATGTTATTTTCTTGCTGCTTTGTTTCTGAAGTACATTCTTTATGTACGTTGAAATTCTACTAGTATGCAGTTTTCATTGTCCTGATCATTATGGGACAGTGACTGCTTATGGATGATGTTTCATATGCCGCTCGCCGTTTGTATTTTGTTTTTTTGCGTGGAGCTATGTTATAAAATGTAACATTGTTTCTGGTTGAATTATACATTGTATACATGTTATATTATGTTTCTTGCCCAGACTGGGTATAAGCAAATGTTCTATCAACATGACAAAGCTGTCATTTAACTTCTGGTTTGTTACTTACACATCTGTAGCATTGCAGAGGTTTGAGCATAATTGACCTTCGATTTAAAAATGGCTTAGTGCTAGCTACATGTAATGTGGCCATATACATGATATATGCAATTTTGTATTCACTTGTACAAATGATGTACAGTGGTCTGTTTTAAAATCATGTTTTTCCATGTTACCCAATCATTAAGGAGTCTGTTAAAAGCAGTATACATATACATTGTAAAAGCTTTATTTTTTAAAAAATAATGTTTTTCGTTTGACAGATCTTGAAATCAAAACTCCATAGCAAGCAATAATGAAATTCTGTGTAGCTGATGAAACTTTTTCCTTTGGTGTTCCATGTATTGATGCGGATCAGTCTGCTTTTTTGAAGTTGTACAATGTCTGTTACACTATCTGAGGTAACAGGAGCAATTTAGTAAAATATGTACATTAATGATAAATAATACATTAGCAGTGTAACATCAAAATGCTTGTTGCTATTCTGTGTATTATGCCAAATACTAAATCCTGCACTGTTTAAACTTGTTTAAATGTGGGATCCTTACAAGAAAAAAATAGCGGCACTCTGACTCAATAACATATGTCACCAACTAGACTTACCTCATTATCATATTATACCCATATGCAGGTAAACATTATAAGTTTTGGACTGAGCATGCTGAGTGGCATATAATTTCTGAACTTCATTTCATTTACACATGTTAAACAGTTTATTTACCAAGGCTTGTGAAACATGAGAGAGATACAAAGATGATTACCTCAATCTACCTGAACTTACCTGAGATACTTCATTTTGCATCCACATGTTGCCATTGCCGGGAATATATGTACCGGTAGATGTTCATTTCAGAGTGCCTATACAGCTTGGTTTGTGAGTTTTGTTGTGGTTGAAGTACATGTACAATGTCATCTTAATTAATGCTTCTTCTCCAGCCACAACATACAAACAATCCTGTGTCTCCTTCAAGTGAGTCTGTACCAGGCCTGAGCTGCTGATGGTCCCGAGTCCGTGTCATTCTTTGGAGTCTACAGAGACACTTTTGATAGGGCCTGTGACCTGTAGGCCTATCAAAAGTGTCTCCAAAGAACGACACAGACTGGGACTAAGCTGCCGAGGTTCTCTAAGTGTAGCTACTCTTCTTGCAATACCGGTCTCTATGTCCTATTTGCATAATGATATAGAATATTTTGGTGTTAAGGTCACACGTTCTTCCTATCTCAAAAGAACAAGCACATGTGCATTGTATGCACTGTCTTGCTGTTCTGTGGGAAGAATAGCATGCTAGCAATAAATTAAATCAAATGCTTTCTCTTAGTTGCCTTGTTTGAACTACATGTACATCTAGAGTTATCTTTAAGCATAAATGATTTGATTTATTTGTTATAATTACGCTCAGTTCAGGTCCTTGTTAAAGCAGTTCTAGCATAGAAATGTAGCAATAGCCAGAAAACCAAAAATCCATTAATCTCAATTCAAAAATTATCTCCCACCATCTACAGTACATTTATGAACTACGCCCCAGCACCCAGGCTGAGCCCCTGTGTGATCAACTCAACCCAAAAGTTGACACACCTACAAAGACTGATCACACAAAGATGTGATCGGTGAAGTGTGTCCTCCTACGTCCACAGGTCATGGGAACCGGTTGACTTAGCCCTCACTTATTCCTTCTGGCTGCCGGTGAGTGAAGTTGCTAACACCAGCACAGCATATATCATAATGGGCAAAAAAGTCTCCCTATAGTTTTCCTGTTGGAACTTCAAGAACTTTTTGATGATTTGGCGATTTGTCACCACTATTTCAGTTGTGTATTCTTTTCCCCTTTATGGACGATTCTTGCGGGCCTAGGAACGGTGATTTGTTTGGTTTTGTTTTTGGTCTGTGTGCGCCAATCAGGCTCTCCCAAAATACAGAAAGCCAAAAAGAAAAAAATCTTCCAAAAGTATATCCTGCTCTTCTTCGCCACACATCATGCACATATCCACCCCAACCCGGCCACCCCCACCCCCTGTTCAATGGAAACAGTTAAAACAAGCATTTAATTAACAAATGTGGGAACTGCTGATTTAAGATTTCTCTTATGGATCCTAATGACCTTTGCCTCACATTTTTGGGGCGTGAACACTCCATGTTGGCGGGATAGCTCAGTTAGTAGAGTGCCTGCCTCTCACGCTGAAGGTCCCGGGTTCTAATCCCTCCCGATCCAGAAGTGAAGAAAAAGAGAGCCAGGTTCACGTGTCATAACGCCCCCCACAAGTCCTCTGTGCAGAGTGGGATGGTACAAAGCCGGGTCTGGATGGTGCATGTAGTGGCTGTGCTACACTGCGCTAGCGGTGATGACTGGGGAAGCAGATAGATGTACCCTGATTCATGTGGGCAGCCTAATAAATTCCACACAAGCAGCACAGAACAGAAAAACTCCCCCACACCCACACTGCATACACTTACAACACAAGGGGAAGCCATCAGGAGCAGTCAATAGGCTATGAGCCTGCAAGACTGAAAATATGATATGATATGTTTGATCATGTTCAATGGTCAACTTTGTCTTGGAAGGTATATAAGCCTTTTTTCTTAGTATCTCTGGGGAATACTTTTGAGTCGAAAAAAGAGAATAAAATTCCCCTTTCTAGAGCTTCTACCAGAATACTTACACAGTATCTGATCGAGCTTCAGGGACAGGATGTACACAGTGTTATGCTAGAGGACACCTCTAAGGCCTTTAAGGAAGCCACTGAGGCACAGGCACCAAATGATATATGGTCCTCTGCATCTTTATTGGATGATTTCTCGGACTCACAATTAGAGGAGAGGAGGGGAGTGCAAATCAGTTTCCCGGTCCTCAAGGTACTGTTCATGTTCCTAACACTGATTCTCAGTGCTGTTCTGTGCATGTTCCTACTCAGTCTTCCAGCCCAGGTTGCCAGGGGCATGACAGATAGGTGGTCATGCAGATGGAGATAGATCAACAACAGGATCATCTTCAGCTGTAGCGCTTTCCACATGATACTGCTTCTATATTCCGAAACAACTGGGAACCAGCCTCGAGCACTGTCAACAAGTGGGTTCCGGTGTGTTGAAGTAACAGGCGGCCAGTCCCTCACT
>JAAUYG010140317.1_pt1 | contig 11734 bp, 11 predicted proteins | sample 7278091 | NCBI WGS metagenome assembly JAAUYG01 (sample SAMN14350201, study PRJNA611818) | marine sediment metagenome | isolation source: surface marine sediment (0.6m) | place: French Polynesia: Moorea | collected 2018-08 | reverse complement strand
TGGAAAGATACCATCAGACCTTGAAAACCATGATCAAGGCGTATTGCTTTGACAACCAGAAAGACTGGGATGAAGGGATCCACTTGTTGTTATTTGCTACTAGAGAGGTACTAACATGTCCCAGGATCCTCCTACCTCTTCTGGCCTAGCTTTGGATTAAGGTGTGGAAACGATAACGCCAAAAGGCACGGTGCTAGACCGGAAGTAAGGTGAACATGAGGGGGGGTAGGGTGGGTGGGAAAATAAACGTTTACTACGTCATGTCACCCATGTACTCGATCCTCCTATCTCCTATTGTTTGACCTCACTATCTGCCTAGACATATCCTCTACGCTGCTGGCTCCCCTTCTCCCGATTACCGGCTACCCAGCTCGGGCTCCCCAAAATCTGACTGACGCTCCGGCGCTGGCCCAGAACGAGGCAGGTTGATCCAGGACACTAACATGTCCCAGGATCCTCCTACCTCTTCTGGTCTAGCTTTGGATTAAGGTGTGGAAACGATAACGCCAAAAGGGGTGCTGCCCTCCCTCTTTATCGCTCGCCCCCCTATGTGCAGGGTGTCCAGGACAATCCCCTCGCCCCATCTTCTGCCTCTCCCAATACTCATTCCCTATTTATAAAAGGAACCCAACCTCTACCAATCCCCATGAATAACCACATTGCCACTTTCTAGTAAATCCATTGCATTTATTTCACTCTTGATCATCAGCCTTACACGCTGTACACAGTGAACACTGTTAACGGCCCTTCCTCCCCTGATTATGGTGGATGTTAATCCACACCCCACGTCAGACAAAAGCCCCTGGTAACGATGTAAAATTACACTCGTTGAATGTGCCCCCCACATTGTCCGCCGGCGATTCACCCGCCCCCGCCGCGGTGACCGTTGTCAAAGCCGTCGCTACTGTGCTTTTCTGAACGAAGTCCGCCTCCCTACTGTAGTGTCGTGCAACCTCTGCGGATTTCCAGCCCCCATGTGCCATAATCTCCGAGTTACTCTGGGCGGCCCCCGTTAAGAGCAGTGTGATCGCCGCCCCACCTCGTATACCGTGTGGAGTTTCCCCCTCCCATAGACGAAGTTTATTTAAATACGTCTTAAGATGGTCGTACATTTCCTGGTATGCTACCGGGGTCTCCAATACGTAGCCCTCGTTCGTGACCTGGCGAAAAACGTATCCAGTGTCCAACTGTATGCCCATGTGCCGCACCCCTGTCATATAGCTCTCAACTGCCCTGACCGGGCAAATCACGTCATCAGCGTTTCTCATGATGAAGAGGGTCTGGGCAGAGCCCCCCCTCAAAGTTTTGCCCACTGTCTGGCGAATCACCAAACCGTCGTCCCCACGCATTTTCCTCATATCTTGCATGAGGATCCCCGCTAAATCCCCGCAACGATCGCCAGTGAAAAACTGCACCAGGAAAAATGCTCTGTCCCTTAAATACACAAAACGTTTCTTTAGGGAGATATCCTCCCAGCTCAACTCCTCACCTAAATATTGGCTCATACATCTAAGTTTATCAATAAACATTGGTCTGGCCTGCTTAGGAGTAACGTGGCTCATAGCCGTTTCGTCCCCCACACATTTTATATGCTTTTTTATTTCCCCTGCAGCCGCTGGGTTGCCCTGGTTACGTACGGAGTCCCACAACTCCCCCCTGCCCTCCTGGCAGAAAATCGCCCTCATTTGACCGACTAATGATTTGACCGTGCCAAGCGCCATTCCCCTTGGACACCTACATTCCGATTTATCCGATCCCAATAGAGGACAGTTCACCGTGTGTTTTATCGTTTTTCCCGCGGATTCCCGGTCCACTAAGAACCTTCGAACATCCCTGGGCGTGGCCGTAGCAATTGATTTCCCTGTACCCTCAAAAAAGGCTTCCATTTTTTCTGCGAGCGCACATTTCTTTGTCTCGTATTTTCGTTGGCTAAATCGAAGGTCCATCTCCTGCAGGCGTACATCAATCTGCTGCATTCGAGGAGACGTAAGCTCCGGTGTATTCCTCTGCCGCCACTCCCCACACGAGGGACAAAAGCGAAACCAGGATCGGCGCTCCGCGTTGCACCGTGTGCATGCCGCTCCTGCCACCTGTAAAATACAAGATAAGACCGTCGTAGAGTCCCCGTCACCTGGCCCCTGTTGGATATGCACATCTTAATCTGCGAATGCTAATCTGAAAGCCCATAAATCCCACGCCAATCCCCCTTCATCTTCCCTGAAACCCTGTTTCGTGGGTATTCTGAGCACACCCTTGTCCCCCCGTGCACCCAAACGGAGCTTCCCTTGCGTCCATTGGTCCAACAATGGCCACCAATATGGCACCGGGCGTTTCCCTGGAACCACCACCGTGCATCGAGCCACCCTCTGTGAACGCAGAAGTTTCAGCAGAGGCCCAATCAATATAAAAGGTGGAAATACGTACGGGTTGGCTTGTTGGGAAATGTCTTGGGCAAACACATTAACCCCCGCGGACCCTGGAGTTGGGCTCTGTGTGAAATGGGGAAGTGGGTTCCCCTGCAAGTCTGTCATAGCGTTCGTGTCGAGGGCCATTAAATCCACCGTGTGTGGTCCCCATGCCCTCTGGATCATGTCCCACGAACGACGTGTTAAGCTGGTGTCCGTCAGTGACACCTGTCGGGACGGGGTATCTGCGGGATTGCTCTCCGAGGGAATGTAATGCGTTCTAAGCTCAATATTTGCTTGAACGGTGAATTCATATAATTGTTTCAGCATGTCGTTCAGTAGCAGGTTTTTACACCCTTTCAATTCCCATGCCTTCCAGACGGCCTGGTTATCGACGTAAGCATCCACCCTATGATTTCGTAATTGAGCTTGCATGCTCCGCAGGGTTTGCAACAAAGCATGGGCCTCCTTAATGTGTATTGGCCGGTGATCCCCCTCCCGCCAATAATCCCCCATAGTAACGCCGCACCGATCGCCGGATAAGACGACCCCGCCCCATTTAAATCTCGATGCGTCCGAAGCCAAACACACCTGGAGATGTTTTTCGTGTCTCCACGGCGTGGCCCCTTCCCAATCTTTTAAGAATCGCCAGTGCTCTAATTCCTCTCGTAATGCCCCTCCCACGGGGACCAAGGCACTGTTTTTTGTGGCTTTTGATATTGCTGCCGCCATTTCACGCATGTACAGCTTTGCTGCTGGGACTGCCAATAAAAAAGAGGCACATTTCCCCTGGATCCTTTGAAGTGTATTAACCTCGACATTTTTTTGCTCAACACACTCTGTATCAAGACGTCAAAAGCCTCCCGTTTATCACTGGGCACCATGAAGGCCAGCAATAGCGTGTTAATTATCATGCCCAGGAATCGAATTGCCTGGACCAGCACCAGTTGGCTTTTCCTTAGGGCCAATGTGTAGCCCAGACTAGTCAGCACAGAGGTTACTATATATATTCCTTCTTGCGCTTTCTCCATATTAGAGCGTTTGTTTTCGCTCGAGTCGCGGCATGACTGGCCATTCAACCGGTCATCAATGTATTGGAGACAAGGTACACCGAGTTCCCGGATGTATCCTGATGCCCTAGCCCCGATAGACTGATACACAAAAGGGCTAGCCTTCCACCCAAAAGGGATTGTATCAAAGACGTAGTACCAACCCCCCCATTGAAACCCAAAGTACTGTCGGCTTTCTGGGGATAAACACACGTGGTCGTATCCCGATTTTTCATCACACGTCGTCATGAAACCGCTGTCCTCCACGATGCTGGGAACGTCCCGCAGGGTTTCCAAGGTGAACGGACAGTCTCGAGTCCATAAGTTAACATACCGGGCATCCAGACATAAGCGAGGTTTTGTAGGTTCCACAATAAGTGGCATGACCACCTTTGGGGGGCACACCGTGCCCACCTGGCCCCATATCGATATTGACCCATTGCGCAACCTTTCAGTTAATGTTTTCTGAATAAAACCCGTAAACTGTTTGCATGTCATTGTATTTGCAAAATATGCCTTTGGTGGACTATCACAGTTGTAGTTGCGGCCTCTAAAGTTCCCTTTAAATGGTCTAAAAAATGTCGTGACATCTACCCTGTCTTCCAGCCATCGTAACACATCTTGCCCATCCTCTGTGTCGGGGAGGATGGCTGTCCATTTTTCCCGACTTTTATGTAGGCCCCCTGCTATAAAATAGTCAGGATCCCGGAAAGCCAAGTTTTCAATGGTCTTTGCTCCCTGGATTGACATCACAGCAGTGACCTCCCCTCGGGCGTGGGCCGGTGGCTCGGGAGGGACCCCTCTGCCCTTGTAATCCACCCATCGGACCGTCTCGCGCTTGTCCTCCATACATGTACGAGGATCGAAATCCCCACTGCTTTCCCAATGCGGCACCTCTGGGTGGTATAGTCGTTCCTAAGTAAGAGAGACACGCTCAATATCAATATTCCATAGAGGGGTACCTTCCCGAGCCCCGGCCCACGTGAAAGAAACTTCCACTAGGGAATAAGAATCCCTTGGGCCAAAGCCAGAAAGGACCATTAATTAATGTTAACAACGCTGCTCTTGTGTTCTAGCCCGAGTATGTCCCACTGACCAGGACAGCCTGAATCCCCCTGACCAATTGCCCTGTGTGTGACCAATAATCACGTGCCCCGGCTCTGCGTAATGTCTCCCTCGCCATTCTGCAGACTCAAACGCATTTAAATGAGAACCGAGGAAACTAAGCCTATCCGCCCGCCTGGCCCCCTTTGGTCCCACCTTCCCAGATTTGTGTCCTTGAAGGTAACCTTATATGTGTGACCCGGCAAGATTAAATATGGTATGTCTACTATGGACTGTTTACCATACACGCATATGCGGGACCCGCCTGCCATGTCGGTGACACCCCCGAAAACTGGGGCCGAGTGTTGCATTGTGTACGCGTCCCGTGAGATAATATAAAAGCACGGATACTTAAAGTAAGCCCACCGAAATAGAGAGCATATGTCACACTCTTTCCCCACTGAGTCTCCCAAAAGGTTCTGTACTACCAGCACCACCAAAAGAAAGCCAAGTCATATCACGTCTTTTATTGGGCCATCGACTGTCCCCCCACACCAGGGACAATGTACCGTAACGCTTATAAGGCAACCCTTCGTTGAGGAACTGTTAAACGGGCGCAAACAAACTACCAGCTACATTCGAACCCTAAAATGTCACTAGAACACTATAGGTAGTCCACTCACTACGTTAACCCCTTCGTTGCAGTACGAATCTGGTTTTCACTCCCTACGTGCTATGACTGTCTCACTGCTATGATGGGCATTTCCTTTGACGGTCGGCTCGCCGGCCATGAGCCTGTTTTTTTTTTTTTTTTTTCATCATTTATTTATTTCTCCTTGAGGGACTTCAGCTCTTCGCAGTTTGCCATGTAGTGGCCCTCCCGTTTACAGAAGTAGCACGCCTTCGTTGCGCCGAATCCCGAGCCTCCGCGGCCCCTGCCTCTTCCGCGTCTAGGGCCGTACGATCCCTGGTTTACCGGGGGGGTACGCTGGGATGGGGCTCTGGTATTGCCACCCATATCCCGGTGGAGGAGGCGGTCCATATGGTCCTGGGCCATGGTGTGTCGCCGCATCCGCTACCGCCTTCTCATTCTGCTGGGGCTTGGCCTCCTCCGCCCGGCGCCTCATTTTGTTGAACCTCGCCATGCCCTCGGCAATCTTTTGATCGACGTTATCCCCCAGCAGGCACAAACAGAGCGATCCAAAGTCCTCCGACCCTAGGTGCTCCATCTTTCTGCACTGGTCACGGACCTTCCTGTACAGCTCCAGCCGGGACTCCTCGATTTCCGCCCGGGTGGCCGCGGCAACCAGATCTTCCAGGGCATCAATCATGAGGCTGGGATCCCTTCCTTTCCCCGCCAAAGTGCGGACTGCCCGCAGGGCCTTGCTCACTTTGTCCGTCTGGTCCGAGGCCAACGACCACGCCAGGTCCTCCACTCTTTTCCTGAGGTCGTCCTGTCCTTTCATCTAAAGGAACCGAAAAACGGCTGTGCATAAGATTTTTTTTTTTTTTTTTTCTTTTTTTTTTTTTGACACTTGTGTTGTACCAATATAGGCGGCAAAACCCCTCCTGTTCTACCGATCCACTGTCCCCTCATGCCCCAGACACGTCCCCCAGCATCAGCTGATCCGTGCCCTAACCCATGCCCCGGGCGCAGGGAGTGGGGTCCACCCCTACCCCCCCCCCAACACGGGCACACCCATACCGCAAACACTACCGCCAGGGAGCCTACCCTACTCAGTAAGCCTACTTCCGCCGCGTAATACTTGGTACGACGTCCCCCAGTAACGAACAATATGACTAGTGAGAAGTAAGGTAAGGTGCCTTATCAGTTGTGTTTGGTTTTCACTAATTGGTCGGTAAATTACAGATCATTCCCTCATCATGTGGTAGCTTTAGCAGTGTTGCTAGCGAGGTACATGTACCCCCAAACCAGACTTTATTACCCCATGGGGCCCCCAGAAGAGTCAATTTGTGGCCAGGTGTTATCGAACCCCCTGTGGTTTAAGCCCTCCGGAGATAATGTCCTGAAGTTTTCCCCAACCAACCCCCAAGTTGTCTGAGGTAGACAGATATCCTCTTTGTCCACTGATACCCGCCTCACTGCGTCCATTTCCCCACTTTCCTGTCCGACGCCTTGTTTATCCAAGCACCCCTCCAAATCTGGGCCCCAAAATGACCAACATATGGCAATGATTAGTGCCCCCCAGCAGTGCTGACCCCCTGTTGGACTGGTGGCGATCCCTGGTGGTCAAATCAGAAAATATGTGTAAAAGTACCATCCCAAAATTCAAATTTTTTTTTTTTTTTTTTTACAGAAAATGATTACTTCCAGGAAGTTAGATTACCAAACCTAGCAAGCACCCCGACTGCACTATGTGGCCCCTTGCTACCCCTAGCACCTCTGCCGAGGCCTTGACCACGAGGATAACCATCACGAATAACCTCCAGACGGTAAACGACCCCGAATTTCATCTAAAACTCTCTTGTGGTCCCCAAACTAAAACCGGCTATACGTGCAACGGTCCCCAACGCCCCAAATTGCATTTGTAATACAGTACCATGCAAGCCCGGCGGAAAATAAACCTGCCAGCCTGGGGAAACCGAGCCCGGGGCAAGTGAAATATGGGGTTTATTCATTTTCTCACGGGACGCCAAGTTCCAAGCAAGCAACAAGCCGGAAAACAGATCTGTGCCAGTCGGAGGGAAGCTCAAGCTGAACCCGGGGTCAAAAGTGTAATATTACTCCCTACCCCACCGGAGCGCCGCATTCCAAGAACTACACCCGGACACCCGGGTTATCACTCGGCCATGTCCCGACCCTGGATTGTTCCTCCCCCCCATCGACCCCTGTTTTCTGGACCCCGGCCCCGTGGCCCCGCTGCCGGCCACGTGCACCCGGTCCCGCTCCAGACATTATCAACACCTGCATCTTAATTACCGACTAATTACACAACTCCCCTTACTTTTACTCCATTGAATCATTGTCACTACTATCCGTATGAATTGCTACCGAGCCTAAAGTATGTGCATGTGAACATATATGGTTTTCCCCCTCATCTGGTTAACAGAATCATCTGCCGGCCTCTTGCGGCTTCCGCGCCTCTCCCGCCTCCCCTGCGGGCTGCTGCTGTGGGTTGCCTGCCGGCTGCTGAAGCTGCTGCCCTCGTGGCTGGCCGATTTCATTTGCTAACTCTATTGCGCAATGGACCGCCAGCATGGCGTTGTCCTTGGACATATCCTTGGCGCACGAGCGCAACAGCTCCTCCAACACGTAACCAGTCAAGCCCACAAATTCCGTCGCCAATTGCGCTTCAGTATAATCAGCCAGGGGCGTGCCTTTTTTGAGCTGGGCCCAATCCGGAGGGGGTGCCGCCATTCCCTGAAGGCGGGTGATGAGGGGCAGAATGTTGCGGCCCAACAAATCGTGTCTGTATTTTAAGACAGGAGGCTCCGCCGTCGCCATCTTGAACACTGGAAACTATGAGCGCCGTGTACACCACTGTGAAAGGACACCCGTAAGATAAGACATGAAACTGAATAAACGTAACCTATGACCGGGCAAACTCAGATCCAGTAGGAGTTAGGCCCTAACGCCACCCAGGCGTATGCATTGGCCACCCAGGCCTTGTAAATCGGCCACCCAGGCCTAATATATCGGCCACCCAGGCCCTGTGATGGCCACCCAGGCCCTGCAACTGCCACCGAGGCCGTTACAAAATCTGTACCGTTAATAGTAAAAAAATAAAAATTACGTATGTACTAGCCGATCAGGATCGGTCCCCGATGGAGTAAAAAACTCCCAAGTTATGCCTACTATACTTACCACTCAACGAAAACTGACTGCTTTGGTTAGGCTAGGGCTAGTGGCACACGGCTCCCGAGAACACGTCTGTCGCTCCCGGTCCCCAAAATCTGACTGACGCTCCGGCGCTGGCCCAGAACGAGGCAGGTTGATCCAGGACACCCCCATCCACGGGGGATTGAGCTTCCCCTACCTCCCCCCAAAGAAGTGCTTGCAGCAAAAATGGTGTTGACTGAATGTAACATGTGTTTGTGATATGTCCTAGCACGTCCCCATTCAAAGTTAAGAAAGAAACATCGGGCTGGGATGGGGGGGGGGGGGGGTGGGGGTTCATTTATATTGGATTATACTTATGTTGCGCACAGTTCTGTGTATGCTAGGCAGAGTTTTATTATTGATTTTCCTCTTATGTATTACAGGTCACCCGACCTCGAAGGCGGATTGTCGCCGACGCAGAAGGCGAGGAAATCGATGAATTGTTCCAGAAAACTGGAGAAATAGATTTCGTGGGTAGGTCGATATTATCAGAAAGTCACACGGTACCCTATGTCGCATGTATGCACACTTTACGCCGCATAAAGTTTAATAATTCTTTATTTGAGCAGCCTTTCAAAATCGGCAGAACTAGCTACACTACACAAAAAAGTTAAGGATATTGAATATCCTTATGTTTTTTGTGTAGTTGATATGCTATACATGATGCACGCATAGCATATATGAACTACACAAAAAGCTAAGGATATTTAATATCCTTAACTTTTTTGTGTAGTGTATATAACGTACTCACTCCTTTTCGTTCGCAGTCAATTTACCCCGTCGTTTTCTCGGTGTTTTTTTTTTTTTTTTTTGTGATTGAAACACTGTATGTGATTTAAACTACAGATGGCCAACTCCTGGCTAAGAACCTGGGGGAGGAGGATGTAACTGGCAGGGTGATATTCAACCACCGCCACCCTGACAGTGTGGTGAAGGCCAGAGTCAAAGTCCAGGAATGTTACTTGGCTTACCGGGAGGGTAAGCTGCTGGCGGAGAGGGCGGACGACCCACAGGACCCGGCCTGTGAGTAAGGGAACATGGAGGGAATGGTGGAACACTCCCTAACCTTAGAGTGTTACAAAAGTTGGGCAGTCACCGTTTACATTACAGGTGTTCTATCAGGGACATAGCCGGAACGTCTGGCTCTACAAGTAGTTTGTACAGGAATTGTAATGTGTGACGTTATTAGTGGAGCCAGGTTTTCTTTCCGGTTTGGGGATAAATGGACCGAATTGTGTAAAAGCCTTAGGGTTGAGCCTTGTACACTGGTCGGGTCCATTATTCTCGTAGAAATTGTGGAGTGTCTACAAGCATTTGTATTGAACTTAATAAGTATATTTGTTATTGCGTGAGGGGCTGTAGTGGTTATAGAACGAGGAAATTCCTATCCATGCTTCCTATGGTAACTATATAGCCTAGTGATATTCGTCTACCCGTCTGTAAGAATTGTAGCCTAACTACGCATACTAATATAAGTCAGACCATCTGAGAAAAAGCAGATGGACTCCCTGCTCGACTCCAGCCTCGCTTCATTTCAGATCAACTGGAATTCCCTATGTTCCCCTGTGTGAGAATGCCGAAAAACAGAAGGTGCCAACCTGTTGGGCTGATGGCCACCATGATATCACACCGGACAGGCAAAGGCGTCGTTTATGTCAACGGGAAAAATACCAATCCTGGTGACAAACTGGAATTCAAGGCAAGTTGGGGTGACTCTGTAAAGAACCGGGGGTGGCGGGGGGTGGGGGTGGGGGGGTGGGGGGGGGCGCCGTATGACCGCGCATTACTAGTATACAATATTGCAGTAGACGCCATAATCTAACCTAAAGTTAGAGAAACAAGAAATGGGGTACACCAATTTCTCCCATATTTCTGAAGTACATGTATACGATATCAAAAGAAAACCCATTAAGCCTTGACTGGATGTTACGGGCCCGGGGTTACTGGGCCCAAGGATTGGATGTGATCATTTATTTTTTGGCCTATAGTTATATACATATTGAAAATAAGCCCACAAACTCGACGGCAGATGAAAATGGCTGCGATGGTCCTGAGATCTCCACTTTGTTGTGAGGTAAAATATCCACGCCGCGCCCTTCTGCAGAAAAATTGCAATTAAAAACAATCACATTTGTCGCACCCGAAGCCATTCGGAAACGAAAATCTTTCTTTGGAAAGGGGGGGAGGGGGTAGCCCTGTAATTTTTTCCGTCTTCATATCGCGCTGCATTATGTGCCCAGTTTCGTCATCCGGTTAGTGACATCCCCACCCCCCACCCCCTGAAAACAGAGAAAGCAGTGATGGCAGAATCCACTAAAATAGACACAAACAGTCCTCTAATATTAGTTTGTCAATCCACTAAAATACACACAAACAGTCCTCTAATATTAGTTTGTCAATCCACTAAAATAGACACAAACAGTCCTCTAATATCAGTTTGTCAATCCACTAAAATAGACACAAACAGTCCTCTAATATTAGTTTGTCAATCCACTGAAATAGACACAAACAGTCCTCTAATATTAGTTTGTCAATCATCAGCAACCAACCTGAGCCAATTAAAATTATTCAGCTATATAATAATACTAACAGCGATGTGGTGATGTTTATTACAGCAGCTGGATCCCGCAGTCCCGGAAAGTGTGCCAGTGGAGATCTCAGAGAATTCCAAGTGGTGCTGCTTCTTCTTGAGCAAATTCGACGTCTATTGGACAATGAAATTCGTGAAAAACAAAGGTAGGTATTGCTGTTTTTTTTATATATAATAACCATGCCGGTAATATTGGATGCCTACATGTACATGATGTAGGCGGACAGATGTTGTTGTTTTGTTTTGTTTTTTCCTGGGAGGTTGGGCTTTTGGGTATTCCACATAATAACAAAAGATAACTGCACAGACATTTGTATCGTGCACATTAAAACATTTTGTGTTGGTGGTAAAGTAAAAAGAGAGCGTCAGGGAAAATAAAAATCGATGTGTATACATAAGAAATTGGGGAAAAGGAAGGGATTTCGAATGCACCCATGTAAGTAAGTAATGTATGGTTGCTGCGTGTGTTCTGAACGCCACTGGTGCATAAAAAACTGTCTGGCCTGCTGTTCATTTTGGAAAGGGGTTAGCATTTTTTGTGGTGCAGAATAACTTTAACTTTCCCCGTTTATTGTTTGTCCAGATATGTATCTAGGCTCGCTATCACACGGCCTAGGCCCAATGGCACTGAGGGCGATCGACTCAGGGGAAGAATTGGCCATGAGACAGGACGTGAAATTGCTGTTCATAGAACCAGACAAGGTAACATTACTGATAGTGTAAGGTAACATTACTGATAGTGTAAGGTAACATTACTGATAGTGTAAGGTAACATTACTGATAGTGTAAGGTAACATTACTGATA
>JAAUYG010138845.1_pt1 | contig 11734 bp, 9 predicted proteins | sample 7278091 | NCBI WGS metagenome assembly JAAUYG01 (sample SAMN14350201, study PRJNA611818) | marine sediment metagenome | isolation source: surface marine sediment (0.6m) | place: French Polynesia: Moorea | collected 2018-08 | reverse complement strand
TGTTAGAAGCGGGGGTGATGATCAGTGCAGGCCATTCTGGAAGTTTATGGAGCTGCAAACAAGCTGGATACTGATTAGCCGATCACACTTCATAGATTGAAGTTGGTGTGAAGCTGCAGGTGAACGCATGCGTATAAATCACAGTTTCTCTCGTTGCAATTCTCAAACACGTGATTGATGCGATCATTCTGATTTCAGCAGCCACTCCTGGAGACCGATGTTTCAACATCTCGAGCTCAATAAACTGATCAAACAACTGATCTGGTCTTGACACAGCACAAATTACAGTGGAACCTATTTAATTCGAATCTGCTTTCCAGCTGATTTCTTGAAATTGTTTTTGCATTGTCGAGAGAGAAAACTCTTCTGAATTTTGGTTTGAATTGTTCATACGCGGGGCTGACTGTGCTTTTCACTCCAAGGACTCAAGGAATTGGAGATTCCCCGAGAACACGGAAGCAAAAAAAAAAGAAAAATCTGTGCAACAAATCTAGTTTCCTCTGCTCTGGTGGCCTTTTGCTTTCAACACAATGAAACGGGCGTCTGAAATTAGTTGCAGGAGAGTAAAAACTTCAGCGCTTTTTATGACGTCATAAAAATGGACGCAACACGGGTCCGTTTCCTTTGAAAAGTCAACACTGATTCTTTATGACGCAATAATGGTTATGTTACTCACAGGCATGCTTTTCGACACAGACGTAAATGTCGTCGTACATAAGACAAGCCAAAGCTGTCAGAGAACTTACAGTGTAACAAAACTGTCGGCGTCTGAGGTCATTCTGTGAGCAACAAATGGTGTCCTTTTCCAGCAAACAGAACATTATGTGATCATTGGTCGTTTCCAGGGGTGTGTTGATGATTCCTGATGTTTCTCTTTGTACTGTGTGTTGGCGAGACCAGTCGTGGTAGATCTATTCCTTTTGAAGGAACTCCCAGAAATCACAAACAGACATGCTGGCACTGCTTCTGTTTTTCCATAAAAATATTTCTGTCCGGCAAGGACTGTCCCTGCAAAATATTTTCAATTTGCAGGGCAAAGAATCGAGTCATCGAGTTTCAAAGGACGGATGCAAGTTGTCATACCACGGTGCATTTCCATGCATTTATTGTCATATTTCTATCTTTCTTCAGCGAACTCAGACCTATATACCCGCAGATCTTTGTTTTTGCTTTCTGCAGCTGCAAGCTTTCATTAGTTGGCGTTAAATTTCACGGGAAAAAAGCACGAGGTATGATTGGTCACGACCGGTTGTTTCTGGAATAAGAGGCGGGGATGGCGGGGAGCCCCTGCAACACGGCTCGTTAGACATGTACAGCAGGACCTACATCAGGAAATTGTCCTCTCAGTAGCACTCCTTCACCTGCAGCAAGGCACACACTTGATCCTTGTTGATAGAAGCACTGTGGGCATTGCCGTGGTGTTCTGTTCTGTCCGTGTTTTTGGCTTTCAGCTCTCGATTTGTGCTTTTTGCCTTGCGTTCTTCAATGAACTGTGGACCATCTCAGATGTCAGGACTGGCGCTGGTCTCAGAGACGCCTGAGAGAATCAGAAACCCATGGCACTGGGGAAAATCTTTCTTTTTTGTGCAGATCAGCACCACCACAAATACAGGTTTTGGCTGGACTTGAGGAACTCCACAGAGAAAATACACTTACACTTGCAGTTTTCTGCCTTTTGTTGGACAGAAATCTCGTTACCACGAGGATCAGCAATCCAAATCAGCTTCCCATTTGAATTTCTTCAAAAAAGGCAAACACAAAAGTTGTAAAAATTCCTCATCCTCACTTGCCAAGTGGATGTGCCTTGTGTGTTTCTTTTGCCCACAGATCTGAAAGAGTCTAATTGCTGCTGAAAGTGCACATTTGGTTAAAGACACTGAAGTGAGAAACAGGAGAACCTTCTGTTGCCCAAGCTGCATCCAGGAGAGGATATCCACATTAGTCCTGGTGTATCCAGGGGGATGGAGGATAAACGACCGGGTCCATCTGGCTAAATATTGAGCGCTGAAACCAATCTGCCCAGACACAGACATGTTCCCGTCTCACAAACCCTGAGGAGAGAATGATGAATACAGGCAGGGGCTGACGGGTCCTTTAGCTTGGAATTCATTTCAAAGTAGAATTCCCTTGTTTGCTCAGTGATATGCAGGAACGTTGTTTTTTTTTGAGTCAAGTGGACTTTTGCTGACTCCAATGCAATGGTTGTGGAAGACAAGCTGCAGAAATTGGTGACTCCTCACGGTCCACTGCAGCCAAGAATGATGATGCCCGGAAATCCCTGGCAGAGAGACAAAGAAAGAAAGAGAGACAGACAGACAGAGAGAGAGAGAGAGGGGGGGGAAAGACAGAGCAAGGCAGAGAAACAAGAAAACTTGCCAGCAAACAAAGACAAATGAAGACTGCTTCTGCAAAGGCATTTGAAATTTCTCATCCAGGAGTGATGATGCGTTCCTGTGTTTATCCCTCAAGGGGAAAAAGGTATCTTCTGGTCTTTTCAAGAGTGAGATGATCCAGATGATACGTATTTGTTGTTCAGGCTCATACACAAGTGGAGAGAGGTAAATTTATCTGTGGGATTCGCTGGAAGCAACAGGTTTCTCTTTTCATCAGTGGCTCAGTAAATTACCCAGTAACCACCAGCCAATGATGCCTGTCATCTGCAGGTGCAAATAGCTGGATTCACCCCTGTCGTTTTTATCTGGTTGAATAGCCTGCAAAAACCTGCTAGAAATTCTTTGTGCCAAGGCAAATTTGCAGGCCCCATTCTCAGATAAAGAGAACATGTTTTGTGGGCACGGGTTTGGTTCGGTCGCTTTGTTCTTGACTTCAACAGGAACCCAAGCTGGTAGCAGGAGCAGGTCTCAGGGTTTGGTCATTCGCTTAGCCATTTCCCCTAACTTTTTTCGAATTTAGCTCTTTTTATCTTGCGGACAAAAGCAGATAAATCTCCGAGATTTTTAAGTCTCCATCCCTTGTTTTGCTGCAGGATGAATCTCAATATTGCGTTTCAGACAACTCATAAAACCACACACACGTTATGAACGTCTTGTCTGTCACATTTTCCAACATTCTTCCCCCAGGCAGGGACGTAGAGTGATGAAAACTTGTGTATATCACGGGAAGGAAAATTAAAAGCATTGCAGTGAAGGGGGAGAAATTACTTAGTCCTTTGCGTCCTGTGCCTGCCTGGGTTTGACTTGTGTGCGTTAGGCCTGATCCTGGGATAGCGTGATGCAGACGGGAGCGAGCACGAAGCACAAACTCAGGGATATTGACGCTGAGGAAGCGAAACATTCCTCGGAGAGCAGGATTAGGCCTCTTTCCACAGACACGTCAGGCGCTTTCCCTTCCATCTGTCTCTCCTTTCTCTCTGTGTTTTTCTCAAATCAATTTCTCAACACAGAAAACTCCCAGCTCGGGTGGTTGGTGGTTTGATTGCAAAGTCCATGCAGACCGGAGTTTTTATTGTGTGCAGAAAAGGAAAAAAGGTCCGGGTTTTGGGACAGAGACCACACATGAATCCGTCAAATGCATGACCCCTCTTCTCCGAAGGCAACTCGAATGTGAGCCACAATCTGACATTGTTCCTCACTTTACAAGTAGGCCTACTTTTGTGTCTCAACCCTTGCCATTGTGCACCGAGGAGTTTTTTGAAGGGTTTAAAACGGAAGACAGTGCCAGAACAAAAACAACCGACGCAGTTGTCCCAGATTGACAGGAAGGCCTCAGCCAGGACAATTGCTCAAAATGACGGCTCATTTCTTCAGGTTGTTCGGATGCCACATCTGACATCCAAGCCAAAAAATATCCCAGAACAAGGTCTTTTTCCGGATCATTAGCAAACGTGTGTCCATCGTGTGAAAACGTATTGTCTCGTGAATGAGCCTTGGCTAGCTGGTTCGCAGTGCACAGCCCATTGTAATTTCCTCAGACAAGATCCCGCAGACAGTAAAGTCCCCCGCGAGTAATTTACATCGTTTAGAGGCGAGTTAAGCGGATTACGAGTTGTTACTCAAGCCTGCAAGAAGCGCTTATTACATCAGCCTGCAGGGAACAAACTGCAGGCTGCAGCTGGGAGTGTGTCCTCTCTGAACACTGCAGGGCAGTGACGGTGGGATGTTTGACACCCAGGGCGTTGTGGAGGTGTGGGCACGATTGACATTGTCTGGCAGTACATAAAGTGGTGAGGTGGTCTACAGGCTGGCTTACAGTAGACCCATTGGAGACACAGAGTACTATCCATTTTTTTCTGTGGTCTGGCTTAGGTCTTTGAAGACACAGAATTCCATCCAGTTTAGCAGCCAGAAAAAAGGACTTGTTTCCAAAGAAGAAAAAAGACTGAAACTATTTATACAGAAAGAGGCATTCATCCTTGGGAAGTGCAGGGGAAAGTCTGCGGGACACAGGACAGCTTGGAGACGTGGCAGCTAAAATCTCTTGCAAAATTTGACATTGTCTTTGATATATATTGGCTCAGTAACCAAACCAGAATGATCCACTGTCAAAAATGATGGTCGGATTTGGATTGTCTCGAAAGATTGACACCGAAACTTAAGAGAGAGACCCAAATTTTTGCCGGCAATGTGATATGGTGGAGAATGTGTCCTTTCTACACTCATGGTTTCTCAGCAGAACAAGAATCATGGCTTCCAGCTTGGCTCGACTTAGTGCAAGTCATAAATTCAGTTGTTGCGTGCCAAGGTTGACCCTCTTCCTTTTGACCTGTGGTGTTTACTGCCAAGCTAGATCACAGGACATCATAACTGTTCTGCCCTGTAATTTCTGAGGAGATGTGTAGCTCTAAGCACCCAGTCACCTCTGTGAGTAGAAGGTCTCCTGACTGCCATTTGTTCAGACAGCTAGAGAAAACCTCAGACTTCATTTTTGGTAGAACTAGCACCAGATTCTTCTTCTCTGCCTTTGAATGTGAAAGGACAAATTTCGTGACAACAAGGGAGGTCCACCATGTCAGGGCACATTGCAATCACAGCAGAAGGACAAGAGGGTCAAGTACGGAGAGGGAGAAGCAGGGATGGCAAAGCTGATTGCAATGGACACAATTCTGTAATGGGGTCAAGGGGCTGTCGGGCTTGCCTGCGAATACTTCCCTGAAAAGATAATCCCACCCCATCATGCAACTCCTGGCACCAGACATGACCTCCTAATCACATGATCACTGTTCATGTGACAACATGTCAGAACGGAAGTGATTCTGACTGGCACAATAGTTGGTTTTCCTTCAGACAGTCTTGTCAGTGGCAGATCCATGGTTCCAAGACGTGCAAATCAAAACCTACAAACGTGGCATACAGCAAACACCTTCAAAGATGTTTGAGAGGCCGGCTTCCCCTCAAGGCTTTTGGAGAAGAATGTTTTGTACAAAAGGTTCCAGATTAGGGACTTTCTGGGCGAGTTCTGGATTCCTGTCCGTGCCAGACTAAAAAAAACTGGTGTTCCATGTGGGTGATACTCCAGCCAATGAAGCTGATTCTAGAATCACTAGGCATGCCATGTGGAAAGACACGACGAATTACAGACTCCTACCGCTCAATCCAAAAAATAAAGACCAAGTGAAATTATTTCCATCTGACCAATTTTTGGTTTAAGTGTACAGATTAGCATTGTGGACACAGGAGTGCAATTTCTATCGGACTTCAAATTATCCATAAATTTAGATTATCCATGTTCGGATTAACCGGGACCCACCTGTATTTTCGCGGGGTGTAAACAAGCCCACAAAAGCCGAATCATCATACTTCGGCCTGCGCCATTTGAACAGACCCCCCGCAGTTTAACACAGGCTGTTTCTCCCCCATTACACCCATGGATCCCCTGTCGTGCTTCGGATGACACCGCAGTGTATTAAGATGGATTAGACACGGAGTTTGTAACTGAACTTAATCTCTCTTTGCTTCACTTCACAAACGACAGCTTCTCAATCAAAACCAACGCGCTGCGCAAGACATCTTTCTGAGGTTGAGTGTTTTGTTGGCAGAATGACATGACATTGCAGGGAGAAAACAATTGTTTTTGGGTGTAGAATCATGTGATTCCACACTTTTCGTTCCAATTCAAATTTGGAAAGCTGAACACACAGAGTGGCTGTGGAAGATCATATTGTTTTTATATATTTTCGTGAAGTGTAACCGTACTGTGTTTTGCTTGCCAGCGTGGCTCGATAAGAAATTCATAAAATTCTGCTCTTTGCACATTTGGTTTCCAAAATAGTTTCTCTTGGCAAGAAGAGAAAATTATCACAGCTCAAAAAAAATAAATCAAAACAAAACAAAAGAAAGCCTCAGATTTGACGGTTCATTGTGAGAGGACCGATTTCTCGCTGTCCTGTCAATTTTTCTTCAGCCTGAAACCATGCACGCTTTGCTTCAAGGCATCATGAACAATGTTGAATTTCTTTACATTTTTAATTTCAACCAATTTGAATGTGAACGAAGGTGAGCTGGTTCTGGCGTCCACTCCTTTCCAGGGTGTGGGCCCTAATGGCCTCATGTCTTTTTCTGTTATCTGTCATTTCAAAGTGAAAACGCTTCTCTGGCCAGCAACAGAACATGTGGACATATTTTCCACACATTGAATCCACTTTCAGGCTGCAAAAAAGGAATCCCCACAGGTTTGTATTGACTGTAAGGGTTAAATCTCCACAGTAGCTAATATTCTTAGTTTTGATGAATTGTCGTCATTTTTCAGCAAATCATAAAGATCTTGTATTGGGTTGACAAACTCTCCATTTCCCAATAGGCCCCGGCGTACAAATAGGATGAAATGAAGTGAACTCCTGTTCATACCGGGCTATAACTCACTCCCTTATCACTCACTATGAAAACTCGCAAATTCCTACTGCCTCAGATGCCATGGAAGAAAACCCATCAGGATTGGTGTCTTGATACACATGACTAAGATTTGTAAGGTACAATAAATCACTTGTAATGTTCAGGGAAATCATCTTTACATGCTGTCTGGTTTCTTTTGTGCTTTTGTTTTGGAAAACACTTGTGTGTCCAGATCGACAGACGCATTTGACTTGGCCGTAAATGCGTCTCGACTGAACACAATTTTTTTTTCAACCTTGTCCCGGAATCGTGGCAGATAGGTCAAAATACCCTGCAAAACTGAGTCTTGCACCGACGATCGCAGACAGAACTTGGGTCTATCCCCCTTGAAGTGCAGTTTTCAGCAAAGCTTTATCCTCCCTTCCAAAAGAGGTGGACTGGTCATACAGGTTTCCAGTTTTCTGTCCAGGGCTGTCCCTGACCAAAACACAGGATCCGCACTTGGGGCAACAGAGAAACAGAGAGCTTCGTGGGACCAGTGCAGGAAGGCACCACGGCGACAGTACTCATTTGTAGACCCGGCGCAGTGATACCTCAGATATGGACTGACCGTTGCTATCCAGGGACGGTTTACCGCCTCACTGCACATGTGATAAATCGACCTACTCACTTGGAAAAAATAGTTCCTCTTGCGCGAGAGATGAACAGATACTCGTCCTTACCTACAAGTACACAAAGAAAAAGACTTGTGTGAAAATTCTTGCGTTAAAACTGAGTTTTACATCTGATTTTGTGTCGCGTCCAGAGAATCGTCTGTTTTTGCGAGGTACATTTCAGACCCTTTGGATCCTCGGCTGAGTTCTACAACACAGGTTGGTCGGACTCTTAGATTCCGCGCTGAAGGTCAGAACTCCGCACATCCGTCGTTGTGCATGTGGACACTCTCTGATATACTTGGGAGTTACAGAGGAAGACTCAATTGTCGGGTGTTCTATCTGTCACACAATTTTGTTGCAACTGCATGTGGATGTCTCCTATATCTGACTCAGATCCAGGAACAAAAATGTCTGAAATTAATCCAAAGATCCATGACCCATGCAGTGATTTCCTCCAGAGAAGACTGCGAACTTATATACCTCAGCCAGGGAGTGGGCTATTTTCTGTGCCAGATACTGATGCTGAAGTATTGGCCTTCCTTGTTCAAAAATTGCCAACGGTAAAAAATAAAATAAAATAACAGCCACTTGTTGTTCTTGGTCCAGTTGGGTCTCGTTTAGGTGATTTTGCGTGGGTATACTGCCCACACAAGGTCTGATGTTTAGATCTTGCCTGCGAAAAGAGCCTTTTACTTGGTAATCCCAATTAAGTGGTGTGGACCTGTGTGATTACAGGCCCTAAAAACTGCAGGCCTTCTGTGCAGCAATCAGGACTGCTTACTGCAGGGCAATCCCTGGCCATAGAGGGATTGTTGTTCTGTCATTATGGCTGAATTATCCACACGGATGCGCAGGGAAAGTCCCCACCTATTCCTGATCCTTGTCCTTTGTCCTTTAGGCAAAGTTGCCAGTCAACATATTTGCAAAATTTTGATAGGCCACCGCCATGTGTTTGCGCAAACACCCACACTTTTGTCAAGACAAAGTTTAGAAGTTTTACTGCCAACTCTCGGGTGTTGACGGAAGGTGTTTTGTGAAACAACATGGTGTCATCAGTTCATTGAACCTGGTAACGGAAAGGTATATACAGAAAAGAATCGAAATCTGTCAGAAAAAAGAGCACCTGTAGATTCTCTTGAAAATGAGAGGTTTTCAGAGCAATCGCGTGTCCTCCTCCAAGAAAGAAAAGAGGTTTGCCCGTTCATAGAGTTTCTGTTTGAAATTTTGTGGCCGAGAGTTGTTTCCACCGTCAGAAAATCCTGAAAATCTGAACTGGAGCAAAGTTGTGCAATGTGGCGTATACACGCAACACCACCGGCATCTGACGCATTGTAACACAGTGACCCATCCTGAGTGCGAACTAACCATTCATTCCTTCGCGAGAAATTAGCAGAATGCGTTGATGGAAACAACTGAATAAAACATCTGGATTGCAGAATTCCTGTTGCTGCAGTGGTGGAATTTATTCCTTCCACTGTCACCACCACCAGCCTTATTGCTGGAGATAAATTGGCTCAATTTTGATGCAGAGATCAAATATTTACTCGCTTTAAATGAGTTTCTTATGGAAGCTGCACCTGCAGTTACAGAGTGTAATGTAACGTTTGTGTACCAGTGGAGCACCAGATTGGTGCAGATTTGTTTGGTACCGAAAATTTTGTTCAGTGAGAGAATTGTGGTTTGCTTCTTGGCGTTGATTGCAAATTGGGCAGGGTATACAGGTACCTCCTGATTAACTTAGATGTGGATAATCCGAATTCCCAGACAATTCGAAGTCCTGTGGAAATCACACAACATCTCTCATGTGTTGATCTGCCTGCTTGATTCGATGGAAAGAATTGTACATGGTTTTTCTTTTTTTGAACTTCAGTGGGTGTCACCTGTACATTGCGTGAACTTGTAGGTCTACTTCAAGCGAACAGACCTTCCTCTTTGTTTGAAATCCAACTGGACAATTTTTGAACGAACTTCCAGAAAGTCCAAGCGTTGAGTGCAGGTAAGTTGACAAGAATGGAAACCCATATCCAGACTCAGGTGAGCATGAAGCAATATTGCATTGCATTCCTAGAGCAACCTTCGACAAGACTAAGAATCACCTGTTTTGGAACAAAAAGTACAGGTCCTGCTTTATCCCGTTTGCTTAAATCGAAATAGTCCTTCATCCGAAGTAGAGCTGTTTTCGCAAAACCACATCTCAATCCCTGCTGTTCTACACGCGCAAAATTCGCCTAAATCAAAGGATTTTCACTCAGAAAATATTGTTTGTTCGGATTAAACGGGAGCCACCTGTATCTTCCATTGTTTGGACTGCAGACACAAAATGGGACATCATCGCCTGGGCAATTGTGACGTTGGACTCACACAGAAAGTTGCACAGTGCACGGGACGTTCAATTGCCAGAGTTCCATGTATGCGCAAAAGTTGATTATTTTTGCAACATCGCGATCTGAAGAACACTCTTCCGGGCTTTCTTCTTGGCTCTTTATCTTCGCCATCTTTGGCGCTTTCTTGTTGCCAGAGGCTTGGTGAAAGATGGGGCGATAAACAGAACAGCTGGGGTGGACCTTTTTGTGGACCTAGAGTTTTGGTTTGTGTCCCCAGTGTCTGGGTTGCGTGGCCTACACATGTAGTCAGAAAATACTCCTGTTCTCCTCCCAAAGGTGTCCCCCTGGACCTTTTCCCAGATCCATGTACACCATCTTGATGCTGTAATGTTGAACATTTTCTCGCAAGAAAGCTCACAGGGGATCTAATTATATAGTTGTTCAGACACAGATGGAGGATGAACAAAAAAGTTTAAATCCCAAGGGAAAAGTCTTTTAAAAAGTTGAAATTTATTTGAGAGGATAATGAGAACTCCTGCGCCATTTAACTCCAGGAGAGAAGCCTGAAACGCAAGCCGGGAAGAGCTCAAGTCTGGTGCCGGGAACAGCCAAAGTGCATTATTCTCTTGAACTCAAGTGGCAATGTCACTGTCTCGAGTTTCGTCAGGGAGAGACTCCAGAAACGGCAGTGGGAGTTAATTCAGTTCCATCTGCTTTGTCTACTGATTCTGAATGTGCTGTGTGCCCCTGCTTTGTCAGGGCTTGCAACAAACAGGCATTTCCTCCCAAAACGTTGCTATTGATTGACCCTGGGAGAAAACAAGAAGATGCAACAGACGACAATGCCTTTGGTCCAACAGTTAGATCTAAGTCATTGACTTTTCGCACCCAACAAACATAGCCACACAAAACTCTCAAAAATACTAGATGTTGTGATGGTGGGCAGTTCAACAAAGTGAAAGCAAAACTGCTTCAGGAGGATTTTGAACCCTGCAAAATGTCTGTGTAGATCTGGACTTTAATCCTTCGACTTCCTTCCTACCTTCCCGTCTGATGCTGCGCTTTTCCTTCCGAAGAAGCATCTGGAGTGCCAGAGTGTGGTTCTCATGGAAAATGCAGAGGATGAGAGGCCCGAGCAAGATTTGGAACATGGAACAAGTTTGCTGCATGTTTGCAACTTTGAAAAAAGCAACTTTGACTGTTAAATTGTCATTTCAGTTCTTTTTTCTGTTTCAATTTTCACCTCTCAATAGCCACCTTAGAAGTCATGTGATGTCCAGAATCCCACGCTTTGCCTCCAAAAGGGAAGCTAACAACCAGGATTCAAACAATTTCGTTTTCCAATGGCACACCTCGGGGCAGGAGGGAAGGACCAAAGGACCCAGGCTACTTCAGCCACAAGATTTATTTATCAAAGATACATTCATGAAAGACATCCAAAAAGGGTTTTTGTCTGTCAAAACTGAGATAATTTTGAGTTCATTTTTAGATATTTGGCCCTGACCAAAAAGCTGCATCCTGGCCTCTCTTCCCAGTTTCTGTTTCACTTCCTGGTTCTCAATTCTCCCAATGATTTTCCCCGCTGAAAGAGGCTTAGTGCTCAGACGTGTTCCGTGTGAACCCCGACAGCTGCTGTGTCTGAGAAAAGGAACGCTTTTAATGGTATTCAATATCTCAGCGCAAAAAATTACCAGCATCTTAAAACACTTTTTCAGAGTCTTTTGGACAGAAATCTATCAATTCTTATGAAAAGGATTTTGTTGCCATTTAGGATTCAAATATTCTGAAAGTAACATGACTTTTTGAGCAAGAACAGTCGGGAAAAGTAGGGTTTGATAGGCAGGATCCTCGGCCAGGAATTTTTGGTGATTTCCAAAAGTGGAGTTTGGTCCAGAATCTGGACCTGATTTGTAGGCCTGCCGAAATCAAGCAAACAAAGAAAAAGGAACTTGATGTAAAATGTCAG
>JAAUYG010064137.1_pt1 | contig 11734 bp, 12 predicted proteins | sample 7278091 | NCBI WGS metagenome assembly JAAUYG01 (sample SAMN14350201, study PRJNA611818) | marine sediment metagenome | isolation source: surface marine sediment (0.6m) | place: French Polynesia: Moorea | collected 2018-08 | reverse complement strand
GGAACTCCCTGCCTGCCAAGATAGCAGAGGCCACATCTCTTAATTCTTTTAAAAAGGAATTTGATTCCCACTTCATAAATAGCCCTCTTTACTACCACTTTGACCATCCCATGATAAACTAACCATGAACCGGATAACTACCTTAGCAAAATTTTTAAATGATCTGAACCTAGAGGTCTCATTAAGACCTTCGTTCAGTAAGCAAAATTATGAATACTTATGAATTTCTTATGAATTTTCTTTTTTTTTTGTTGGTCCAAGTGGGGATTGAACCCTGGACTTCAACTTGAAAGGCAGGCGCTATACAACTGAGCTATTCCCAATCCCAATTATGCAGCATATATACTGTTACTGATGATATCATGCAGGTATCTTCTTGAATCTTTTACCTAAAGAGGGTGCGGTGCAGAGGGTGATATATGGAGTGCAGAACGTGTAACCCCATTGGAAATAAATTTATAACTTTCATGGGCAATACTGGATATTATTATCATCGTATAACATCTTTCTTTGTGCTTCCTTTTTGTATTTATTCATACATTCGTATTTCTGGGTTACTATATTGCATTCATACTGAAACTCTAATGGTTTCATGTATTTTAAGGAAGGCCACCAGATCTTGGGGTTCATATAACCTACATAACATGCCCTCAAAAGTACAAGGACACTGTCCATACTTGCCTGATTAGCTCTGTTCTTGAATATTCGGCAACCATTTGGCATCCCTTTCACTTCTTGCCAAAGACACCACGTCCTTGGAGAAAGTGCAAGGTACTGATTGGTTTGCCACGTGCAACTATATAGCTGTAGTAGCAATATGTTACTGACATCTTGCATCAACTATGTTGAAGGAACCTGTCTGACTGATGCCCTGACCTAATGTCACCTTTTTATATAAGCCAATCCATGGCTATGTGGACAAATTACCTTACACCATCGACTAAACCTGATTCCCCCACATGTGCCAAGCAGCCACAAAATCCATTTCCCAAAAGCCTCCACCAGAGATTTCATCCTTTCATTACAAACCGCACCATACTAGTGCAGTGGCTGCCTTCAAATCAGGCTTGGCCCAGTGGCATACTCCACCAACGAGCTATAGTCAAGTTCGCCACCTCACTCATCTATGTGATACTCCTACTGGAGATTATTTACAGATTAATAATCCAGATCCAGACGTTACCAATATGTAATTTATGTATTGAAAATTATATATATAATGCTGATTATATTAAATTCAGTCAAATAAATATATCTAATAACCAATATTCAGACACTTTCAGGATTTTTCTTTCTTTTTTTTTTCTTTTGTCTAGGACTTGGTAGGACTTTGAAAAGTCGTTCCTGGTGTATTCTAGGAACAAATTATATTAACAGACTTAAACATAACCCTCATAACTTTTTAAAGACCAATCATTACTGTAATATAAAGCTACCATAACATACTGGAACAATGTAACCTTGGCTTGACAAGCTTAAGGCCTGAAGTACATGTGCACTAGCTATATAGGTACTTTTTTTCAACATTCAAAGCAAGTTGCAGCCCAATTTATAGAGCCCTAATTTATATGTTTCTTAAAACTGCCCACAACGCCAATTTTTGTCCGTTCCACTTATGAGGAGCAATTTCTGAGTTACTGTAGATTTTCAGATAACTGTACGAAGTCACCCCCGAATCACCATCCTTTTTTGTGTGTGAAGTCAAATTCTTTACACGTCTTTTACTATAATGTCAGATTATCTTGACCAGCTATTAGAGCTTGATGCTTTGTGTTTAGCAGTAAACCAAGATTATGATGGCAGTAAATATGAGAAAATCCGTGACAGTGGTGATTTGTCTGTGGTTAAACATAATAATAGAGTTCATTTGCATAGTCATAAAAAGTGTCCCAGACAAATCACCAAGAAAAGTTATACCCTGTTTCTCACCCTGTCTACCCATGTCACCATAAGCCTGAATGAAATGAAATGAAAATGATAAATAAAGGGCGGAGATTAGATTTTAGTTGTAGGAACCTATCTATAAGTTCAGCAATTTTTTTCTGACTCACTGCTACAGTCTGACACAATGGGCCGGTCTTTTGGTATTTTATACGGGATGGTCCAACTATCAGCTAGTTTATGAATTTTAGGCAGGTTTTAGACTTTTCTTGGCCTCGGGTTGTCAGGTGGGCAGAGATAATAGTATTGTTTGCGATTTATGATATGGTTTTTGAGGCAATTTTTTCTCTGTCCATTACGGCAACAGCTGAACCTTTTTCGGCTTTCTTAATTACCAAATGCTTATTATTTTTCAATTTTCTTAGAGCTAAAAATTCTGTTCTGGAGAGATTAGGTTGTGCAGGTTAGATTGTTTAAGATCAGCTTTGGGACTCACAGTGCATTATGAGTATGATCCATTTTGGGTATTTCCGTGCATTACAAGTACATTCAGTTTAAAGTTATGGATATTTCATTATACTCTTATATTCTTGATACTGCAGTAAATATAATGAGAGGCTACCTGTTCAAGAAATGAAATGTAACTTTATTCTTTCTCCTGAAAAGTCTTTTGAAATCAGAGAAAAGTTACTTGTAAAATCTTTTATAATCTCTGCTATATTTCTGTAGGCAACTTAATTTGTCATCACAATGGTAGAAACGCATCTACGTCTATGAGTGTTTACATCTATTTGGTGTGTACTTCTTTTAAGTGGGCCAGTAGTCTAAGACAAAAAAAAAAGATTAAAAAAATATTACTATAATTTAGATAATCCAATACATGTAGTCACCACTGTTACTGTGATGAGTGATGGACATATTATAGGTGGTCAGTGGTCACTGTGGGAAATTTTATTATGTTGGTGTTTATGTACTTTGATTCCGTGTTTGTATATTTTTACTACGTTGTACTGGTTCTTTGTTTCATGCCATCTATGGGAGTGATCCTGTTTGCTTATATCTCATAAAGAATCTGATTAGGTCATATGATTCTGCTAAAATCTGATAGGTCATATATGGGGAGACCAGCTGTATTATTAGATTTTATATTTCAACTGTTTATATAGTTAACCGTTGTGGTGCAGTAAAGCCTTAAGATTTTGTTTTAATAACTAGACAGTCGGTTTTCTGCAACAATAGGAGGCATCCCGTTTTTGAGCATTAGAACACATGAGTTAAGTTACAACCCTAGAGTAATTAGATTTTTTCTATAGCAAGTTAACATGACCTTGACATTGGCCATCAAGGTCACTTAGGGACAAACAAGCTCAATAATATTGCCCATTTACATGACGTAAGCTCCACAATTTGATACGTTTCCCTCTACAACCGTTTTTTGAGATACAACATTGATAAAACTGACAAATGCACTGAAAATCTCTTAATGACCATAACTTGTTTCACATATCTGGAAGATACCAATAAAATAACATAAAATAGCATTTTTCCATATATTCCAGCTTCAGTGACTCTCAGTGACATGTCATTTTGCAAACTCTAACAACTACACATCATAATACACATGAAAAGACTGACTTGAGAGCCAACCTGGCAAGATGTAAAGCAACACAGTAATCATAATGCCACCATGGTTCAATGCCACATATGGCTCAATGACAGCAGTTTTTGGTTTCCCCATATAACACAATGGTGAAAGTTAAATTTCCAGGAAAAAATCATTAAAAATCAGAATTTTAAAATTACAAAACCCTGTAGAACCAGGGAACTTATGTGTGGTGAGCCCCTGTGCTGGAATTCTACGCAGTAGAAGTCCAAAAACAAAAGCCATCTCCAAAAACAAAAGCCATCTTGTCCGTGTGGAGTGCCTCGGTGTTGAAATTCTACCCGTTAGAAGAAGTCTGCGATAATGAAAAGAAATCGTGAAAAAAACTCAAAATTTCAACGAGTACCACAACTGAATTCAGCATATATGATTTCCCATATTGGTGTTTAATAGTAAGTAGGGGTCTATCTCTGACAGTTCTCTAAGCATTGAGCGTTGTTTACTATTAATGAAAAATAGTCAGGGAATTTGTGTGCACAGTGTGCAGACCGTGCTAGCCACAGTCATGCCAATATAACCCACAGGTGACCCTGGCCTTAGGGTAACATTGCTGAAATATGATCAGCATTATCCAAAGATTGTCGCAGTAAACGTCGGACAAGAGCTTTTTAACATTTTTTCTCTTAAACTAGAGTGAAGATGCGAAATATGATGAAAATTGCTGTAAACACTGGTAACAACCTAAGGAAGTCCTATTCCAAATATGAAAATCATCCAAGGATGTTTGCCACCGCCAGACCATATTTGGTGGTGGCCGGGCGGCGAGGGAAGAAAAAGAAAAAAAAAATGAAAAAAAATCAGAAAAAAACCTCAGCCAAAATCATAAGGCATCCGTCCGACCGACGGGATGCGCAATAACAGGCATTTTACCATTAAAATTGCGGCATGGAAGTCGTTTGTACACAGACACAGTCATTCCCTATACCTGTAGCCATCTACGTGCCACGAGCCTGTATTTCCATCCATGAAGTGTAATGTCCCATGAGAACGGAATCAGTTCTGTGTTGCCAGAACATGCCGTGCTACACAAAAATGAGGTGGCATCCCTTTGCCCATGTAGCATGGCACATAATGAGTCGGAATCCCTTCAGTGTCTATGTAGCGTGGTGCATAACATGTCGGAAATAATTTCATTATATAACTACATTCTGGGTGTACATGTATAAAGGCCCAGCATTAGACAGTGGGGAGATAGGTTGGATAAATTGATTAGTGTTCTGAAACGAGAAATTAAGGGTGCAAAAGTAAGGAGTTGTGCAAATGAGTAGCATCAGATCGAGAACTTTAGTGGTTTGAGAACTAAATAATGCATCAGGAACCATGTATTGGTATATAAACTATCCTTAGTATATACGTGTATTGTACTGAATTTTGTGGCCATCGTAAATACCTGTCTTAGGATATTTGAATACAATATAAGCCTTGTGATTGACTTCATTGTGCTTGTTGGACCCATACGTTTCTGAGAGTCGAAGAACCTGACAGAAGCAGGGTGTGGACTTGAACTTCACTGGTTCAGCTTTTGTTCACTGACCTTGGACTTAAACTTTTGTTTACTGTAGAAAGATGGCTCACTTTGAGGATACTCAAAGGGATGTGGCTCGTCGATATGAAGTACTTTGCACATTGAGGCAAATCAAAGTCAGTCATTTTGGGGACATTTCAGGCAGTGCTTGGAATTTGAATTTGTACCCCAGACGCCACTGCTCGCAATGCACACATTCAAGTATTTATGGCGAGAGTTTTTGTCTTAATTGTGCCACAAAGTCTTTTGATTTATCCAGTATCAGTCTTGAAAGCACAACCAGACGTTGTGTACAGATACTTGAGTACTAGTTGAACGTCATGCAGGTCCATGGGCCTCTTGTTATGATGTACTATAGTTTATGAGTAACCCTGAAATGAGTGGGCATGCAGTGCATGATGCTCCGCCCACAAACTTTTGATGGAATTCCTGACCTGTGCCAAAAAGTGGCCTCTTGCAAGAAGTCTCTTCAGAACAAGAAATGCACTTCAAAGATTCACAAGACATTTACTCCCAAATCGCACATAAATACATGTATACGTTTACTTTCTCTCAAAAAGACCAAGAGTAACAGGACCCTGTCAAGAAATTTTTAATCATGCTCCACTAATGATTCGATATGGCAAATTGGAAAACAAATCACGGGAGGGGTATTTCACCCCATCCGTTTTGGAGAAAGCTCACATTACAATCACTTATAAATAATCTATAAAACATAGCATCTTGCTTATGTTTGTGACCCGATAGTGCTTAACAATCACATAAAATGACTGTGCTCAAGTTTCAAATTTTCAAGTGAAAGCTCAGGGAATTTGCCAAGTGATGATCATAATCTGCTTTGGTATATCCTAACAAATTTACATTTAACGTTAATAACAACAACTGGACACAACGTTGTAGAAAATCACACGATTGTCTCTGTCATACAATATCCCAGAAACTTACATCTTGCAAATTCAGTACAGTTCGGCAAGACAGGGTTAATGTGCCGTTACAAACTTTACAATATCTACATTGCATTCTCGCAATGAAGATATGCTTGTGAGCGACATTTAAAAAATCATGCTGAATTTTAAAGTACAGAATTGGCTTTTTCAGTAAATTGCAGCAGTTATCTGTTCGACCCAAGAAAATATAATAGAACAGAGAGTAACAATTATGTCATATATATCAGAATACAGCTACATGTATACACCCTATTACCAGTCAACCTAGCCCTAGCAAAATTTACTATATTTTCCCCTTTAGTGTACAACTATACCACAACCGCAAATATCGCACTCTCTATATATAGAACGAGCGGCAGTAGAATCAGTTTAGACCATATGTGTTTCTCTGCAAACAGCCAAAAAGGCAATAAGCGTTTATCAGCTAAAAACTCACCTCAGTAAAAACAAATATTATGTCATAAAGAGAATGGGTTCCGTCATATTTTAAATGCAAAGACAGAGTGTATGATGTTGGTAAGACACATTGGCTGCCCAAATAGATGTACGCATAGTGGTATGTGCTGCTTTGTTGTAAAAAATATGCGTCTGCCTTCCAATATCACTTTCCCCCGTTGTTTATGTCTAGTGCAGTTAAAAAATAGCCAGGTTTATTTAAGACGGACAATTCTTTTATGAAACGCTCTACGGAAGAGAGGTTATTCGACCAGCAAATCGCTTTGGCGAGATACTGATACCTTTATGAAGGCAATTATAGATGTGTATGTATCATTTTCTAGAGATATTGTAAACAAGGAATTATCTAGTATTTCACGTCACAGTGTTTTGTACCACGATCGATAGGCGCTATAACTCTTTGCAAGAGCGTGCCAATTCTCGAACAGCAATCACATTCTATATCAAGAGGAAATCGGAAAGTTGTGCAATTATAATATTAACTCGTATTACGGTTAAAAGTAATTTTTAGTAAGGGACTTTGCTGCCGCACCAATTATCTCACCAAACCACTCCATTGCTTTACCGGGATACATATAGAAAAGAGAATTGCCTATCTGGAATGTATGTACTAAACTGTTAGAAGTCATAATTCTGTGAAGTTTTAAAATTAACTTATTGCTACAGTTGCTACTTTCCGACTGTCCTAAACTTTGCACATGTTCACGATACTAGGATTACTAGATCCCATATCACAAGCAAAACATGATCACGTTAAAGGCTTACACCCAATATCTTGACGTTGATAAAATAAAGACCTACCTGTCAGATAAGATCCTATGTGATCATCAAACACACATGTATTACAGATCGCTTTAGCTCGCTTCAGGGTGAAAACATTCTCTCTTAAATTATAGCTTTGAAAAGGACATAGTATAGCTTTAAGATAGGACGTATTTAGTTTCTTATAATCAGGTATAGCCGGAGACTACGTTCCCAGCTCAAATACACTTACTCTCAACACTATCAGAATGTGTATTTTGAGCTGGGAATGTCGTCTCCGGCTATATCTGATTACAAGAAACTAAATCCGCCCTACTATGTTCCCAGCTCAAATACACTTACTCTCTCAACACTATAAGAAAGTGTATTTGAGCTGGGAACGTCGTCTCCGGCTGGCAACCAGACAGTGTTTATATAGTTTTTAGAATTATACACATCTGACAGAGTTGCTTATCGCATGCAACTACAAAGATCCAATATGGAACACAAAACGGCCTGTTCTCACAATAGGCCGACAGTCCTAATCCACACCTCACAATTTACAAACAATCAGGGATCCAGCTTCCAGAAAAAAATATTGAGTTCAAATAACGAACTACATGCAAGTTCACTATCACCTCGGCAACAATTCTATGTTCCACGATTGATAAGATCACTAGTGGACTCAATTGTTTTTTGTTGTTTTTTTTTTTGTTGTTTTTGTTTTTTTAGGAAACTCACCCATATAGCTACAGGACGTAGAACACATATATTTTAGGAGCACCCTCTGCAAAAGTGTAAAACGTTGCTTTTGCCAATTCCTTCCTACTAATATGCACGAATCTCCTCATTCTGCCACTCAAAGTTCTTTGCCATCAAATAGATTTTGTATTCAAGTGTCACAAAGTAAATGCATCTTTAACACAGAAATTCAACACAGGAATGGAGATAAGATGCTAAAGCTTAATGGTTGTTTAACCCTTTTTGTCTATGAAATCTGGACAACCCAGCCAAAGGACCTTTCCCTTTCAAATCCTTTGCCATATATCCATGGTCATACAATCGTGCTCATGCAAACTAGGGGAATGTCGCTTCCTTGGGGATCGGTCTCCAGGGAGGAAGAATCGGGATCTCGTCTCAGTAACGGTAATCCAGAACTGTCAATGCTACCACACTTGGGGTGGTGAGCGTCACTGTTGTCCAGACTACTGGAGACAAACAGGTCATGAGGAGTATACAATGTGCACTTGTGTGAGGCGTCCGATTCCTTTGGGTACAACGGCCGGACGCACGCATATGTGCTGTGTTTAGCGCTATCGTTGTAACGGTTCTCGCTGTCGTCTGCGCTAGCCGCCCTAACATAAACATGGCCATGAATGGACGGCAAAAAGCCAGTCAAATCGCTGCAGTCAACAGTTTGGGCTTCGAGACTGCGCATGTTTTTAAAAGAGTTTGGGCTGGAATTGGAATTTATTTCCAACACGCTGCAAGTGGTTGAACACTGGCCGGACGGACTGGAATCATGCTTTGTGACAAGTGATTCTGAGGAGACATCGATAGGTGGAGTCACCATGCTGTCCTCACTATCGTCTGTTGGCACGTTGATATTTTCGAGATCGAGGTAGTTGCAGTTGACGCTCAACAGTTGTTCGAGCCGCAAGCGCAGTTGGTGAAACGTTGGGCGATCTCGCGGACCTTCGTACCAGCATTCGCACATGATATCGTACCTGGAACGCGAACGACATGCGTGAGTTTGTTGCAGACAAATAAAACTACAGCCACTGGGAAATTTTCACATCCAAATGTAAATTAGACACATTTTCCTGTTTAAAGCCTTGTCTAAAGCGTCGACAAAACAGTATAGTATTTTAACACTATCCATAGACGTTTTGTAAGTACATGTATATGTGTATATGGTAAGTTATTTTACAATTATTTATGTTGTGTTATATGATAAGTTATTTACAGCTCATCAGAACAGTTTGGAGGTCTTTCCATCCTGTAACCGTCACAGAGGCGGTGATATAGGTCCACCAGGGCGACATTGTGGTAAGGCGTTCCTCCTGAAAAACACGAAAAGGTTGAGTCAATGCCTGGCCAGCAAAGCAAACACTCCTTCTATGATTTAGGCGCTACTTAAAAAAAATTTAAATGGTTCAAAAGCGATGTTAGCGCTGTTTTACGCAGCCAGCCTATTTTCTTCCCACTGCCAAGGAGAATGGAACCTCACGCATTGGGTATTAATCAGGCTTCCAACCGTAAAGTGCAGTTCAATTAGATCTCCCATTTTCTCGTCTTAATGCTTATTTAAGGCTCAGATCAAAAATAAATGAATAAATAAATAAATAAACAAAAATACAAATGTAACTTGTCATCGCCAACTTTCGGCACAATATCAGCAACATCCCTACTCAGTTTTCATTGGGAGGGGCTGTGGTCACGACGACGCATAAAATGATATCTCACATAACGAGAGAGTTCATTTGTCACAAACAGTAGTTTGGTTCTCCTTGTCATTTGTCACAAACTACTGTTTGTGACAAATGAACTCTCTCGTTTTGCTATCCTACCAAACTGATGAATCTCTTTGGATATCTCACATGGTTAGCCGCAGAGTGATTAATCTTGTTAGAGATGTAGAGCGCCGTATGCTGGATACCGTACACATTTGGTGATCATATATATTAAGTAAATTAACTGAGCCGCTAAAAGACTTAAAACTCTACATTTTGCTCTATGTTGGAAAGCGTTGTCCATATAGCGAAGAGGAAATAAGCTCCATTTCCACCGCCTACCGCAGAAAGCGTGCACCACCTGAAGCGTTGCACAAATAGCACCGTCTAGTACCCCAAAAAGGAAAAGGTAATTTGAATGTCTTTCTGCATCTCATCAACTGCTGCTAACAGAATGAGCTCAATTTTAACCACAGCTTCTCTGGGTCCCCCACGCCCACCACTACCCACCCACCCCTCCACTTGCTTTTAAAATAGAAAAGGATACTATATCCGTCCCTGTGAACGCAGGTTTTTGGGGTTCAAAATCCGCTTGAGGTTTTTTTTAACTAATCAGGAAAGAAAAATATCACCCAGCCGCCGTCAGGATTTTACTTAAGGGTATGAAAACGTCAGCGTTTGGGGGATCTGTGTCAAATTCGGAGGATAAATGTCACAAGTCTGTATAGGCGAAGCAAGAGCTGCCCAATTAAGATATAGATTTTATCGTATGCCTTTACATTGTAACTCCAAAAGACGAACATCAGACTCGGTGGCATTGCAACACAGTTCCAGCCTATACAATACACATTTATACTCGCTCCTACATATTCATCACCACCATGATATCGTTATCATATTCTCCATCCCATAAAAACTTAAAAATCAGGCAATTCTGCCTTTATCTTCATCAAATGTTGGTAACATCTGGCAGAAGTTGTGTTCCGTTTTATGTTTGGATACATTTGATTGTTGTAATTGTAACATAATGTAACATCTCTCTCATTCAAAGGATCACTATTCGATATTTTAACGCATGGGTTGCCCACCGATTGAAGTCTGAGTAGTACATTACACTATATTTTCTCTCTGATTGCATGGAATCCAAATGTTTTATAAGCAATAATCTCATTATGATCTTATCAGCATACTCAGTGACTACAGTTTTTAGTGGAATGTACTGTTAAACGGCACTAGCTCTACTTCGTGAGGCTGGTGAAAGTAATCTCATTTGTCAGCGCTGCTTGACTCTGTCGGCAGAGCTACTGTCCTGGCGTGGGTATCCGTCGTCTGTCCGTCCGTCCGTCCGTCCATCCGTCCGTAAACTCAGCTTTCTCAGAAACTGCAGCATGAATCCAGACCAGATTAACTATCCGCCATATCTTTTTTTTTCAAAATTTTCAGTTTTCAATTTTTGACAAAATTTAAAACTTCAAAACGTCTGATCGTAGAGTGAAACGGATGAAAATTTGGACTCGCAGTCCTTAGGAGTCCATAATTACGTAATTACGTTTTCATATCCGAATCTTTGAGTTCATTTTGGGGTCATTCGGTGCGTTTTGCAAATTTTCGATGTTACAAAAATTACCAAATATGGTAATCGGGGGGGGGGGGGGGGTTACATAAGCTATTACCTAGCGTTCTGACAAATTTAAACTTACAACACTTTGAAGACAGTCACCTCATCTACATTGCCGTTATCCATAAACCTATCTTGATTCCATCTCGAATAAAAGGTCGAGCCGAGGGCAAAGGCCCCTGGACCTCTTGTTTTATCTCAGCTAGGCTATTAGCTGACCTAAACGCTGGTGAGATGGGGCTCTATACCCGTCGTCCGTCCCTATGTGGTTCAAATGTTAACCGGAACTAGAGCCGAATTTAAATTTTAACGCATTTTTCTCGTTTTCCTCAAAGTGGGATCCTTTCAAAAAATGGGGGGGGGGGGGCCGGGCCCGCCCCCCCCCGGCCGCGCCCCCCGCGGGGGAGAGAGAAAACGACGCACACCGAGGGAATGGAGTGGGATTATGGT
>JAAUYG010013084.1_pt1 | contig 11734 bp, 8 predicted proteins | sample 7278091 | NCBI WGS metagenome assembly JAAUYG01 (sample SAMN14350201, study PRJNA611818) | marine sediment metagenome | isolation source: surface marine sediment (0.6m) | place: French Polynesia: Moorea | collected 2018-08 | reverse complement strand
AGTAACTCCACTGAAGCAGTCCAAATTCTCAGAAACCAATGTAGGCTCTTTGTGATCCAAAATGTTTAAATCTAACTTCTATCAATTTACCCGAGTCTCTCTCTGCTGTTCGAATTACGAGTATAATGTAATAGCAAGGGAGACCAATTTTGCCTGTCAAACGGCACTTGGCTACCCCTAGACCAAAGTGGGATATGTATCTTCATGTAGATCCACATGAACCAACCTATACTTCCATTAAACTAAGACTAAGCCGTTGTCAAAATGAAAAAAAAAAAAAGAAAACATGGTACTTTTATTAGAAAATTGAATCAACCTGGCACATCAGACAATACATGCAACGTTTCACAGCATTCAAATCACAAATAATCAAAAAGGAGAGATTCCTACCAGACTACAGAAGCTAAATCAAGGCTACAAAAACATACGTGACTCGAGTAGTTTTTAGCCGACTATGCATACCGGTAGTGCTCAGCATGTCAGCTAGAACTCAAAGATTTTAAGTACAGTTGTGGAGACCTGCCTAGGTTACTATGGTCACAACTTTGTTCTCTGCTTCAGTGAGAAAGGTTTGTATATTTACATACAATTGTTATAACACGAAGCCCAGTGAAGGCTTAAAAATATAAAAAGAATTTGTCCCTCCTTCTGCATGGATTTAAAGAATTGTAACTCATATTTTGTCAAAGGAGACCTTGTCAAAGAATCCTAATTTACTGTCTACGTCGCGTGCCAGCACACATGTCCCATACTTGTCATTCGTAATATGTACACAAAAATGGCGCTAACAAAAATATTATTTTAATAACATTGCAGCAACCTGTAAAATATATCAGCTAAATGTTATATATGACATAGTGCATCAGAAAATAGAAAGTATGCTTGTTACTTCTTACACTGGTCCACAAATAAATTTGATCAGTTAGTTAATGTAGTTCATGAACTGAACCAAATTGCATTCATCTGTCATACTTTAACACGTACATGTACATATCACAGTATTAGTAAAATATTACATAGTTATACATGTACAACCCAGCTCATGAGTTATTAAATCTGGTAAATTGTGCGGAGGATCCACAGAAATAATATTAATCAGATGAGCTCCATTAAATTCATTATGTCAGGAAGCTTATCAACCTTTGTCAAATTCATTATCTGAGAAGCGTGACCAGCCTTATTATGTGGGAAGGGTGATCAACCTTTGTCAACTTTATTATGTGGGAAGGTGATCAACCTTTGTCAAACTCATTATGTGGGAAGGGTGATCAGCCTTTCATGCTTTGTCAAATGCAACCTGATATGGCATCACCAAAAACCAAGCTTCAATCTTTCTGACACATTCATCATCATAGCACCAAAACCTGAGATAGAACAACCATCGACCAAAAGACACAAATTGTAACAAATACATATCACTGCTCTAAATCCTACATATCGTCATTCTGTCTCGAGTGCACGCAGTACCAATACATCCCTAGAGTAGTAGTTAACTCTAGGCATCCATATAGTTTGTAAAGGCGATGTTCTGCAAGTATTTATAATTAGCTGCTGCTTACGCCATACCTACATTTCTTTGCCTTAGATGAGCTCATACACTTACTGGGAACTTCTCTGAAGCAAATCGTCAAGCACAGAAAAGGGAAATGGCCTAGATATGTGTATCTTAGTTGGTGGTGAAGGCTTCTTGGGATGACGTAATGATCAAATTTTAAACATACCGGTAGTCAGGTACAATGTGAAATTATATACTGATCAGCTATGCTAGTTTTTGATGCAGCAAAAGATGAAAAGAATTAGTACTACTTGAAAGGCACTTACGGAGTCAATTTTCAATGGCAGTACTGGTCATTAATATTAATTCCAACATCTTGCTAAGTTGAAAACTTTTACACACAAGTCCTAAATATGACTCGTAAATTATTTCAAGACATAATATTGTACCTGCATAATACATTCACAATATTTTTAGCTTAAAATGCAAATAACCACACATAATGATATGCAGATTTATAATTTTGAGAATCTTATTATGCCCACCTCTCCATATATATATGAAGTTAGTGGATCTAACCGTGAACTCTACTCTTATTCAAACTGTAACACACTGGGTGATTATAGTACACATGTATCCAAACCTGAACACCAACTTAGAAGCTGCTGCCATATTTTTGCTGCTGCATGATATAAAAGCACTAAAAAATTCCACCTATATATGGGTATATGGACGAATACCTTTCCAGTGAACAGCACCTTACCATACATGGGCGGAAGACCTGACGGTTTCTGTCAAATCAACACAAAAAATGTCATTTGTCAGGTGAAGTAGGTATGGAATTTCTTGTTTGTGATGGACAATTTCTCACACAGTCCATAATATCAGGTAAACAGAAATCCTGCTTATGGTGCATAGATATCGTCACAGATCAACTATGATTTTATGAGTCATTGTCAATTAGCGGTAGACTATCTGCCACTACCAGGAAGTTCAGGAACACTTGATTGGTCACAGCTCCAGTAAAGGGAAGCTACCAGTATCTCTCTATTAAACCTACATGCGAAAATTAACTCGGTCATCACCAGTCAAGGAAAAACTCCATTCCATTGCTCTCAAAAAATATTTCCATGACTCACAATGGCGAGGAGATTTCCTCATATTTGACTCTATGACTCTGGATGCTGGATGACTCCTCCCCTTCCTCTCCCCCAGTTACTGAGTTGCTATGCGAATGCATCTCACTCTGTTCTGGATCGGCAGCTGTATCCTGATCTAGATCCGTGGTGGACTCCTGCAGAGGCTGCTCCCTCAGCGAGGAGTGTGTAAGTACATCTGCACTCAGCATCCGGGTCAGTGGGGGGATTGACTGTCCGGGACGATCCACCGAAAGTTGTTTCCGTAGCGACAGAGCCCCAAGGCCTACCAGTCCAGGGTTACTGCGAGCTCGTTGGGGGTCTGCGGAAATAAAAAGGAAGGGACTACAGTTATTTCATAGTGTTACGGGAAAAAATGTCACATGCTGTTGCAAATAAAAAGCTGTATTGTGTACAGTGTGCACACTTTATTATCTACATGTGGAATCATGTAGAGTGGTCCCTGCGATTTCAAGTCACCCATTCAGCCAGCAAATGATTGTCTTAAATTGGAGGTGGTCTGATAATGGACATCCATACTGAAAATATAAGAATGGTGTCACAAATGGCTGATGTTAAAATTGAGCAAATTCTTAAATGGAGGGGTCGTAAATCACTGGGACCACTGTTGTAGCAAGTTAAAAATCATACGTAACATGACTAGAACTATACTACTTGTAATATTAGATGCACTCATCTACTCAATGCCACTTTGAAGTCCTTCTTCAAAATATCTATGATACCATAACATGCACATTGTACATCTGCCAGAAAAAATATCAACATTTCATTAATGTTGTATCATTTTTGTTATATTTATTTCCATTCTGGTATACAAAGTCAAATAATCTAGTTGTGACCCTGTGTTTTTACTAAGACTTAACGGATGCTAGCAGGTGGGACTGAAATGAGACATGCTGTGGTAAGGAGCTATGCTATAGTCACAAACATGTAATAGTCGAACCTATCCTTGTAACCAGAAATGTAACCTGAAATGCTGTTCATGCTTGTTCCATGTACTGAAGTTTTGCTTACTACATAATTATCCTTGTTATGGTATGAGGGAATGGTACCATTGGGTGCAATGTGGATGATGGGGATCATGCAGCAAAACCAGGTCAGGTGTTATGGCTCTGTACACATGCAGGCTACAATGCTTTGACAAAAGATGTACCTCGGTACACATATCAGTGCATGAAAAGGGACACATCTATGTAAGATATTACCTGTGATGAACTACTTTCAATTTAGATACTATGATATCCTGTGTTAAAATGCCTAATATTACAGCTTTTAGGACATGTACAGAATTTGTCATAATGTAGCGATGGTCAGGTCATTATGACAGTTTCAGTATCCTACCAAACACACACCACACACACATGAGGCCTTCATATGTTCAGTTTACAATATAGGTAGTATTTCCCTACACTGCTGGTTTCCATGGTTTCTCTGAGAGGCAAACTGACCTTTTTAACCTATCATGTTCCAGCCCCTCTCTACAGATGCCACCCTCTCTAGTGTGTCACGAATGTTGTTACCTCTACTGGTACTACTCTCAATACATATAGTTTTCCCTGTCACCAAAGGTCACCTCTCAAATGTGACCACAGCTTCCTGGCCAATAGGGAGGCCATATTAGAGGAGGGCTACCATAAAAGTATTACTCAAACTGTATTCTGGTATTATTCTCTAAAATGCTGCTAAAACTTTGTGAAGAACATCACACATGGACTTTTTTTTTCAGTATGAGGCAAAGGATGTTTTGATTTTTTGTTTTTTGTTTTTTTTCACAATCTTGAACAATTTCATACTTGAGATACATCAAGTTAATTTCGTACTGTTGCTGAGACTGGATTTTACGCTGTTCCAAAGTTTTTAGGCGATCACTGGCCTTCTTCAGGGGGTGGGTGTGTGGGTGGGGGAAGGTTGATGTCAGGCCTCCAGAATGCATTTGCCCAACACCCACCCATCCCGGGTCGTCCCCACCCTCTCAAAAAGGCCAGGAATGTCTGAAAGCTTTAGGAAGAGCTGAAAATCCAGCAAACAACATCTGCAGTAAATGTTTTTTGTTATCTGCATGGCTGAAACCACACTCAACATCTAGGGAAGTAACTTCATGCTTGTTTTCTGGGCATGACCTGCCTGCAGCATATCATTCTCAACACTACCTAATACATGCTGTTGTTATGCTGCCTCACTGCTTTAAACTAACGCATGCCATTTTTAATAAAACTGCCTAAGAAACGCATGCCATTTCCTCTTACCACATTCACTCAAAGTCTTAGGATAGCATTTCTTTGACCTTGGTGGCTGAAACAGGCAACGGGAACCTTTGCACATCATCATGTGTTCTCTTTAATTCTTTAAGTTAAGTTTTGACTTAAAGTCAGATCAATGCAGACTCTCCACCAATCACATTGCTCAGATGGGTGACTGAAGTCAAAACTTGGACTTCAGTATTTTTGACGTTTGGGCTACACACTGATATATAGCCACGATACCATATATGTCCTTATAGAGGCACCATGAGACGTGCAAGCCCCTCCAGCAACAAACATACCACCTCTGTTAATACCAAATGCCTGACAAGATGTCAAAAGATCATTAACAAACAGTAAATTTGAGGGATATTCTGATCTGTTTGGCTGCTGCACATCCGCAAATCGCCACTTCCTTTAAAGAAAAGTTCACATGGTTCGTGTTACCGTATATACATGTATGTGTATATACCACTGTTGTAGATACTGGTCAACAGGCTTTATTATTGAAATTTTTAGACATGCACCCAAGCCATTGCACTCGTGCACTTCTATTAGGGCATATATGGTAGATGCAAATATGACATACAGAGCAACCTCACAACTAAAGCCAACCATGGTTGAGGCAAAATCGCCTTTTATTCGGAGGCAGTCTTACCGGTAATTCTAAAGCAAACAGAGGCATGTAACTTTCTGTCATCCAATAATAAGTGGCCTTATAATTTTTGGGCGGCTATATTTCCAGGGGTGTGTTTAAGGAGGTGAGGTTCTACTGTATACACAGGCACCACACTCGAGTGTTTCTATAAAACTTACAGGTACAACTGCAAACAGTGTTGCCAAAAGTTGTCAATTTTTAAGGTGTGAAAAATGTAACCATTACCACATGCTTAGGTGCTTGTATGCAAAAAGTATAAATACATGTACCAGTAAAACTTAACACACACAAAAAAACATGTACATATTTTTGGGCACTACAGAGGAAACTGTGCACTTCTAATGAGGATTGTTTTGCTTGGGGTACACTAATGGAATAAGGAAACAATATCAATATGCTTTTTTACTGGGTAGTACTAAGACCAATGGTATTATTAGGGAGGTTTGTTGAGGACATTTCGTTATCTTGCTGCTAGACTGTAGTGAAAATTTCACTGTAGTGCAATCTACATGTATGTAAGATACTCTAAGTATGTGTGTAAGAAAAGGTAGTTTATGTCTCATGATGTATGCAGTTATTCCATACTTAATGTTTGGCTGGGAATCACATGCCTTGGCTAAAGAACATTCCGATATCTCCCATATGCTACAATATATCCCATATAGGAATACATTGTAGCAAATATTAACGTTGAATAGATATTTTTCATGTTGTTATAAGATACATGTATGAGTATATAAATATATAGCCAGAGGCACACATGTACAAGTAAATATGACGTTCTTTAAAACAAAGATTATATACATGTACAGTACATGTAAGTATACAACTGTGAGGCAATTCCAACTCTATGTGCAACCATCATATACAGTGTATATGCTTGAACTAAATAATGCAGATATGTGCAAGTAGAGCAAAACACAGATAAATATTAACTGAAAGCAAGAGAAACTGAAATTATATAGATCTATATGCAAAGACATCACACAATGTGGCTTAGGTTGTAAGTGAAAGTTCACACTCTGTACAAGAGGTGGCGCTGCAGCTAGATATTCTAGCTGAGAAATGTTACTCTTAAATACAGCGAGCACTTTGGCCCATGTGTATGTGACGATCGCATTATGCCGCGGGCATTTTGTTGTGCCAGTTGTGGTTACCGGGTCAGCAAGGCACATCACTTACCTCAAGCTGAAGGTAAGCCAGTCTCCCCGCTGGCCAAAGTAAGAATATCAAACATTATAGGTAATGCACCGATATTGCCATGGAAGCAATTGTGCATTATATTAGTGACCTATTATGCTTGGATAACATTTGTTGTGTTTTCCTTTTTTTTTTCTAAAAAATATTCAGCAATTTTTGATGGGATAAAATGCAACTCTGGGATTTTTTACATTAGTATCAACAGGAAATCTTGCAAAGGATTTTAAAATTTTGTAGTCAAACGTCTCCGAGACTGTGGACATTAGAATGGGTCTTATCTGTGTCTTCAATACATGTGTATACAAATGTCTACATGGTATATGCACGATTATATTGTGAAGTTTACAGACTTCAGAAACTTAAAAGCTGTGTATGATTTAGCAAAGCATAATACAGTGTTGTACTAGTAGGTGGAAAGTGTCAAAGTAGCGGTTAGGGAATTGTATATGAATATAGAATCTGAAGGACTTTGTTAGCATAAGCCTATACATGTATGTGCCCGAATCAATTATTGTATCAGGATTTTACGACTATTAACTAAAAGTGATATTTACATATTGTAGAAAAATGGAAGTCCATAACCTTAAAAAGACCCCACATACCCTCGTAAATATCTATACATGTTTATATACTTTTATTAATTTGAAGCACAATTTTAATTTGAAGTTTTGTAAACATCCCAAGCAGAGATCAAGTTCATGGAGAAAACTGAGATGTTGCCTCCTTCACTTATTTTAACATGGTAGTTATTGAAACATTCTTAGGGGAAATTTGAAATTAAAACTTGAATACTGGTATCAAATGTTGCACCCAATATATGTGGCTGTAGCATGGGTATCTTTTTAAAATTGCACTTGGGAACAAAATCTATTGATTGGACAATAAGAAAACAAACCTCATCACCTACATACATGTACATGTAGCCAGCAAGCACACTTACGTTTCTGTCGCCACAGAAGTCGCTTCCCGCTGCTCGGAGTGCTGATCTCCATCTTGCTGTCGCCCGACAACTCTCCGGGAATCACCATGCCCTTCTGTGGGGTTGACGTGAATGGGCTCCGAGGAGATCCCGAATCAGGACTGACCGCTGCAGTATGGGAGATAAACATGATTTGTAAATGATGCGTAACGCATATGACTAACTGGTCAGCAGCTCAACCTTTTGATTTTGAAATCATGTTTTTGCTTGACTGATAAGATATTTATTTATTTATTAGCAGGATTGATGGAATGAAAACATAAAATATCCGTAGTAAAAGTTGAGTTGAAATTTTAACAGTCATACATGTACTAATGTTTCTTTGTGCAACTTTCTAACATATTTCTGATTCATGCTGTGTATCTTCACAAGATTTGCTTACATTATGTCAGAAACACTTTATACATACATTATGTGTAAGAAAATGTCGCTACCCCTTTCACACAATTTACAATACCATACTGGCTTAAGTATTCATCCTCTAGATGTACTGATTTCAAAATGGATATATATAGTGTGGATATTAATATCTTTGTGCAACTAGAAATTAACATCGAAGTCTTGCCTGTTCTTTTCTTTGCCACTCCACTGCATTAAATGTATATGTTCTGGGGCCTTTTTTTTTCTGTCGTTCGTAGGTGCATAAATTTAATGAGTATCCAGCGGTATCCTGTTACCTGATGCTTGATCCATAGACTTGGTAAGAGCATCATCCAGTTCCTGGACAAGAGAGGACTGCTCCTGGACTTCCTGGAGCTGTCGTCGGAGACTATCCAGATCATGGCGGTAGCGGCGGGCAGCCTCCTCCTGACCACAGTGAAGATTGTGGTTCTGCTCCATGCTTTCCTCAAGCTCCTGAAAGGCCACGTACAGTAACAGTAACAGAAGGTAACCAAACATATTTTAAGCAGATCAAGAATGCAGATAAAGTGAGTAAGGATTTGCTTAAGTAGCAGCATGAATGGTTTAGGTGAATGCATTATTTGCATCTGTTAACATAATATATACAGCTTGCCTTCCAACTTGGCATATTATCGAAAGATGCAATGAGAACACTAACCTTGCAAAAAATAATCAGACTACACATTTACAGCAATAAATGCAAAACAAAAGAAATATTAAGTTTAAATTTCAAAGATATTTTGATTGTGTTGAAATGTGATGTACATAAACATATTTTTGGGAGTATTCGAAGGATCACAAATTAAAGAAGTTTCCATGTCACTGATGAGGACTTAATAACATGAACAAATTTGTTTAAAATTACCTCTTCAGACACTCTTCAAATGTTTAGCCCAACATCTGTACAATGAAGATACAACACTCCATACATCACTACTACAGTGGCACCCCTCTTAAAGGACACACTCTAAAAGAAAATACCCCTCTAGAAAGGATGCAGATGGTTGGTAGCAAGTACATGTGCCACGAACGCATGTGCATGCTCTTTCACCAAAGCAAACCTCTGTAATACGGACAGAATTACTTGTCAGAAGAGGTGTCCTTATTAGAGGGGGGACTACTGTACTAATATGACATCTCCCCCTAGTCCAATCACCTCCACCGTTCCCTGTAACTGTTCCTTCAGCATGCCCACTTCATCCCGCAACTGCTGGACTTCCACGTCCCGCACCTGCAGCAGCACCTAGTGGAGGCAGCACACACTAACCACTATGGAGCCTACCCACACGTATATAATATATATTCTGCACACAGTAGCACCCCTACCTTAAGACCACCCCAGAGGCAAATAAGACCACCCCAGAATAAAGACCACCTATTCAACTACTACCCACCAATGCTGTATTGTTTCAGGATTAGGACTACCTCCGGATTAAAACCATTTTGGCCTTTGGCCGTGGGTAGTCTTAATTTTGGGGTTTCAATGCCCGATGCTCTCGCCTTAGAAATATCAACCCAACACAACATGCACAAGACAAATGGGTTTTCCCAGAAGGGCATTTATGGAAAACGGATTGAAATGGGAACCCCCAGGACTTGCCAGAAATGGGAATCGTTTACACGAAGGTCACAAGTGGCCATAATAATTGGAAGGGTGCATTTTCAGGTTGGGTTTTGCTGTATTTGACAGACATGAATTGCTCTATTCACACAGGTAGATACTATATTATATACATGCTTTGCCGATACAGTAGTACCTCTGAAATACAACCACTCACTGAACTGTCGTGAGGTCGTTTTACTTCCGAGACTATCAAACATTGATAATGCAGGTGTGGTAACCCTGGGAGGTGGTCTTAATGCTGACGTGGTCTTAGCTCTGAGGTGGTCATTACTTGAGGTTCCACCGCCTATCACGCAGGTTTATACATCGCATGTCTAATAGATAGAACATAATTCCTAATACTTCTGCCAAGCATGCAGATGTCTTAATTGTATGTCCTGAATATATTATGTACATGCATAGTATCAGTATACATGTATATATTTGATATATTGCCAAAGCGCATCCAATCTGCTTCATGCTTCTGTAAACGTAAAGTCATATAGCTGTTAGCCCTTTATATGGCACAACAGATTGGGAACTTCAAAAAAAAAAAAAACTTCTCACTTATCTGTAACAGCGCAGAAATCCCATCAGGGATAGGACATCACGTTAAGAAACTATTTTTTTGGCCTTTTAATATGCATGCTGACAGGCAGAAGAAACCAATCTCCTAATCTTTTTTTTTTCAAACAGCATTATGTCTATGCATTAAATATCAGGAACCAATTAAGAATTTATGTCCTAACATCATTATGTTGTGAGTGACATAATATACCATTCCAAGGGACATGCTAGCTAAATATAGAAGAACCAGTCTTGAAGATGACCCCACTGGCAGTACATGTATCAGTCCCTCCAGGATTCCGCGATTGCAGAATTTAGCGTGGAATTTCGACTTGTGCACGGCAGCACGGAATTGCCCAATTTGGCATGAAAAATCATGGAAAAACAGTCTTTGCATGGCATTGGGGAAATTCTCCATTTTCAGAGCACAGAATTTCCATTTTTGAGCGCTTGCTTTACATTTCTTGAGTGTAGAATTTCATTTTCTGAGTGCAGAATTCTGGGTGGCCTGTTTAGGGTACCATTGCAGTTTTTGAGTGCACAGAATTTCCGTTTTTGAGAGCAGAATTTTGATGTTTTAGCACGGAATTTACGTTTTCTGTGCGCAGTATTCTGGACGGTCTATTTAAGCATTTTTTAAGTGCAGAATTTGCATTTTCCGAGCAAGGAATTTCCATTTCCAGAGCGTGAAATTCTGGAGGGTCTGATATGGTGGTGGTCTTTTGATGCCAGGTTCAAGAACATTGAAACGTGGGAGCTGCTGCCAGGCATATTTGGTCCTTCAAGACAGGTGGTCTCTCACAGCAGTGGTCTCTTAAGACAAGTTCTACTGTACTACATTGTATGCTGTAACATGCAACCCTACAGCCAACAGTAACACTGTGGGGGTATCAACATTCAGCTTACTACTGGTAAATATGATACTTTAAGCATACATTTGCCAAATTCCACTAGATAAGCACAAACTAATTCAGGCACATCCCCAGCGTTAGTTACCTTCATATCAGGGTCACCAGCAACCCCATCTGCCCCGGTATTGGAGGAAGATGTCTGGACAACCAGACGATTCAGCTTATCAATCTCATGCTTCAGTCTCGTGTTCAGCTCCTCGTTCCTGAAGCAGATTTTTTGACTTAGACGAGTCATGGATAGTGAAGCGCAATGAGAAAAGTATGCACACAATATGGATTGGCTGTATGCCCCATGGACAAAGTGCAATGACTGTAAGTTTAGGTTACTTGTCAAACAGATCATTGTGTGTCAATTGCTACTAATCAGTGGCATGTAATTAATATCCCAGTATCTCATAAAATATTAAAACATTTAGAAACAATTGTCTTTCTACACACTGAGTCTTGACAGAAAACAAAATGATTGTTCCCGAATTTTCGGCGAGCATCTCGCTGCCATCTTCAGGGGAATGTGCGTGGGCT
>JAAUYG010007148.1_pt1 | contig 11734 bp, 7 predicted proteins | sample 7278091 | NCBI WGS metagenome assembly JAAUYG01 (sample SAMN14350201, study PRJNA611818) | marine sediment metagenome | isolation source: surface marine sediment (0.6m) | place: French Polynesia: Moorea | collected 2018-08 | reverse complement strand
TAAAGATCAACAAAAGACAATTTGTTGAAGAAATTCACATATAATAGGCATGTATTTAACGCCGTTATATTCTATATATTTAACTGCAAAAGCGACGTAATTGAAATCAATATATAAATCAATATATAATATAATTTATATCATAAACCGTGCCAAAGTATTGAATATTGTGATGGTCAATTAATGTGCTAAATGATTGCAAGGCTGTTGGTCTTGGAAATTGAGCCTAGGTTTATGGATTTTATGTACTTGTTAGCCATCTGTTGCTTGAGCTGTCTTTCACGATGGAGACGGTTGGCAAGAAAATTTTCCACCCAGCGATTCGCCCTTACCGGCAACGGTGTTTATAGAGGACTCGGATACAACTCCCTTTTACTGTTGGGATACCAGCGACCAAATTAGAATTTGATACATATATCATAATATTATACTTTGGATACGTTGGTGGTTCTGTCTAGACGCACATAACTTCAATATGGATAACGTGTACACCGACATGCGTATGTATAACTGCCACCATCTTTTTTTGATTTTCTCAAGGGGAGAAGCTACTATTTATTTAGCGGCGATTTGCACAATGTTGTGGACGAGGATTGCCTCCTCGAACACGACGTGAGGAAACCGAAGTAGCGTTTGTTCGGTTTGGGTTGGGACATGGCTCTCTAGATGGGTTAACGTATGTGATAAATACGTAGGCAAGATATCATTGAAATATATCACACGGAAGCTTTTTCGTCTCCCCCCCCCCCCCACACACACACACCACCCAGATGGAAAACTTAAACCACTTCTTACGTGGCAAGAGTTCAACTACTGGCCAAGGGGTCGCCTGACAAAATTTGCAAAATGACGAAAATTTGTTTTCTTTTATTACGGTTGATTATTTCGTTCTTTCTTTCTTTATTTTCTTTATCTATTTTATTCTTTCTTTCTTTTTTAATTGATTGATTGATATTTCAATATCTATTCCCTCCTTGTATGTACTGTCCTGAGGAGCGTCAACAAACTTTAGTGACTGTATCCATTGGCGACCTCGGAGGAGAAGTCACTTGAATCTTTTCCTCCAATATGCTTTGTAATAATGAAAACAAAGAAAATTCATAAAGATTTAAAGTGTAAAAAAATGTAAAGCGAGAAACATGGCTAGAGAAGAGATAACCGTTGACCGTAGGCCAAACGGATGCAACCTGTGGCATACCTGTTAACATAAATTTAATAACTAAGGGTTATTGCACGAGTTCAAGGATTAATTGTGGTATGGCCAAATAACTGGCGCAGGCCCGAGCTTGCGAGGCCCGAGCTTGCGAGGTCCTCCTTGCCAGTGATTTGGCCATACCACAATTAATCCTTGAACAAGTGCAATAACCCTATTATTATATACCTGCTACTTCACTTTTAGGACACTATACGTTATATTAAGTCGCATTTTACACCAGAAACAGCCATTTCGGCACGGCATTGCGCCCAATGTTGTTCATTTTCATGCCTGCAGGCCATATAGCAACCGCCCGGGACCTTGGTAACGCAGCCGAAACAAACAATGGAATTACGTAAACATAAAGCACAGGCACCTTTGCTATTGGCTGAGAATCTGGGTCGGGGTCAGAGTGCAATATGCAAAGTTCATCGTTCAATATGAAAATTTATTGCACGATCGTTTCAGTGTTAAAGTATAGGGAGATTTTTCAGGTATATAATAATCAATGTTACTGTGGGGGTCGTTCGGTGCATTGGAGATTTTTTGGCAAAGCTCCGCCTCGGAAAAGGCCTCTCATGGAAGCAACAAAATTGGCCTCGGTGTTACGTTGTACTTACATGGGTGAGGTCATTGAGGGGCCATTTGGTGCATCTGTCTGAAAATCGGCCTATAACTCGGAAATCGCTTGTTGTATAATAAAACGGATGATGTAGCTGACCGTAGAGCAAAATGGATGGAAACTTTGGGGACTATATGGGGATGTGTTTAGTGTGTGAAAGCAATAGGGCCTTTAAACCTCAAGGTCGTTTTATTGTGTTATTGGGTGTACGTTTTTGAAAATCAGCATGTCTGCTAAATGATCTAGTCCTTTCAGGTTAAAATTACGGTCATGTAAATCTACATGCCCATTAAACGTACATAACCCCTCTATCTATTGAGTAGCATTGCAGAAGCAGATCGTCAAGGCCCGTGGGCCTCTTATTTATTTAAGTTAGTGATGTGTGTTAAACACGAAAGAGAGCGTTCTTATTCCGGATTCCTGGCTTTCACGAAAATAAGCCGTTACTGCATCATACAGTGGCCATTGTTATTGATATTAAGGAAGCTATCTTTGCGAATGATTAGACTAGACAGCCGTCAGATGATCTTGCATGGCGCCTACGTGCCTGAACGAATAACCAAGAATGGCATCCTCTTCAGCTGTGAATATATATAGCCATATTATGTACAGCTTTGCCTTCCAGGCCATTTCTGACGGTCCGGAATGTGTTCGTCATTGCTGGCCTACGGTCGAATAACACGGCTAAAAGGGTAGCTAGTATTGTATCTGTACCTAGTGCAATAATAGGAACAGATATGATCATTTCCAGCTATCTTCACGTGAATGTAAACTGTGTCGCTTGGACCGTTTCTTTGTCCACTAAGTATCTACCTGTACAAATGTATACCTGTAGATAGAGGGGCACTGAAATGATTCGAGTCTGGGCTCTTTTGACTTTTTGAAATTTATTAAAGACATTAGATACTTGGAGATCATATGATGGGACCCTTATAACGACGCCACTGAAGATGCTGCAAAGGAGATTGGCAGAATGTCTTAAAGCAAAGCAATGTCACGCTAAAATGTAGCAGTTGCAATTCCAACATGGTGCAAGCTCATTGAAAAACGTGTAAGTATGCTACCTCTCGAACAGGAAGTGCCACACCCAATTGCAATAAAACAAAGAAAGATCGCCGGGGCCAGGAAAACCTAGACAGAGCCGGAGCAATCGGCGTCATGTTTGGCGGGAGCTTTCTCTCTTATCCAAGAAAGAGGTGATTTAATTTTGATTTTGACACAAAAATTTCAGTGGGGTAAGGGTAGCAATCCGACATTTTGGTTCGATGCTATATAGGATTTTTTATCAAGTAACAGGAACAACTAAACTGGTGAAATAATAGACATATGGTCAATATTAGGACCTTAATAGGAAGTCATATATGGCGAGTCAAATTGAAAACAAAAGTGTAGGTATGCTACCGCTCGAACAGGAAGCGCCAGCCCCAATTGCATCAAAGCAAGAAAGACGCTGGGGCCGCGAAAACCTACCTACAGAGCTGGGGGCGGGGCCTAATTACGAGAAATAAATCCGCTCATCCATTTGCGTGATTTATGTATGCAACCTCTGACGCGTAAAAACGGAATGCGCTCAATGTGGAACGCTTCAATGGTGAGTGACTTACAAGGGGTTTACGTCGCTTTGATGATCTTTCAGTCTCATAGCGACGAGAATCAGGTTTTATAAAGATCAATGGCTTGAGGTTTGGACACGGCCATGTATGTAGGTGCCGGCGTGTATGTGCTGGGTCCGTCTGCTGCTACTCCGACCTGCAGTCAGTCTTTCGAGAAACATCACGCCCGGGATTGCAGTAATGCCCCCCCCCTCCCCCCCCCACCATCATACTGACCGAGACGGCAAATGGTGCTCTAACCACGAAGGAAAATCATACTGATAAAGGGGGTACATCCCTATGTCGTCACATGTAGGGACAGAGCAAAGAGATGCTTAAACAAACTTACCTGCTGGAGATAGTAGTTGCCCTAAGGTTTATGTTGATACCTTGTTTGAGGTATTTCTATGAAAAAAATAATAACGGAGTACCGGGCCTAAGAAAATGATGTAATTTTCAGTCCGCGACAAATGATGAAAATGTGAATTTGGGGGTGTATTCAGAAAGTGATCCCTAAAACATATCCTACCCCAGTTTATTTACTGCTAAATGTCTATTTCGTATACTAGACATAACAAGGATTCAGAAAAGTACCATGAAGACAAGATGTGTGTGTGTGTGTGTGGGGGGTGGGGTGGGGGGGGCACGAGGGTCTTTTCTGGCCAGCCGTCTATACGTGCTAAGTAGAGCAGCGGAACCTCGAATTTTAGTCTTTTTGTTTGACGCGCAGGCCACCAACCATCAACCCCCTCGCATGGCACCACTACACTACCTGGGCGCGACGCATTTCAATGAGTTAGCACTATCGTCCAGAACAGTTTTTTTGACATGCTTTTTGTAGATCTCCTGTTTAAATGTACAATTTTGCAATTGGAATAAAAAGGTTTGTTAACTTTTGTACACATGTACTTAAACACGGATCACTAAGGACTCACAAACATAGTACTAAACATTGTTTTAAATGTTTTCCCACTCAGAAGAATTTTCATTGTACCAGTTGTATATGTGTATGACAACCATCTTAGCAGAAAGCGTGCATCACGGTTACATTTGAAATATGTAGAACCTCATTTGCGAAGCCGATCGCAAATTCCATTGCTGCATTATAGCATCGCAAATGAAGCCCCAGTTTAGAAGATCGATCCTTGGGGATAAAGTGCAGCATATGTCGGCTTACCACCTCCGCAGTAATAAAAAAGAAACTTAAACAATGTTAGGGTAATTTTACCATGCTATTCTAGTCTCAGATCTTGACCTAGCCTAATCAACTACCGCATATAGCTACAGAAACTGAGTTTGTCCAAAGCCAGTATCTACTTGCGACCATTGGGGAGTCCATTAATTTTCTCCTCTCTCTTGTTAAGTGCTCGTCTAGGTTCACGTCCCAGTGATGTACAACTGCCACTGTCGCTCTATTCTGCAATGTTTTGTACAGCATTTATGTGTGTTAGACCATTACTGTCTGGCTCTCCTTCACACCCAAAGAGGAGAGGTTATGTCTGTGGAAGTTTCTATCCAGGCGACTTGTAGGCGACAGCATAACGACGATATACTGGTACAGTAGGACTTATAGACTTCACGAATGACTTGTTCCTCTGTTACAGACCACGTGAAGATTGCTTGCTCTCGGGTTACTGAATCGGATGTGTTAGTTAAATGTCCATTTATTTCTCTTTTTTCTCATTTTCTTATTGCACAGTAAATCGACGATTTAAATTTTCAAGATAAGCCTTTTAAGGATTTCTTTGGAATCGGAAGTAGCCTTGATAACCAGTTTCTCTTTATGCCGACGCTTCAGTAGCCGAGGCAGTTCATACAACTGTTTAATTTACAGTTGCGAACATACAACTGTTTAATTTACATTGCGAACAATAACGACGACAACAACAACAGTAGCAACAACAACAACAACAACAACAGCAACAACTAGTTTCCATGTTTACCTACCCCTCAATAGTCGAGGCGCTTTCACACAACAACTTTTTAATTTACTTGTTATCCTCTCCTGTAGCTGGATTGCTACATATTGCGAACAACAACAACAACAACAACAACAACAACAACAACAGCAACAACAATAATAACAACAACAACAACAAAATGTTTGCGGACTGGTTGTGCTTCGAACAGCAGCATCCGCCTCTTACTTGCAATGAGATTAGCTTATACAGACTTCACATAAAACCGATGTGATCCATTTCTACCTTCGTTGGTATAACTAGTGAGATGCGGAATTTGTTAAGCGGTCCATGGCCATCCGCCTGTGTGAAGTGAATTTTCCCTGACGCTATTGGTCGGACTTTACCCTAATCCCCTAGTTATTTATTTTCAAATAAAATATTTAAAAAAATTTTTTTTAAAGCATGTTTACCGTTTTCGTTATAACATAATACCAGCTGATAATAAAATTATCAAACTTTACTTTTATGTATATTATTTTTTAAAATGAAATTTCTTCTTAAGCTTCTGTCTAATGGTCGTCGTAACTTCAACGTTTTCTTTAGTACGGTGATATGGACCCATATGGAGTGAATGGCAAATACCTGTATTGAACACAAATGAAGTAAAAAATACCCTTGGGTTTTCAAAATTGAAGAGCTCTGTGTAGAAAATTATATAATTTGCCATTGCACTGTATGGGGAAAGGGTGAATGCAAACCTCGAAGTATAAATATAGTGCGTGTGGGGTAGGTTCTAATCATGAATGCGTCAAGATGTTATTTTAAGGTCATTCGGTATTCACTTAGAAATGATATTTAGCCTACAATTAGCAGCTTTTCCCATTGCTTTCTTCTGCATATGTCTTTTGGTTGTCGTCATTGAAAGAAGTGGCCTTTAACGCCCTGCTTACAAAACATGCTTATTATTAAGTAATTGGCAATGATTTCTTACAATTACTGGTTTTTATATTAATTGCAGTGCGTCAAGTTTTGGATTTCCCATTGACCACCGTGATAAATTCAAATTAAACAAATACAAAATTCAAAAAAGGTTTTAAGAGAATTTTAACCTTCGGTATAGAAAGTGTGAGGCTAGAATTAATTAGAGCATAATCACCTATGCTTGTGTATTCCCATATCGCTGCTGCTGGTGTTACGGGTTGCAACTGCTATTGCTACGCCCTTCAAGAGTCTGAACGCAAAAATTGAGACCACTAGAGACCTATTTACCGCCGGCTTTTTTTTCAGAGGGAAACACGCCCTTAAAAATATGTGTTAATTTTATTAACCAAACCTATCATGACCATAGTTTCTTGTTTTTGTTTGTTGTTGCTGTTGTTTTTTGTGTTGTTGTTGTTGTTGTTGTTATTGTTGCTGCTGCTATTGTTGAAAGAACGTGAACAACCCTGGGTGTACTGCATTTACATTTCATTTCAAATGATGAAATGTCCACAGGTCCCTAGATTTCCCAAACCCTCTCCCTCTTTGTAGCATTAGCATAGCACTCTCATTTCTCTTACCCGTTGCAGAGTGTCTCTCCCCAGGGAAATTTTGTGTGTTCTATCTTTCACAACGGAACGGTATTGTTCACAGAAGAAAAGACCCACTTGGCCACGTTACAGCAGCTACTTGGAAGTTACTGCGGATCTAAAACAGGGGGGATAATAAAATCGGGGGACACCGAAAACCTTATACACTGACGACTCCCACCAGCAACAGAATAGGTTAGAGACACATGTCCCATTAAGCTGGCCACGACCATATAGTATTGTCATCTTAGCTTACGTGTGATAGATCAAGTACGCGATATACATATGTAGCATCCTCTTTCTATGCAATCACCAAAGCCTATTTTCCCCGGGGAAATGGCAGACCTATCCCCGGGTCAAAACCCCCAGCCCGGGGATGCGTACGGCAACTTCCCCGAACTCATTCAGCCATTCAATGGGAGTTCAATGAATTATTGATGACTTTTTTTTTTTCGATCGCATGCCTTATTTATGCAACCGTCATCAGGTTTGATGCGAGGTAAGCTGTTCGGATATTGGAGACCTAATTTCTTACGCAAAAATTCCTAAGCAGGTCAAGAAGAGGACAGGCCATGCACAGGCTACCTCACTCTGCTTAACTGCTTCGAGTTGTTGTTGACTGCAATGTTGCTTTGATAAAAGTAACTAAATCGTGAGTCATGCGACTAACGGCCCTCACTTACTTTGAATTTAGTACAAGTTGTGGTAGGTCGAAGCTAATGCAATGTCAGTTAATTGAGTACATCATCAGATTTGGCTTTGAGTGACCTTGGAAGGTCAAACACAAGGTCACGGACATTAAAACCTGTTTATTTGATACACTTAAGCTACAATAAAATAAATGCGACCCGGTGGAGGTTTGCGCTGTCCCAGCGATCTGCCATGTCCCCCAAGTGTGTTTTTGGATTGTACCTGAAAATCTTACAATGTAGGTGACAACAGTACAAATTAAAGCACACCACTCGAATTTGTCCGAATTAGCTAGCTTACAGTCATTTAGTTGTATTAACTTACGAGCGCATCGTATCACTAGGGTCCAACTACCTTTCTATTGAAATGGGAGTAGACGCGATGTTTTATTCAGGACTTTACATTTTTACTGTGGCTGTATCCTATGGGGTCAGCTCTCATACGTGGCAACAAATAATGTGGAATACATGTAGTGTGTATTACTAACACGCTTTGAAACAACCATGTTCATTGTTTGTGTGTAATTGTTTGTTTATATTGTAATTGTGAAGTTACAGACCAACTGGTTCATTATTTTCACCACAGTTCCAAGTACAAAAAGCACTAGAGAATTATTTTGGACAGCTGTGGTTAACATGTTCCACGTTAATGTCAGTACACATCTGTTCAATTTGTGTGGATCTGAACAGACAGAAAGAAATAGTTTTGGGTAAGTGGCCTTCCATCTTCTTTGACGATGGAGAGTTATATAAGTTGAGGGAAATCTGTGCTCGCGTAAGGCAGATCTTGGCATATGAAACGGAGCTCCGTTTTTAATGATTTGAGATTGTTGTCCTAAGAGGGTTAAGATGTGAAGTTTGCTTGTCTGACATTTTGTTTTTCTGTATCTTGATTTCTGTTACTCTGTTACTCTTTTTCCCTTTCCACTACTTTTTGTTGATGTCGAAAGAAACTTTGGGAAGTAAAGTATATCCATCCATCCATCCATATCAGCTAACCAGCCTACGTTTGCTTGGCCGTATTAACCCAGGAGCTTACGTTAGTTCAGTCATATCAGCTTACTGCCTTTCTAGGGACTAACAAGCAGTTAACAGAAGGACACACGAAGAGGAAGAAACGACACAGGGCGACATACCGTCTCTGCAATGTCATTATACTCGTGCATGCACAGTTCATTGCTAGAGCTGATGTGAGTTACAAGCCGAATGCCAACAAGGTCACGTTTAAACCTCACTGGGGTTACGATAATCTTTGTGTATTGGTCTATCTGTGACAAAACATCTCTGAGTCAAAAAGTTTTGCCGCAATCAACGTCACGTTTGGCGAGGTAGCATTGGGTTCCATTAATGGGAAAGGTAACAGGTAAAGGAGTAGAGTTAGGTCATATGCTACTATTACTATTAAACATTAATAGGAAAGTATGTATGGAGAGTCCATTGGTGCAATTGCATTTGACTTTCGTGAACTTGAAAGGTCACTGTCAATGTCACTCGATTTCGAAGGCTTATATCTCGTAAAGAGCTGAGTTAAATAATGTGTTACTATTAGACACCAATAGGAAATAACATATGAAGAGTCCAACAGCACCATCACATTTTACCTTTTGTGACCTTGTAAGGTCAAAGGCAAGGTCGTTGAGACCTTGAAGGCTTATATGTCATAACCTTAATAGGAAATCGTATATATGGGGAGTCCAATAGTATGATTACATGTGACTTTATTGACATTGAAAGGTGAATCTCAATGTGTGTTTAAGGTCAGTCTGAGGTAATTCAGTGCATTTCAGAATTTCTACAGCATTACGCGAGTGGCTACATAGCTACAAAGTCCCCAAAAATATTTTAATATTTTTTTTACACGTGGCGGTTCAGTGGTTCCGTAGCTACATCCCGTAGAACTGCCAGAACCTCAGCCGGTCTTAAACTTATAGTACTTCATTTACACAGCGGAAATTGGCATGTTAGCGCCGCTGAGCAGTAACATCAGGTTGAATATCAAGGAGGGTAGGTGGAGTGTGCTGCACAAAGGTTGGGGGGCACACGATGCCAGACCAAAGAGGGTGGTAAAATGGGGCTATTGAAACCAGCGTTCACTGGGGCATCAGATAAAAGCAGTTGTCAGATCTGTATAAGGGTGTGTAATAGAAAGCTGCTCGGCAAAATGTCGGCCTGGCTTCAACATGAGACATATGGTGTGAATTTCGCAGCACTCGCATTGTATCAGAATACGGAATACTTAAGTATAATTTAGGGAATTTACGAGGGCAAAGACAGAGTGAGCCGAGACGGTTAAATTATTACTCATACACCACAAAGGCCAAGAGAACCATAGGGTGCTAAGTAAAACCAAATGGCTATTAAATATATGCTTGCTTTGACAGGATACGGCCATGTAAACTGTGGGCTTGGGTCCAACAGCAGTGTAACAGCGTCGGCGGGAATGTAGTCGTCAGTCGGCAGTATCAGATAAACAATGCAGATTCACAATGCAGAAAAAACACTGTGCACTTGCAATATCAAGTTGTGCTTTTTTAGGGTGTCCAACTTTCCTTACTCGTAAAATTTCAAGTTTGTCACATTTACAATTGACGTTGGATTTCAGCCAATTTTGCAACATAGTAGACGACCGGTTAATATGTGTAAAGTGTTAATTATCTGAAAATAGTTGAAGCATATCAATTTCCACACATTTTCTATTGCATACTTGCAAATATTGTTGAATGTCGCACGTTCGTTACGATGTTACCGTACACAACATTCCGTAACCAACTGGCAAGACGCGAAAACACCAATCTAAACCCTTGCCCAGAACATAAATGTACCTTTGTGCAGACAAATAATCACAAGACAGTCGCAGTGATCGGCTAGGATTCAGGTAACAATCCCCGGTGACCTAGTCCCCATAATACTTTTAGTAGTTGGTATCTACAGACCAGACTGGATCTGTAGTCGTAGGGCACCGGGATTCGGACCGCCGTAGGACATGACAAAACCTTGGTATCATAATATCAAATTTCAAAATCAGAAATACTTAATTTAAACCGAACAGCAAATGAAAAGTAGAACACAACAAAGCACACTGGAAAAGACGTTTAGGTTTTTTTTGTTGTTGTTATTGCATTTTTTTTTTTTTTTTTTTGCTTTATTGTTTCTTTGTTTCGGTTGAAAAACAAAAAGAAGAACAAAGTTAAAGCTAGTAAAATATCCTCACACAATAAATTGAGCAAAATTTGTATCTCCTATAAGTCCTAGTAAATTCAAGCTACAGGTAAAACAATACAAATATATACACATATCACAAGGGATTAAATATCCATTTTACATTGATAGCAATCGCTTACAACTCAGCTTTGTGTCAAGCTATCATTGAGAGGTCCGACAATATATTAAACTAAGCTTGTCATCCTAGCTCAATACATCTCAACACAGCCGCCACTGTAAGTGCGAACAAATCACGGCCCATCCTAACATTGTTGGAGTATACAAGGAAGCAGTAGAAGCAAGCAGTGTACGGTAAGTAGGAGTAAGCAATGGTTGTTGAATGTTTCTGTATACCTAGACATTTAGGGCCATCGAAAACAGACCACGGTTGTCATACAAAATGCCCAACAATGAACGTGAAGAACCGTCAGCGATCGCTGATTCATAATGGAAGACTATACGAGCGGCAAATTACTGATTGGCAGAATCATTCTTCTTTGGTAATAGTTTCTTTTGCGGGGACCGTGATTGAATATTGGCAACGGCAAAGTGGCGTTCGGTACACCCCAAAATATAAAGTAGATATGGTAGATCCTGGTAGAGCTGGGACGTTCACCGCTCAGCCGTAGCAACGGATTTATATATCAGTTGCCACATACATAAAAGAGTGTATAATAGAAAACTGCTCTGCAATATGTTGGCCTGACCCCGACCATGGGACGTGGGATATCAGTTTAACCGCAGTCGCCGGCAGAAAGGAAAGCTTTTCATCACGGAATTCGCTTAGCAATAAAGAAAGGCAGAGCTGTTAGCTGTTCAGTGTTGTATACGTTTTAAATTCCATTCGTTGTTGCCATTGTCAGTACATTTTAATTTGACATTTTTGTTTGTATAACAGAAACCATCCTGAATGTTAGATAAGATAAGATAAGATTTTAGTTTGGCAATCGCAAGATTGGGTGAGTG
>JAAUYG010160727.1_pt1 | contig 11735 bp, 10 predicted proteins | sample 7278091 | NCBI WGS metagenome assembly JAAUYG01 (sample SAMN14350201, study PRJNA611818) | marine sediment metagenome | isolation source: surface marine sediment (0.6m) | place: French Polynesia: Moorea | collected 2018-08 | reverse complement strand
GACTGATAAATTTGGTAATTAGTAATTCCCTGGTAACCAATTTAATCAGTATAGCTTGGGTGTGCCTGTAGGCAGGCCTTCACAGAATGCTGCATAATTTTACCGTAACAGTTTCCTATAGCATATACTAGTCCACATCCTACTGCTGACTAACTGGTCACTGAGTGCTTCAGTCAGTAATTGCATGCTAATTGCTGAAGGTGATCAGTACATCAGGGGTGTACTTAATACACTTTCATTGGAGTAAACATGATAAAGACACTCATGAATATTTTATCACAGCCTGGCGTCTATGACACGGGCATGAGCAAACATTTTGCTTGTTGTTCAGTGTGGCTAAATGGCTCCTCCTAACCGTTACCACCACCAGCGAATGAAAAAAACAATAATGAAAGAAAATTATGTCTACTACTACAACTGTAAAAGTTCCATTTGATGCTACGCTTCTGCTTGAAGCCTCAGCAGTCCTACAACGTCATAGTTTAGTGGAAAGTGTATGTATTAAATTGCGACAAAGTATCTAATTGAGTCTGCTCTACTGGTACCTGTTACCAGTGTTGACTGCTACCATGAGTTGACTGTATGCAGTTATCATGGTTATTGAACGAAGAGCTGATTATCTTTAAACATCTCAGTGTCCCAACAACACATGTGGCTCATGTAATCTGCTTGAGTTACATCTTGTCAATTTGTCCCAACAGTCAGGACATCGTTTATAACTGTATTTAGCAGGGCATCAGTTTCTTCAACAGAAAACATATAAAATATTGATTATCCAAGTAATATTTTTGCCTAAAAAGATCACCTTTCAACTTATACTTTTAGTTGGAAGGTCGACGGGTGTGTCCACCAGTATAAAAGTCTTAATACTACTCTATTACAGTCTGTACTAGTACATACACTGTTGAAGACTTTTAAGAATATAGAAAATTATATTCTTAATAGTGCATACAGCTTCACGGAACATGGGTGGTCTTATACTACTATATAATATGCGGTAAAATACTTTGTTCCCCTTCCTCATCCTTGTCATGAACAGTGTTATATTTGTCTAATTCAAGCCAGGCAACCTGACATTTTACCACTAACGCCAGTCAAATTATATACACCATGTTGTGTGACACTGTAATATGCTTCAGCATATTTCACAAATTCAGTGTTCTATTTATACATCATGCACATATAGAGGAACTTCACACCTCAATAACTCCTTATTATCACGATTATTTATGTGAATGCTTCCTGGTAAAGTCAAGAGGGTGATTGTCCTGGTCTGGCTTATAACTTACTTCCTGACTCCCTTCTTATCTGCTTCTTTTTATATGCAGCAAATTATTATCTTCTCTAACCCATAGCCAGAGCAAGATAATGTCACATGCCATGGTCTTTTGTCTTGTACATTGTGAAATAAGGGGCTGGTAAAAAACTGGTACAGGAGGTCTTAATTTGGTCTGAGTCTTAGCAGTATTCTGGATGAATGGTGTGTGTGTTTGGGCAAATTATGTGGCATGGCCTGAGATGGCTACAGCAGCATAAGCGTATGTTGCAAACAATAATCACATAATATGTAAAAGGTTTATGGGTTAGGCAAATTTGTTCAGGCACTTGTTTCAGCAGAAATATTTCGGAATCTAATCTGCTAATGGTGGTTACAAATTACCAGCACAGATTGTCACAACTTAACAGTCTGGCATCACCGTTGTGTGTCAGACAATAGTACAGTAGTATGACAACATTCAGAATATACGATACACAGATTTTGGCCAGGCACAAAAATGTTCGCGGGGATTAATGTTTGCGTTTTTGAGACAAAGCTATGTTCGCGGGGATTAATATTTGCGGTTAGCTTACATCTTGTTAGTTGTCTAGGTACATGAATTATGTTTGCGGGGTACTTATTTTTGCGATTTAAAGATGGTCGCGAAATTCGCCAAATAAATCCCTCGCAAACATTACTGAATTTACAGTAACCAGTAAGAGGTTGGAATGCTATCAGGCCAGCCGCCAGTGAGTCTCAAAGGTTTACTCTTATTGTACCCCTACTGTATCAAACACCCCAATGTCACACACATGATTATACAACTTAAATTTTATTATACCCTCTCAGATAAATCAAGTTAGTGTGTCCCAACTGTATGCCACGGACACTTGTAAATTATCTAAAAAGATAGCTAATCGGTAGTATTTACTCAATCTTGCATATGGTTTATGTTGTAACATTTCCTAATTTGTATGTTTCCTGCGATCCATTTTTTCAGGTGGGGGAGGCAAACGGAAGGGGAAGAGCAAGAAGTGGAAACAGATTCTCAAATTCCCTCACATATCGACCTGCCTTGATATCCGAAACAAGATCCGTAAGTGACAATCACCCCATGCCTATTAATGAACCGGAACAAATTTATTATGCCTGAATTATGTTTCATGTGTGGATCTTTCATCTCCCCATTACTCTTGTGTCATTAAAGAATCATTTTCGCCTTTGTTATGCTGTCCCCGTATAGTGTATGGGCTTAACCGCCAACATTGTGATAAATTGGCTACGTTGCATTAATGTCGCTTCTTTGTTTGGCCTTTGGCCAGAGGGCTGGGGGGGTCACTGTGGTTCTGGCTATTAGCGGGAATCTCCTGGAGGAATTGGATTTTGGTTGGGGACAGCGGAATATGGTGACGGCAGCACCAGCGAGAGTGAAAGCGTCAGGCTGGAGCCCTTGCAGTTGGTTTCCTTTGCCGGCTGTTCAGAAGATATGTCACAACGATGTTGCCTCCAAAAACTGCTCGAACCACATTGGCTACAATCACGAGATTGGTCAACTGGGCTCCGTTCGGACATAAGGAAAATTCACCAGTACACGTGGTACATAATATACATATTCCTCACAACACATACACACCAAATCACTGACAACCTACGTTCTAAATCAATATTTTCTGATATGCAAGAAATCTAAAGATCTATTTAATCGAATTTATTGATTGTTCTGCTAAGTGCATATAAAGATGAAATAAAAACTTGACTTTTGTTCAAACTAGGGTCCATCAGTTACTGTACTGATGTGAGCATCATGGGTGTATGAGTGTGATGCACAATGACATGGTGGTGGTTCCATTGCCTACATGTATTTACATGTTATGGGCTCAGGTGTATGGTGGTAAACAGCCTAACAGCCTAAATGGATCTTCCTGGTTTTCACTCAGTAGTACTTCTGCTTTTGCATGTTTTAGGTTTTCTGAGTGGATATAGGGAAGGGTGCCTATTTAGGGAGAGTGCTAGCAGCATATCTGAGCTAGATATCCTGAAAAAAAATCCAGTTACATGATGTAATAGGAAACAAGAGGAAATTTCTTGTATGTACTAATGTGAAGGTCTTGTATGACACCTGATGAAAACCCATTTGCGTTTTTGCAGTACAGTGGTCCCTTGCATTGTAAGACCACCTGTTCATGCTGCTCTGCCAGATATAATACAGGAGTCCCTCAACTTTAGAACCCTCTATTTTAAGACCACCCTTGATTTAAGACCGCTTCATATGGTCCCAAAGGGCAATTTTCTGTGTAAAATGACCTTTATTTTAAGACCACCTGCAATATAAGACCACATTTTCTTGGTCCCATGGGTGGTCTTAAAATACAGGGACCACTGTACCCCAGTCTTAAATTGAATGCGGTCTAAAAAAATAAAGAGATATTTATATTGCGAATTATTTATATTGAAATAGAAGAGTGGTGTCACTGGTTATGCTGATGGCCAGGCCCCTCATAACATGGAAGGAATTCTTAAGTGAAAGGTTCTTCATTTGCAGTGACAGCTGTAAGTTGTTTGGAACACTCATAAGTCTCATATCCATATATCTGTATGTCAGAATTTGCCTTCAGGATTCATATGTGACTCCTACGAATGGTTTCACTGTAAGCCAGTGGTGGTGGTGGCAGTATCAACCCAGGGCCTCAGGTGGCTAGGGTCACAGCCTGGGAGTGACGGAATCGTTACCTAGTGACATCTCTCTGGGGGGTGTCGAGTGTCCTCCCCGCACGCAAGTCCCTGAGGACAGACACTCTCTCGGTTTAGGTCTGATGATATATCACTGCATCAGTGATATATCACTCTTGCAGGCGATTATCACGCAATGCTGACATGCCGTCCTGTCATCTCAAAATGCATTATGTCATGTAGATTGTTATCATTGCAAAAATAAATGATTGCTTCATTTGATCCCGGAAAAAGTTCCTTTTTTTTGTACAAGTCATTAATGTACCTGTCCTATGTGTCCTACCTGGCCTGTGCACTATTCTTTTGCGACTTGATCAAAAGAAATGTTACCACTTGAATATGTGTGAAATTAAAGTTAGAAAGAAGCGGTGATATTCATTATATTTACTTTATATCTTTTGATAACATTACAACATACATTCAGGTGATCAAGATTGGTCAAAATTGTCATGATGGCGACCACATGTTATGATGTATACCAAATGCCAACATTAGAATTTAGGGCCTTCAAGTTAAAGACATTATCCGAACCTTAAAAGTGCCATGGAATCAATTAGTTGTGACAGTGTACTATGTTGATATAAGACACTCTGACAGTGGCATTGTAAATAATGTACATTGCTGTATTAAGGCAGTTCAGGATTCCAATGCATGCCGGGGTTTCCATGGGGACTGCCTTTGTTTCCCAGGAGGATCCATTCAGGGGTACTGCCTGCTCCATGTGTTCTGCTCAGAGTCTTGTAACCCGCACTGCTCGCCCATCCAATCTAAATGCATGGGATCCTTTGAGCCCTTTCTGTCTCAGCATCTAATTAAAAACATTTTGAGAGAAGTTTTTCTTGTTCCTGAGAGGGCTAATTGAAGATCAGTTCTAATACAGTGGAACCTGGGAATTAGGGACACCCAAGGGACTGTGAAAAACTGTCCTCAATTCTGAGGTGGTCTTATTTCTCAGGTCCATCTCTGGGTACTGAATGGACCTAGGGACTGGAGTAGCTGTCCTTAATTCCCAGGTTGTCCCTATTTCTCAGGTGGTCGCAAAGACTGGTTTCACTGTACCTGTTTTCTGGTGATTCTGTGTGCTTGGAGATGGAGTAGCGCTTTTACTTGGCAAGTTGCTGTACAGGAACAGACATTAGTATTTGATATAGACACTGCCCACCAGTTTTCAGAAAAATCTTTATAAACTTACATTGACTAATTACCGTGGCAGCCAGCCATTTGCATGCCTAAGAGCAGTTTCAAACTTGGAACTTTTTCTAGAAGCAGGTGTTTCGGAGGTTCCACAGTACCTACTGCCCCAGTTTCCCTTCCTTCCTTAGATCAATTTCCTGCAGAGCATGGACTGTGTTAATGGGAAATCTGTGCAGTAGTCTCCAGCTTCCTCCAGGTCAAATTATTGGTTACCGTTTCTTTGGTCAGGGCAGCGCCAATCTAATTTCTTGTTTTATGGATGGATAAAACTTGAATTGGAGCAGCAGGGAAAGAAACAAATAGGGATTCCCTCTTGTCTTTTTAGCACTGGGTTGGGTTAGCACCATCAATGAGGTCTTAAAATGGGGTCTAGTAGTAAAGAACAAGTTAAGTATAAGTAATCTTCAAATAGCCAAGGTTGTCTTAATATGTGCATAAAGGGTAAATACGGTAAAACAAATGTACCACAGGTATATCCTTATGTACATTCAGTTATTCACATGTTCAAGAAAAGCTTAACATAACATTCGTATTTAATATTTAGGGGGAACCGAAGATTGAAATTTCATGGGGCATGTTGGCCCACCTTAAACCTAATAGACTTGCCTGCTTGTGATTATCAGTCTATCAGCATAGCTTCCAATTCCTAGATCTGGGGCCAGCTTCTTAAAAGTCCAAGAGTAATGTTAAGTATATGGAAAAGACATCAGTTTGCCATGGTGGTTAGCACTTGTTTTTAAAGTGGCCTTAAGATTTTCAAGAATTTGGTCCCAGTCTGCACTTTGAGAAGCAAACCCTAGTCTGTAAACATGGTAAATGTTGTAGTAAATTGCCATAGCAAAGGCAGACAGGAGGCAAGGAAGGTGAGGGAGGGATTTGTTTGGTGTTGTGAAACCTGTTCTTGAACCAGTATTCATAAGGCCATCCCATGAAAATGAAAAAAAAAAAAATCAAAATTGAAAGAGTATAATGTTTTGACAGTTGGTTACTGGAAACCGGGCATTGTTGTAGTGAAGTATCTTTTGTATTCTAAGGTGCAAGTTTATTTATTTTTATTCTGTTTAGTGATAATATAGTTTATATTACTAAAAGTTTAGGAGGGGGGGGGGTTGGGAGAAGGAGGGGCTGGGGTTCAGTCCCCAACTGCTTCACACCAAGACATAAAAAGTGGGAGTAATTTGTGCTTCTCGATCAGTCTGGCCCTGGATTCCTTTCTGATGAACTCTGTGGCAGAACTGAATCATTGGATTGGCAGCCCAGATACAAAACAAATCCGAATTACAGTGGTCCCTCTATTTTAAGACCACCATGGGACATAGAAAATGTGATCTTGTATTGCAGGTGGCCTTAAAATAAAGGTCATTTAACACAGAAAATTACCCTTTGGGACCAATTCAAGCAGTCTTATAATCAAAGGTGGTCTTAAAATAGAGGGTTGTAATATAGAGGGACTACTGTAACTCCTCACACTGCACATGCAGCACCCACATACACTTGCATACACTTGAATCCGGCGTGCAGTCAGTGATATGATCTGTATATGTCAAAAGCTCCACACACACATACACACAGGCAACTGTTGACCACACATGATGCACACTGACATTGCTGTTATATACAGGTCTGGGAAATATGCACACTTAATCAACATAATCTATGTCAATTAAAAAATGTCAGTCTCACAGACAGGTGTAATATGTCTACACCATGTCATTCCCAACGAATACAGCCACCGATTCCCTGTCTGTGGACACGTCCTTTGCTTTACGCTATTATCATGATTATTGGTGTGCAAACACGAATTCATTGTGGCTGGCGACAGAGAAGTAAAGGTGTGATGTCCTGCCAAACCTCTGTGATAAATGGATTCACGGTGGCTAATTGTTGAGAACAAAGCCTGGCACATTTGGGACATGATACCTGGCTCATTAGGGAGGGTATAGGAACCTCAAAATGCTTGTACATTATGTAGCATCTTTAGTAACATGCACACTGCATGGTGATTCTGTTTTGAGAGACCTCACAGCTCCTAACAGGAACCACGCCAGAGCTCACATTTTGGTGACCTGTGGGCAAGCAATTGAAGAAGAATATTGTCTCTGAGGATTGGTTGTGCGTGTTACTGTCATCTTATTCTTTAGACTTTCAAATAAACTTTTTAACCCCCCCCCCCAAAAAAAAAAAAAAAAAAAAACTACCCTAGCACATACACCTAATTGTATACCAGTAGTCTTAGAATGCCTTCCATCATGAGTATTACTTTTTCCCAGCTTAAGAGTACCGGATGAGTAAATTTTCTTAAGAGTTTTGCCACTGCCATGCCCCTGTGACATTTCACAGGTGAGGCCCCCAGGCTGACATCAGAGCCTCTGATCCTGGTTCTCCCCTCAGGGCATCAGAGCATTAGCAGGGGACCAGCGGATCAATGGCGGTTTACCATTGCCGGCTGCTGTTTCAATGCCTCCCATGTCACCCTAACATGACAGCTGTCATGCTGCTCTGCATGTTACCGTCTTTCTTATAAATCACATCAAAAAATACCATCATGAGTCCTTTCAATCTCAACAACTTCGACATTGGGGAAGAATTTTCCCGTTTTAAGACCACCAGCGATTTAAGAAAAATATTTCTGTTATAAACATGTGAGGTGATCGATCGACTCCTGATACGGAGTCATTAGGGACACTTGTGTCCACATTAGAGGGGTGTCCACATTAGGGACACACATGTATGTGTCCACATTAGAGAGGTGTCCACATTAGGGACACACTTGTGTCCACATTAGAGAGGTGTCCACATTAGAGAGGTGTCCACATTAGGGACACACTTGTGTCCACATTAGAGAGGTGTCCTTTGGTGAGGTGGACCTATAATGCATTCACCAAAAAGTCCCTAGGGGAGATTGTAGCATTGGACACAGAGAGGATTTACTAAGTACCTTCTCTAGAGTGTCCTTTGAGAGAGAGGTCGCTGCGCTGTGACATGTTTATTCGTGACAAATGGTACATTGCTTTGTCAGGGTTGTAGACAAGATCATGCAGTAATTCATTACAGACAAGCAGGCCTCACTGTGCATGTACATGTGTTCAAATTGTGTTCTTACTACCTTTAAATGCAAACAACTTGAGATACATGTGTATTTGTGAAATGCTAACCATTCGGCACTGCAATAAGTCCTTATGGAAAATCTTATGGTTCCTTTATAAGTGTTTGTAAGTGTAGATAGATAGATAGTTTATTTTTGGAGCAAAGATGTAACATGTCACAACTGAATATAATCATATTGATGTTTGTTCCTCAAGTTAACAATAAGCCATTTAAGGCTGTGAGCCTGTGATATAGTAGAAAATTGTTATCCAATATGGTGGCTACAGTAGAATACAACTTCACTAATTTACAATTAGTTAGCGGTACTGTAAATTCATTACCGGTAATGTTTGCGAGGGATTTATTTGACGATTTTCACGAACATCTTTACATCGTAAAAATAAATACTTGCAAACATAAATTTATGTACCTAGATAATTAGAAAGACCTCAGCTGACCGCAAATATTAATCCCCACGAACATCGTTTTGTTTCCAAAATGGAAACATTAATCCCCGCAAACATTAATGAATTTACAGTACATCACACCTTTCTGGCAGGCCAGAAGTAGGTACAAAATATACTGATAACTAAGTTTGTACATCACTGCTAATATTGTTGTGATAAACATAGGCAACTACAAGTGGAATCAATGGACTTTTTGTCTTTTTGTCTCTGTTGCAGCCCTGACATACAAATACATCATAGACCAGCAGCCTATTGGCCGGGAGCTGTTCAAGCAATTCTGTGACACGAAGCATTATTTCAAAAAATCAATAGATTTCTTGGAGGCTGTGGTGAGTATGGGATCATATATTTTGATGTCTGTTGCCTTCATGTCATGTTTATATGCAGTCTTACTGTTGGTATTATAAAAAAAGACAGGCATATCATTTGCTAGGAAGCAATATAATAAATAATTCATCCTCGGATCATGACGTATGGTAACGAATTACATCATGTATACATTTGTATGCTACGCATGTAACATATATATTTGAAGAGATAATTGAAAAGAAATGAAATTTCTGTCATCCCAACCTTATTATTTGTGACACGTGTATTCCAACACTGCCGCAATTACGGAAACTTTTTGTGCCATTCAGTAATATCTCTGTGCTGTGCCATGATAATCCGCCCACTGACGCTGTTTTTGCCGTCACAGTCGTCACATTTGTTCTTTTCCAGGCAGACTATGAGGTTTCAACAGAAGAAAGACGGTCGGAGCAAGCAGAAAAGATATTTGAAAAATATTTAAATTCAGAGGTGAGTATAGGGAGTATTTGGCGCCACAAATTCGCAGTATGAATAATCGGTTTTATTCGTAAGCCAAACTACCTTGGTCATATAACTACCCTTTAGCCATTGATATTGCGACAAATATAAAAGCTGCACCAATCGTGAGATGCCCCTGTTTTCGTGCTTTTACCCTTCTTTCGGGTATCTTAAGAAATTTTCCCGGCAAAGCCATGGGTTTAAAATACTCCCTATTGTACAATGTAAATTTGTGTTAGCAAGGACCAGAATGGCTAGTCTAAAGAAATTTTGCTTCTATAGAAACTTAAGCTCACAAATCACCTTACCACATACATGTAACAACCATTGCCTTAACCTGGCTTATAACATCCATGTTAGACTGAATGATTTTTCTAGAAGTCCACCCCAGAGAATTGAGAATTAAGGTTGACCTGTTCATGGAATGATTCAAGTCAATGTCAAGTCAACCTATTTTCAGATGACATACATGACAGGCAGAAACCAGAGACCAGAAAAAATCTCCAGCTCTTTTCAAATAGTCCTAAGGATTTATTAACATGCGTACCAGACCAGGTGACCTAGTTTCACCTGTTAAACAATGTCAACATACACAGCCAGGACTTTGTCATCAAATTTAAGTTTTAAGTTACATACATATATGCCATATATATGATGAGTTCAATTTTATTGTACAGTGGTGCCTGCATTTTAAGACCGCCCCTTCAGCCAGGAAAATATGGTCTTAAATTGGAGGCAAATCAGGGATATTTATACTGGAAATATAAGAGTGGTGTCACTGATAAGTGGTCTTAAAATGGAGGGAATTGTTAAATGGAGGGGTCTTAAATTGTAGGGACCACTGTGTCTGTGCTATGATACCAGACAAAAATCCCTAGTCTGCACCAACCTACGCATCTTCGCTATGCCATACATGTAACATTTAGTTTTTGGTTCGTTTGTCGTACATGTCTCTTTTTCCCACCTCTCCCGGCCCCTGTTTTATACATCCAGACATAGCATTAGCGCCTATTGTAAGGCTTGATATTGACATTTCCTTTAAGAATTGATTCTGTTAGCCTGCAGGATTTCCTGGGTTGAGCAAGCCCTTAATTGAATCAACACGGGCCAGATAAGCTGCCCCCAACTTTCCCTCTTTGGCAATGATTGACTGACCTGAGGACAGCTTTACTACTAGGGTTAGTTACCACATGTACTGTACAGTGACTACCCAGAGATAAGGAAACCGGGTATAGGATGCACTCAGTGTGTGCCATATGATTATACATCTGTCCTATCTGGGCACAGAGGGCCCACATGTATGTTGGGGCCCAGATAACAATAACTTGGCTGACCCTGCTGTGCCATTTGATTCCATTATTAATGAAGTTGTGTGCTTTATGGCCATTGTCAGCATAGTACCTCACATAAACAGGCTACAGGACATATTGTCATATTACAAGCTAGCCAGAGAACTTGAAAATTAAGGGGCGGGTGTGTTCCAGTATCTAGAACCCTGACTAAATATCATGCCATGGATCATGTAGATGGCAGTAATGCCCTTCTCTACTAGCTAAACAAATATTCTTGTTGCCTGTATTTTGTGACTCACATTTCATCTGTATACTGCTTCTGGGCTTTTGACTATTCAAACAGCACGAGTACCGACTTTTAAAATTTGTGTATAGTCGAAGCATATCGATACACAGAGTTTGGGACCCCAGTGTTGGCTATGTCATGTATATATTCGTGACTGATTGGATTTTCTCCAGAACCTCGTTTCGTCTATCGTATATGTCTTCTGAAAGAATTGTACAATTGCGTCTATTGTAAATTGTATTGCAAGAAAATTGGTGCTGGACACGTCACTCAACAAGCAATATACTTAGTACATGGGTAGTTGTTTTTAATCGCAAGACCGTTAAATGGTCAAGAAAAAACAACAAAAGACACCAGGGCTTCCGTTTGGCTCCAGATAAATCTCCATGTCTGCAAATGTAACTTAATCCAGATTCACACTGAAATCCAGAGGATCAATTGTACCTCAAATAATTGTAAGAACAGGGCCACATTGCAGATCCACACTAAACATGCTAAAGCAACTCTTCATCTTCACCAGTTTTCACTGAATGCTTAACCGCAGAGCCAAGAGGGGCAGTCTCAGGAAATGCAAATTTGTCATTCACACTGGACACGATCCGTTTTTTTTTTTT
>JAAUYG010278101.1_pt1 | contig 11736 bp, 12 predicted proteins | sample 7278091 | NCBI WGS metagenome assembly JAAUYG01 (sample SAMN14350201, study PRJNA611818) | marine sediment metagenome | isolation source: surface marine sediment (0.6m) | place: French Polynesia: Moorea | collected 2018-08 | reverse complement strand
CCAATCAATGAAAAAATATTTCCCAATAGATGGAGGTAGCTAACTGGGAGGAGGGACTTGGAGTTGTGCTCAGGAATCAATATTGACATATCATTATAAGAAACAGTGCATGCACTAAATAATATAACAACTGAGGCGTCCGTCACACAAAAGACGGAAAAGTCAACATCCATCAATGGTGGGATTTAAAACTTGAGAAAGAATTTGGAGCTGCAGAAGTCAGATCTGTTCTGCATAAAGAATTCGAGAAGAGCAAGATAATCGCTGAACAACACGGAAAACAAAAAGCGTTTTGGTGTTGTTGCCGTTGTTTCTCACCGGTGTGTCTGAACAGCTTCTTCAATGGTCTGAGACAACCCGTGGCCTTTGGTCTCTGGCATGATCAACATCAGGGCGCCAGACGCCACTCCAAATATGCCATAGATCACGAACGGCAGTGGTTCCCAAACGTCCACCTGGATATGGAAATCGTTTACTAATTCGGGAACAGCACAGGAAACCACAGTTTGCATCCAGGTGGTCTTGTTTAATTGACATTTAGTCACAAAGGAATATTTCTGACCAATATTCCTCCCACATACGGAGCAGCCATCCCAGAGATCCTGGCACAGAATGAGGCCGTACCCATCCCAATGTTCCTTACTTCAGTTGGTACCAATTCAGAGGTATAGATGTAAATATCTGTAAACGCCATGGTTGCTCCTGCTTTCCCCACCAAGGCCATCACCACGGACAGTGTGGAAGTGAGAGAAGCTGAAACTAATGCGAGATTTGTGCAAGGCAACGAGAATTATGTTGTTCTTAATTGTACAGTGAGAGGAAGAAAATTTACTTTCTTGCAGAATGAGAGGGATGCTGACAAAACTGGCGATTCCAGCTAACATCATGCTGAAACAGCTCATGGTTCTTCTGCCTTAAACACAGAATCATCAGAGTTTTGTGTCTCTTCTCAAACAAGCCTGGAGCGATCAACAATACATCCAACGGCCTTTTGTGCTGAAAACTTGAAGTGAAACTATTTTCCTCACGCAATCGGCGTTTGTGCAACTCACCCAGCAATCCAGAATGCAAAACATAAACATTGAATAAAGTTTCAGGAACCTCAACAGCACCCAAGAGAAATGTGTTCAGAAAAATGTCTCCAGACAAAGATCCAGCATTTAAGGACAAGGCAAAGTAAATCAAACTTGTTGAAAACCTGAAAGAGAACAAGTGCACCACAAAACTCCAACTAATGAGAAATAAGGGCGGCATCACAAGAACACAGATTGTTTCAGAGATTACCAGTAGAAGCAGGTGATCAACATCCACTTCCGCATTGGACCTTTCAGCAGATCTTGAATTCCTCTTTGCTGAGACTGTGAAGGATTCTTTTTCTGCAAGTGAAAAGAGGCAACAAACTTTTCAGCTCACATGTATTAGCTTCCTTCAATGCATTTGCGGACAAAGAGTTAAGCTTCCTGGGGCCATCATCTCCCCACCCCAAGTTTCTGAATCTGCTGTAACAAAAGAGGCCAAAGAAATAGCCTCACCCATTTTCGAGTGTTCATAATGGGAGACTTATATATGTGACTTTCTGACCCCAAACAGAGGAGTCAAGTCAAGATCACTGGGATATATTTTGCCGTTTACAGCAGCTATTTGTCGCAGGACTTTCTCCGCTTCTTTCTGCCTGCCTTTCACAACGAGCCATCGAGCTGACTCTGGCACCAGCCTGTAAAAAATCACTCATGAATTCACAGCCCAGTCCTGGGTCGCACATCAAGAAAAGTTTTTTTTTTTTTTTTTTTTTGACGACCTACTGACCAGTAATAGAGAAACATTAGTGATGTCACACACGCTCCTGCTACGAGCAGTTTCTGATAGTCCCTGATGGCGAAGGCCATTCCTGGTACAACCAAGTAGCCCACATTGTACCAGAGCGGTATGGTTGCAGCGTACCAGACGCGATGTCTGGGGTCCACTATTTCCACGCCTGAAATGAGCAATACCGGCTGAGAGGATTCGATTAGTCTTTGTCTTCCAACTGATTCTTGTCGAGGGGTGCTTTGCGTATATAAGTGGAGTCCATTCTTTGACAGAAGAAAAGGTTCATACTCAAAACATAGGCAAAAATATAGGTTCCCAGAACACCAAAGCCAACCAAAAATCTGGCCACAGCAAAGAGCGCAAACGAAGGCGCAAACACTTGCAAAAGGCTTCCGAACAAGCGAAATGTTGTGAAGATGACAATTGATGTTTTTCTTCCAAACCTGAAAATCGAGAGAACAGAACACAACAACCAACTACCTTTTCGACCATTTTCCATTAGGAATGATTTGATCGTGTACCTGTCTGAAATGTCACCAACAGTCACGGACCCAATGGTGTGACCACTTATGAAGACAGTAGATAACAGACCAATGAGCCAAAAGTCTCCACACACAACGTCCCACTGCAATCAGAGTTTTTGGGAGCGATTTAACTTTTCCTCGGTCATTCGTCAAGATATGTACAATGCATGGGACAATCAGAATGGTGTCTTTTGTCAGTTTTCAACCTATCCCATTCAAAGCATTCTGCATTCTGGAAGATCATCTGCTTTAAAGCAGTTCTTGCTTTGGCTTAAAGATTGATCTCATGAACCTGGCATCTAAGTCACCACACGTTGGACATCGTTTTTTTCCAACATTTGCATTTGCCTACAGTTCAAATATTTCTCTTGATATTTCTGGTTGAAGTGCCACAAATTATTGAAGTTTCGTGTCTAAAAGTCAACCATCAGACTAAATACATGAATCCGCTTGGACTCTACCAGGAGTGCTCCTGAAACACATTTCGCTTTTTGTCACTAACCCGACTGAGAACATTCTCGAAGAACACACTTCTGTCATAAACCCGGGATGCACAACTTCTGGTCTCTGTTCCTGGGGGAATCATTGCACTGCGATTCCAGAGAATGAAATCCTCAGTCTTGAAGGCTGAGTAGTTCAAAGTGAAGAAGGAACATTTGCTGAATTCATCAGAATCTTCGCTCTCGTACGGAATCGCAACGTTTTTCTGAAAAAAGGTACAACCCAGTTTTTCTTCCATAAAAGTTGCTGTCAAAACTTTTTTCTTCTTCCAGTCGAAGTTCAGTTTTCATGATAGTTTTCATGGTAATGGGCAATTGAAATCTTCCTGTTTTGTCCAACAGGATGCATGTGAAAAAAGACAGATTTGTTTTTTTGGCAAAAAGATGATGGTTGCCGGAATTTTCTTTGCAGTAGTTTGCACTGGGCGCCTGTCATTACTCAGCACACCCACCTGGACATCGAATGGTAGGCCAGTCATTTCGGGTATCTCACACCAGTGTGGCATTTCGTACCCAATAAAGTTGATGTAGATGGAATCGGCTGTGAGAAAAGCTGGCAAACCTGAAATTGTTGAGGATCTAATCATCGCTCTCTGACAAGGCGCTTTGAAGACATCCTTGGACAATTTTTCTGCGGTTTCGTGGTGTGGTAAACAACTTGCTCATTATGAAGATGTGTGCAATTTGAAAGGCACCTGAGCCACCAATGAACTGAAAGAGATCGTCAAAGCTGTCTATCCTGCTTTTCGCATTTTGAATTCCAGCCATCTTTGCAGCTAAAAATCAAACCGCGGCATGGAGTTCTCAGAACCAGGTGTTCAGACCCTATCAAAAGACCATTTGACAGTCAATCAATCAGTTTTATTGAATTCCTCTTTATTAATTTTGTTATCTTCCTTTCATTGAAATTTGAGAAAACGGTTTCGAGGTTGTATATCTTGTGTTTGACCCCTAATGTATCCTGAGTGTGTCAAATGACCTACTTTTGTTGCTTGCTTTTATGCCTTTTGAATTTGAAAATGTCTGCTGCGTTATTTGGAAGAATTTTGATCGTCAGTATTTACTGCTCTTCGATGACGTTCTGGAGAAGCTCCAGAGATTGCTGCGAGTTTTACCATTGTGGATGATTGATTCTGGGCTAATTTTGATTTCTGGCTCTATCCCTTTTTGACTTTTGTTTTTGAGCAAATGTTGTTCAATGACCATGTGTCTGATCTTTGTTGCAATGAGTCAAAAAAGTAGGCGTGCATGTAAATGTCTGTAGCAAATTTGATGGCAAAACAAGCACAGCATTTGCTGACAATTAATGTTCTTTCTGCCGTGGAACACGTTTTTGAACTGCCAACGAAAGAAATGAGCCACGTTTTGTTCATTTTCTCAAGTTTATTTATTGTTGTTTTGTGCCGAGTCCCACAACCAGATTTTGAAGTCAAAGATTAATTTGTCTCATTTCATAGCTCTGAATTTTATGTTCACAAGCTTCTATCAAATCGAATGAAACAAGGAGTATTTTTTATTGACCTGGTCTGTTGGAAAATTCATGTTTTCGGAAACGTTTGAGTCCAATGCGAGATAGGTAAGACATCAGCCTGAGATCCATGGGGGCCCATCTGTTAGTTTTGATCACACAACAATACCCCAACAGGTCAAAGTTATTGGTTTTAGAATTTAACGCAGTTTCCAGATGGCTTTCAAGGATTCGGGGTCGGAAGGACTGTCAGGTCCCCTGGGTCCATAATTCCATAATTGACTTCATAATAAATACAGCACCATTACCTATAGAGCGAGGGCATGCAAAGCACCAAAAAGCAACTGGACAGCTAAAAATGCTTGAAAATTACATTTTGTGCAAAACCATGAAACGTGCCTGTCTTTTGAGTAAGGCAACGTATTTTCAACGACTGGTACTTCTTCCTTCCAAGAGTATTCGTTCCAAAAAACAAGTAAAAGTTTAAATAAGGCGAACATACAACACACAAATGAAAACCAGCAACTGCTAGAAAGTGCTAATTGGCTACAGCTGTGTGAAAAATTATCGTACACACATTTTGTAAGCTTCGTGAAAAACAAAAATGAATTACAAAATGATCATACACATACAAGCATTCGTTTACCCTTCAAACAATTTTTGGGCTCATCTTCAAAGGGAAATTGAATGAGGAAGGCTACACAAAACGTTCTTTTCCGGTGAAAACCTCGACATGAAAAGGACAATAAATTTTCTTGGGACTGACAGAAACAAAACACCCAAAACGGAGCTTGCACAGCCATTTCGGGCCCAACGGGGACAGCAACAAAAACCAACCAAACGGTTTTCTTCGCAGCTCCAGCACAGGTTTGCATGGAGAGAAAATCCTGTGGAAGGAATGAAAGGCGTAATGAGATTAAATTGTGAGCGCTGACACAAACTGATGTACTGACAAACATTGCTCGTGAAGGGACCTTCATTCACCAGTTCAATGTCTGGAAGAGTCAAAGATTTCAGGGGTATTGCGGTGATTTACAGTGGTTTGTTTTGGCAGATTCCTTTGAGGAAAGAGAATCGTCAAGAGGAGACGGAAAAGCAACGATTTTTGATGGTCCGTATGGACTCTCTGGGTTCAGTGTTTTCTGGCACAAGCTGGGAATGCACGCGTGTCCCGGCAGTTTCTGACCAAGTGTTGAAACCAAAGAAGCAGCCAAGTTAACAAAGCGAAAAAAAGTTGTTGATGTTGTTTTTGCAATCTTTTGTGTTTCGACAATACAACGCAGCCGCGAAAGTATACTTGACAGAGAACAACATTCTCTGGTCCAATGAGGTTGGTGCATCATCATTTGAGGTCACTGCACTTCCGCTTTTGCTCTGGAAGCACCATAGGCACAAAATGGAACTTTTTGCTTCTGTCCTGAAACTCAGATGCCTTATTTGTCTTGACTTGGAGGAACATAGTTTGATGTGACGGGATATCAGCTTCTCGATCCTAAGGAAGTCGGATTTCACAGACGTGACCAGAGAAAGTGGTCAGACAATCGTAGTTGCCCAACGTGTAGTTGTAAACAGAAATCTGCAGAATCCAGATGCAGGTATCTTCGTATGGAACTCTCGGAAAGCCCCAAGCTGGATCTGTTCAGAACAGAAGGAGAACTTGGTAAAATCTTGGTAAAATTAGAAGAACGATCAAAACCCTTGTCAGGCCATGTTCTGGGCGACATGAACTTCGTGGATTTTTTTGTGGTTTTGGAACCAACTCATTCAAGAGAGTCGGCAAGAAATTCTGGTCTCAGACACGCAGGTTAAACTTGTTTGTAGCCATTCACGTTTGACCTTTACCTGAAATGGGGATGATGAAACTTGAGTTTCTCCAACGGAAGACAGTCTGATCGTAGAAACCGTCCGTCCACCAACCTTGCCAGCCTTGCAACATCACTGCAACAAATGTAAAGCAAAGCATCAGCACAGATGAAAGAAATTGCCTTTCTTCCACATGAAATTAGGTTCCGTCGCAAGTGTCCATGTTTCGCTTTCTGCATGTGACGGAAACGTTTCCAAAACTTACGCGGTTGCCTGGAAAGTTCTCTGCCCAAAAACAGGCGCTCCTGCTCTGTCTCCAGGGACACGAGTTTGGAGGACGGATGCTCGCTCGAGCACTGCTGCTGTGATTGCACTGAAAATGCAAGAGACAAAGACATGACAAAATGCTTTCTGGTTGCAGAATGAAATGAAGAATGACAGAGCAAATGATGGTCCAAAAACGGCCGTCATTGGTGCCTCTCTCTTTTTTTTGAGCTTCAAAATTCAGGTCGAAGATCTGTGGTGTGCCAAAAGAGGACCAAGAGAGAAGAAACTGGGAGGATAAAAGGCATTCCAAGAACGAATTTAATGTTTGATCACGAATCGTTGAATTCGTTCCTGAAACAGTGGTCGAAATGTCAGCAGCAAATAATTTGGGATCTGCTGGGCACCGCAAACAAAACCTATAGACTGAATGTGAAGCCTAACGTTTTCCTTGAAGCACGTACCAACGTTAAGAGCATCGGATTCCACCGCCGGGGTGAAGATCTTGTAGCAGGAACCGATGGCGTCGTTCTGGATGAAGGTCGGAGGACACGTCGCTGACAAAATAAGGGCGACAATTTTTCAAACACAAGTGAACAAAAATATATTCCTCAGTGCTCTACACCGTGGTGAAACAAAATTATAAATTGAAGGTACTCACGCGTGCAAGCTTTACCATCTGGAGCCAGTCTGTAGAGATCTGAACGGTCACACAGGCATTCAAAGCTGCCAATGGTGTTCCTACACGTTTGTTCACACCCACCATTCAGTCTCAGACATTCGTTCAAATCTGGAAAACCAAGTGTATGAAAAAAAACCCACAACTTTCATCATCTGCCTTCCCTCTTTTTTCTTCGTGGAGACACCCACAACGAAAAACAGCAGGGTGCAATGGTGACATCTGTTTTGGTTCAGGCCGGCTGCCGATTGTTTCTGTTTCCCAATTTCTTTTCTCCTGAATAAAATGGGTGGAATGCTTCACTGTCTTGCTCGCTACTCCAGTATTTCCTCGCGAACTGACATCGAAAAACAGGCAGCACATAGAGAAAGGGGACGGCGGCAACAATGAAGGCATACGCACCAACGCAAGAACGCAGATCTTGAGAGAGAACATATCCCGGACGACAGCTGCAGGTGAATGATCCAGCAGTGTTGGTGCAGATCTGGGAACAGCCTCCATTTCCGACAGAACACTCGTTACGGTCTGAAATGAATCTCTGCACGTTCAAGCTGCATAAAAACGGATTTTTCTTTTATCCGTGGTGAACTCCTGACATGGAACTCCTCGAGAATTCAATGAGAGAGAAGCACCCAGTTAGATCTATTTTGTTTCTATGTCAGCCTTGTTTCAGGCAGCTTGGTCTGGCTTGAGCAAAAATATGTGCAAGAGAGAAATAAACCAAATCAGCAATTGTTGTCCAGAAGCTGATCACAATCGCCTTTTGTTGGGATGAGGACCTTAACCGGGAAATTCTCTGTCACATTAAATACAATTTGGTCCAAGCCAGTCATCGTACCCAGACAGGTGCGGTTGTCGAAGTCCAGGTCGTACCCGTCTCCACAGCGACAGATATAACTTCCGGGGCGGTTGACACAGACCTGTTGGCACCCGCCGTTACCCGTCAAACACTCGTTCAAATCTGAAAGAAAACCGGTGACATGTCGCCACAACAACCATGGTAAGATTTCTTTCTTTGGAAGAAATAACGCAGGGATTTGATCTAAACATTATTCTTGCTCAAGTGTCAGACAATGCCTGAAAGTGTTTGGCAAGTAACTGTTGAAAATAAGTGAAAATGTTCCCTGTGGTTGCCACGAAGATAAACACTGTCAATATGCCCTGGCTCCAAACACTGCAATGGCAGCAAAAACTAAAGCCTCACCCAAGCAATTCCTCTGGTCTCTGGCGAGTTCATATCCCACCTCACAGCTGCATCTTGTGCCACTGTGCGTTGTCGTACAGATCTGCTGACATCCGCCGTTGTTGGTCATGCACGCGTCCATGCCTGACAAATGATTGTGGAAAGTTAGAAAATAAGACGCCCACATGGTGGATCTGAAACCCCGATTCTCAGCAATCAATGGGACAGAGGTCTGGCAGGTGGTCATCTGTAAAGTCCACGAACCGCGAACAACGACACGCAACATAGGAATAGGAATTCTGATGCCTCGCACTTACCGTCGCAACTGCGCCCGTCGGCGTTGAGTGTGAATCCACGAGAACAAGCGCAGGTGAAGGAACCCATCACGTTCTCGCAGAACTCCTGACATCCGCCGTTGTTCTGCAGACACTCATTCACATCTGCAGAAAGATACAAAATGATCTTTCAAGCCAAGTGGCATAGAACGAAAAGGAGTGGTGTCTTCTCAGACAACGAAATGAAAAATTGATTTCCTGAAAGAACAGTAGGTCAAGCCATCTTTTGTGTCAGATTGCAACCTGGCTAGCGTTGCAACCACCATCGCAGGGGCGCAATTTTGTATGAACCACCTAAACTGTCACTTTCCTATACTCCACTGGCGTAACTTTGTAGCACGGAATTTCAATTGACAGACCTTTGCACGTCTTTTGGTCGTATTGCAGTTCATATCCGACATTGCACTTGCACATGAAGCTTCCCTGGGTGTTCTCGCACAGCTGGTCACAACCTCCGTTGTCCGTCTCACACTCGTTCACATCTGTATGGCAAAGCGTTGTAACAAAGTACATGCGCTGCATGGGGTTCCTCAGTAAGCACTACAAAAAGTGCGGCACCACAAAGAATTGCTGCCCAAAGACAGGGAAGGCAAACGAACCATCGCAGGTCTTGTAGTCGCTGTTGAGCACGTAGCCGTCTGGACACTTGCACTCAAAACCTCCCGCTGTGTTGTGGCAGATCTTCTCGCATCCACCGTTGTTTCCATCCAGGCACTCGTTTATGTCTGCAACACAACGCAAGACATGTACCCAGAGGATGCTCTCCCTTGCTGGGGACCAAAGAGAATTAGAATTGCAAAATCAGAATCGCAAATGGCTGCAGGCAAAGCCATACTTCATTCCTTGGTCACCAGCAGGTGCCGGAAAAATCAGTATGGTGTTCATTGCAACAACTTTGTTGCATTTCACTTCACGAATTTGTGAATTTGCGCCTCCTGAGCAAACACCCAGGCGGGATATCTGACAGCTCCCCCCAGAGCCGAAATGTTCAAAAGAACAAAACCTCACTCAAAGGAATCTTTCGTTTACACTTTTTCGATTTCTCATCTTTGGTGCGAAGAACAGAGTTACTCTGTGGGATTGACGTACCGTGGCATTTTCGCTTGTCAGGCGCCAGTTCATAACCGTACCGACACATGCACTCAAAAGATCCAGGGATGTTGTGGCAGATTTGGTCGCAATCCGTCCCGTTCAAACACTCATCAATGTCTGAAACAGACAAAGAAGAGTCAACAATGTTGACAAAAACAGTCCATTAAGGAAAGGAAAGGGGTCATGGTATTCTAAAGCATCCACTTTCTGTCAATGAACATTCTCACCCACAAGGAGCTATTCTTTTTCTGTCCTGTTTTCCCAAGATTTGTTACAAAACGTATTTCCGGTGAAACTGCAGGCAAATTTCTTACCATCGCAGGATTTGCCATCTGGATTCAGCATGTATCCGTGTGGACACTCACACCTAAAATGGCAACGGTGAATTCATCAACCTGTTGTGCTTCTGGCATGTCGCATGTTTCATGACTTAAGTGTGATGCAAGCAAATCCTCCACAAGGAATGTCTGATCTTTTGTCCACTGTACTTCTGGTCAGGGTCAGGGTCTCACCACCAGTCTCTTTCAACCCGTCTCATGGCGATCTGAATCTAGATCCCCTAAGACTATCCCCCCCAAAATTGTTCTCTTTTCTTTTGATCATTCCAGAATGAACAACTCTCGAGATGTTTGGACATGAAGCATGGAATCGGGAGTTGCTGGTCAGGTTTGCCCCTTGTTTCTCTGTGGCTATGGCAAGCCTCTTGTATTCGTATGGAAAGCCGTCTGAATCGGCGGGTAATGCACTGACATCAGTTCGTTTCCCGCGGAGACATTGTCAGATTTGGTGTGAAGTTCACAGATCACAAACCTGTAAGATGCGACTGTGTTGATGCAATATTCTTCACAGTCCGCGTTGTCGTACTTGATGCACTCATTCAGATCTGGAAATGAAACAATTCATGGAGGGGGCAGTCTGTGTGCACACCCGAAAAAAGGAATGTCCTTGTGGATGCTTCCAAGTAGTTGTTTGCCTTTTACATCTAATATTTCTCTCCACGTGTGGTGCGGTGCGGCTGTGAAAGTGCTGGAAAAATACCTATGCAAGTCCGCATGTCCAAATCCAGCGTGTATCCGTGTGGACACTGGCACTCGTACGACCCTCTGGTGTTGATGCACTCGTCGCTGCAACCGCCGTTGTTCTCCTCACACTCGTTTATGTCTGCAAAATGGGTTTGTACAAAGCGGATCAGCTCACCTGAATGTGCGCTGCAAGAAATTCACATTGCCATTCAGCATTTTCTTTTGCAATTGCATTGATGAGAATCTTTGACCTCAAAACAAGAAGCCCGAGAGATGGGACAGAACTTATTGTTTCTCCTTTCTGAAATCTAATGATGGCAGAGTCAAATACTTCTGTCTTGGTCAAAGTGCTAAAATGTCGCCAAATTCAAAATTCACCAAATTATTCGTGACACCTTGAGGTCAAGTCCACACATGCAATATATTCTGGCTTCTCCTCAAAATTTCAAAAAGGAAAAATATATTGTTGCGACTGCAAATGAAATAAAAGATTTCCTTGTCTGAGGTCGACTTCAAAGCTTGTACCTGTGAAATTTATGGTCATGTACTGCTGTGTAGTCGTATGCATACAAAAGTCATCTGAATAAATCAGCGTGTCAGAGAGACATGCTGACAATCCATTGTTTTAAGCTTTGTACTCAAAAAGCTCACGCAAAAACAAATAGGGAAATGTACACTGTTGCGTATTCATGCAATTGGCCACAGTAGCGCGAATACTCAGGAATGTGGATCAGAGAAAAAAGTGGTTTCAGCGATGCATCCGGAGAGTCACATGAAGAAACGGACGGCACACGCACGGTTGCGCACACGTGAAAAGTTTTCTTTTTCTTTTCACCTGAGTCCTGCAGTGCCTTCGTCAGTGAAAAACTTCCAAACCTTACATGGTCATTTAATCTATTTTCTCTTCCACTAATGTTGGCCAACAAATGTGTGGTTCAACTATTTGGAAATCTGTCAGCAATGACAATTTGATCGCCGCATTACCCCAACATTTGTTTTGAGAGCTTACTTCATCACCAAAATAGGCCTTGCTCTCCTCAAGAGTAAAAAGGATTTT
>JAAUYG010024661.1_pt1 | contig 11738 bp, 8 predicted proteins | sample 7278091 | NCBI WGS metagenome assembly JAAUYG01 (sample SAMN14350201, study PRJNA611818) | marine sediment metagenome | isolation source: surface marine sediment (0.6m) | place: French Polynesia: Moorea | collected 2018-08 | reverse complement strand
TTATAATTTCCTGTACGAAGATGACCTTGATCACCGCTAGTTTCAGGTTCTATATAAGTCTCATCTCAACAGAGGTAACACACATTATATTTTTATCTACAGGGTTATATTTGGGGGGGTGGGGGGGTGGGGGGTGGGGGGGGTGGAGGTCACAGAAACAGTGTCAATTTTACCACCAGCAGGGTTCTACCTACATGTAACACCTGGATTTTATGTACTGCTATGAAGTTTTTTGGGGGAGTTTTAATATAAATGGTAACAGCAAGCACATGCTGTACATGTATGGTAATAGGTAGTAAGCAGTTCCGATACCAAGGTACTAGTAGTATATGAAATCGGTATCCAATTGCAGAAAAGCAGGAGAGCCTGGATCCATTTATTACATACCACATGACAGTTTGGCTGGTTATACTCTGCATGCCCCTTGATACATATAACGATTTACATCGACCGACCTGGTATGTATATACATACATACGGGTAATATCATTTGCCCAATCTCACACCAGGGAAGTCCTGAGTTCAATATTATCTGTATTTTCCCAGCAGTTGCCAGCTGAGAATGGCATTTGTGTATGTAATAGCAGGGCTTATGGTACCTGCACAGTTGAACTTCAGTTAAATGCGGGGAAACGTAAAAAGTAGTAGTATGTTTGGGGACAAGTGCTCAAAGATAGGCCAATATACAATGTACTAGTAATATGGAAAAGCAATAATCCAGAACAGATAAAAGATTTCACTTAAAACATAAACCAATGCACTTATATAAATGGCTGGTTAGACAGAAATGGGATGACTGTACTGTGTGCATTGTAATAGCAGGCATTTATTTCGTGGTCTGGTCGACATTAGATAACCAAATAGGGGTCGCTTTACAGCTTGGTTTCAGATAGAACTTCATCTGTACAGAGATTATTTTATTATTTTATGGCGCCACTCTGGAATGAAGAACATGTACACGGTACACGGTATTTCTGGTATTTAACGCTCTCTCCTTGTAACTCTTTTCTTACACTCCGGTATATGTTCTGGTGTTTGGCCCTGAAAACCATGCAAAGTCATAAGAACCATGGAAATAACAAAACTTACATCAACTTCTTTTACATCATTTAGAACTTTTGCAGCCTTATAAAATATTTCCCACATACATTAGGTACAGTGTTTTCAAATGACTCATGCATGCTTGATGCAAAAAAAATTGTTAAAGTTCCAATAATATCGCTGATGGCACAAAATCCAACGAAAATGTATTTTGCACAACCAACCCTTCTAAACTTGGTCAGAACAATTCTGCCAACTTATCTCCTAGCAACAAAGCAAATATTTAGATCAGTCAAATTTCTGGCCAAATCTTCCTGGCAGATGGGCAAAGAGGCCACACGTGCACTTCCTGAAAGTCAAGACTGCCCCTAGACCCAACAGGAACCAGGTGGAAAGGAAGGAAAGACAGAGGAAGTTCAGGGTCTACACCTCAAGTTTTCAGGAGGAAGAGAAAAAGATCCAGGGGCCATGTGCTGTCTATAGATCAAGACAAGATGCCATAACTTGAGCCCACAGACAGGCCGGATCATACCCACTATCAGACAGTTACCAGTATATGCCATGGTCTGACAAACAATACCTGGTCAAGAGAAGCTTTTAGCAATAGATAATCTTAATACCTGGGCGGCACCCCAATGCTGTTCTATAATCCGTCATTAAGAACCCACCAGGATGCAATTGATCATTAACTGTACATATTTGTATGACTTCAGTGATAAAATTTGTTTCAATTTTTACAGTGTTCCTGCATTTAGGACCACCCATTCAGCCAGAAAAAATATGGTCTTAAATTGAGGTGGTCTTAATTAGAGAAACATTTCTAATGAAAATATAAGTTTTGTCACTTATGGTCTTAATTTAAAATGGAAGGAACTGTGAGATGGAAGGATCTTAAATCGGAGAAGACCACTGTGTTATGAAACTTACTGATTGAACCACTTTCTTGCTGCCACAACCGAACAGGTATGAGACCATTCCTTTCAACACCGGGCTTCTCCCAACTCCTGCTGATGCCGTTGGACTGAACAACCTGAGGCGTCTCCGCAAAGTTCCTGAACTCCTAGTGACCGATTCCCTAGTTCTAGGAACAGTGTTGTTTCCTGGTTTATGTCCGTCCAGCTGAAATTCTGGAGAAAATTCAACAGGGGAAGTAACTACGTCGTCTTTCCGTCTCACTTTGGGCGTCCAGAGCCGAGACAATGATGGAAATGTCGGAGCACTTCGTTTGGCACAATGCTGTCGTCCAGCCAGACATTGTTCACTCCCAGTCGAGATTCGAGACCTCGACAAGCCACCGCCACCTTGCCTGGGTAGCGTGGAACCCTGAGAGAGATTACCTAACGTGTTATAAGTCCGGAGACGGTTCTTTGGCGGTCGTGGTAATGACTGAGTCCCCAGTGTGTTGATACTGGTGGGAATCGATGGAGACAGTGTCGGAGGTCCCACTACGTGGTTCTCATCAATGCACTCATTGCTTACCCCGATATGTGCTAACTGATCCAAGATTTGTGGTAAGAGTCCACTATCCATGATCCGAAGAAGGTCATCCTGGGACTTGGACATGGGACATGGTGACAGAGATCGTGGGGACACAGACATGGGACATGGGGACAGAGATCGTGGGGACTGTGTGTCTGGATCTGGGGACAGATCACATTGGGCACAGCTGTCTGCCTCGGGCTCGGGTTCTGCCTCCGACACCACCACGACCGGCAGGTCACCCTCCGCCGCCATCCCGTCTAATGTTACCCAATCAGCACGTTACCGCATGGTAAAGTATCCAACTCTACGTACAGCTGAGAACACAGCATACAAACATCACCTTGGGACCCAATCCCAATCTACACACAGCAAATGAACTGACTAGTATCCAATACCTGCTGCTGCAATGACGTATTATTCAACCGATCGCATGCCTCATACGACCTTGGAAATGGGGTGTCAATATTGACTAGTTCCTACCCTGTGCTTTTTAACACAAAAATACTCCTGTCAAGCGAATAATATCCAATGCGCATCACATACTATAAACTTCAAGCATATTGGCTCAGACCCTCACACATGTAGCCAAAGCCACGTGAGGGTCACATATAAGGCCTCCCTGGAGAACGCTGTTCGCAAAGAAGCAGGAGCCTTCTTCTTGTCAACACTAGCTGCCAAAAGCAAACTTTTTTGGCTTTTGCCACTCCAGCTTTTTTGTAGGCTTTGTTTGTTGGGCTCCAGCTGATAGCTGCAGTCCTGGTGCCTTGGCTTACATATCGTGAAAGCTTTTCCCTGTTGTAGCACCAACGCCAGGCTTTTCAGATTGAAAGACAGAAGTTTTCTGTTAGAAGAGGATCTGCCGATGTAGGATGATGATAACAAGCTCACTTTGCACCGAACTTTGTGTCAGTCAACCAAGGATTCCAACTGCAGCCATGCACATGGCAAAAATCCCAGCTAATGTGTGTGTGTACGCCATGCATGCAGCTAACACCAGGAATGAAAGGCCGCCAACCGCATGGTGAGAGGCAGCTCTATAAAAAGCTCAATCCAATCCACCTGCTGTATTGAGCAGTTCTCCTGGCTGATCTATATCTTGTTTTAAACTGAAATTCGCAGCTTAACAGCCACTGGAGCTGTTATTTTTCTCTCCAGGGTCAGTCCCCCGGGGTCAGTCCGGTACAGGTTCTTCCCAGGTTTCTCTTATGACTTCATATTCCAAACACACAATGACTGAAGGACCCAGACTTTGGTGGTTGTCAGTCCAGGGATGCCACCACTAACCTATGTGTAGAGAGTGCTTCACAAAGTTGTAGAAGATCAATAAACATCACAGGTCAACTTCAATAGAGATAACCCAGGAGCTAGGTGTTTGCTGAGCTCCCTCCAGTTGTCCTCCCAGTCTTCTGTACCACACCACAACTAGACACAGGGCAGCAGCAGCTGGGGGATGGAAAATGGGGGGAGGAACCCTCAGCCCCTCCCCTCCAGCTGAACACTGGGGGAGGGGGGGGGGGCAGGACAGAGGACCAGGGTCCTATTCCTTCAGACCATTTTCATGGTCACTCAGGTGTGAAGGATGGGAGGTTGTGTTGGATGTGGAAATGTTTATGCAGATGTGGGGAGGACAGATTTTATAGTTGATCTAGATACTTACGTTGTATAATGTTTTGTTAAAGCTGGGATTTTATTCTAGTTTCCTACTGACACTGAAGTTTTGTTGTTTCCGGAGGCTCAAGCGCTGTGTTAACTCCTGATAAACAACCATATGCAATTACAACACGTACAGTAATTGCCTGCTGGTTACAAGTGGAAGACCCATTTTTCAATGTACTGTGAAAAAAAAAACTACTAAAAAGAACTTGCCAGGTAGTTCATAGAAATTTAATAGACCACATCCCTTCCCAATACTGTGCAGCTTTTATTAAAATTTGTTTTTTACATGAAATAAATGTGCATGTCATGTGTCAGCTGTACTTGGTTTTTACCAGGTTTTAGGCTAGCTGGTCTGATGGGTAGTCATGCCATTTAATTAATTCAAATCATATTTGGCCAATAAGATCATCTGGTTGCTGGGTGTGATGATGCACATGTACTCACACCCACTCCAGCTGTACCCAATTAACTGATCTGGCCTCCTGCTATCTGGGACTGCCTTTCAACTTTGCTACAGTAACCCCCTCTGTCTTCCTCACAGGGTTTCTGTCAGTGCCTTCACACTCCCTATGGTGTTATTCCAATCTATTAACAGGTTAATTACCCCCAGATAAATCGCTGCAGGAAGAGATGGGGGATTCTATCAGTGTTGGCAGACACAAGATCTGGAAAGTTCTTGTCTTCGGCTCTGACCCATAGCCGGGGTTGGAGACTGCATCATCAGGGCCTTGGTTCCTTGAAATATTCAAGCTGTTTGCTTAAATCCAAATTCTAAGGAACTGGAAATTAGATTCTGACTCAAGAGACAAGACCCGGGACCGGAGGCTTTCCTATACTGAAGATCCAGAAATCTCTCTCACTCACGCCCCTCTCTTCAACCCTTATCAAACAACCTTCCCTTCTCTTCCATCACTGCTGGCTATTATTATGCAGGTTAGCAAGGCAATCAGATTAAGAATTTGGCCAATTTCTGAAAATGCTTTAACATACTAACAACCCCAGCCCCTGTAGTATATTAACTAAATTCTAGCTAAACATTCCTTGATAAAAAAGTAAACTGTACGACACAATCCATTCATCATTCAGGCTTCCTCCCAGCTTCATCTGTCAACCACCACATTAGCCAGTGTAGGTAAAAGCTATGGTGGGTTGTATATGTTCAGGGGCTCAGTGGGGCGTCCCAGCGTGGAATCGCCTGGTTCCTCCTACCAACCTTTATCTCGGTTTCAAGGGGGCAGGTCCCTCTAAAATACAGCCCCCTGCCCCTTGGGGCTACAATTACATTCAGTGCACCTCCACGTTTCAATGCCACATTCGCTAGATGTAACTCACTTGGTATGACGCCTTTTTCTGCAGTATTTTTTTTTCCTGGGACTTTATCAATCTTGTGGACTTTCTTTAAACCTGGATAAAAAAATTACAAAGCCCTTCAATTAACCGGTCATTTAGACTTGACAGGCAGGCAGTTTGGTGCCTTCTAGGTATCACCGGAAGTGGGTAAGCTGGTACAATCTTTGCCATCTTTTTGTCGCCTGCTGACAAGGTACCAGGCAATCTTGCAGGTATCACTTACCAAGGTTTGGTAAAGAGGGGTTTTCTACCTAGCAATTTTCACATCCCTAAAACACTGCAGTAGTAACACACAACATGGGAACAAGGTCACACAGCAGTGTCCGCTGTGACCTTGTATACAGGCACACAGGATGTTTGGTTTTATCGCTAAATTACCAGGCGGAGAAATACAGCAAAATCAATTATTGGTTGGACCAACAATGCCAGAGGAAAAATGGACAAGCAAAATTGCACACATACATTTGATAAATATATTTCAAGATATTTAAACAGACTTCTTACTCTCCCTTCAACAAAGTCTTCTATTTCCTATAGCTACTAGCGATGCACAATTATCACTATCGGTAGTATCAACTACCAGGAATGTTACAAATATGTGTACATGCCTTTATTCAAATACTGACTGCGCCAGTAAATAATGAAAGAGCCTCAAAAGCAAACATTAATTAGCACTTTTACTTTCAAATGTCAAACAAATTAGATAACATCCTGTCCAAAATAAAAAGGTCATCAGGATGCTCAAAAGCCACTAGGCAAATTACTAATACTTTATTCAGTGTTTTTATTCAGTATTTTTTCATAGAGGTTAGGAAGCTTTTGTATCCATCCTCCTCAACCAACCCATCCAGGCTTTAGGTTCTCCCAAACTACAAGCTAGTCCAAACAAATATTTTGCTAGTCCAAACAATCTTCTACTGCAAGACCACCAATGAGACCACACAGCAACAGGTGCATCCTTTGTATTTTTCTCAATCTATTATACAAAATGTTAATACATCTACTTACCCTTATGCTAACAAGTATGTACTTACTATACCCAGTTCCACAACAAAAGCCCAGGATAGCCTCATGAACACTTCCTCAGTTTCTAAACAATTGCCTTTTTTGTTTGGCGCCCTGGTAAAACACTCTTCAGCACAAAGACCAGTATTTTTTCATAGATTTCTGATGACACAGATAGCGTCCATTCTTTTGTTGAGAAGGAAGTAGCACTCAACATTGTGACAGCCAACTCCCCTGATTTTATCTGTTACTACCACTACCAACATTCATTTTCCTCTTAACATCAATTTGCTTCCACTCTCCCTGATCCCCCATAATGCACCTAACAATCTGGGCATATTGTTTAGCAGCTTTTTGTTAATAGAAACTTCAAGGAAGATATGACCAATACTAACACTAGACTGTAGACCCATGACTTGGGTTAATTACTGTGCACAAAAAAAGAAAGTGTCCTGCAGACATTGGGAATTAAAAGTACAAAGGAGTGCATAGGGGTCACTTCTTTCAGGAGTATATTATATGAAGGTATTCACACTGTTGTCAATTGGAATGGATATACACCGTGAATAAATACCAATAGTAATGCCGAAAATACCGAATGTCAGTAGGTTGTAGCGCAATGTCACTTGACATTAATTATGCATGTTTGTCACATTACTGAACACTGTTGTTCAGTTCATTATTTTTCATAATTAGGAGATATTTTACATAATATGTCTGGCACTGAATTAAGATGTACAAAATTCAAATTTTGAGGAACCAGTTTTAGTATGGTGTTCTATAATATAGTAATTGCAAAACCTAGGTATTTTTGGATATAATCACAGGCAAATAAAGTGATCTTATACGGGTTTTTACTGTATGGATTAACACAGCCCTGGGAATCTCTTGACAAATGTCAATCAAATGTCACACCAGGAACCAACCACCTACAACTCCCAGCTGTATATACATGATATCAGCAGTTGCCTGGTTATTGTGCACTTCTTCCCTATTGTGTGGGAGGTCCCACTGGGCCACAGTTATAGTGACTCAGGACCAGTTGGTACATATGTATATATTTAAATTGCTAGTCATTACTGCCTGTCACGACTTTCATCAATTCTACTCCAGGGTTGCTACCACAAAGTTACAGCCGCGCCAAACTTTCTATAAGTACTTTCTATGCACATGTCAGACACGTATGGTATGGCAAGCTGTGATGGTTAGGATGGCCACAAAGAACCTGGTCAAGGTTAATCCACAAAGCCAAGAAAATTCTTGCCTGGATAAGTCCTACTTGACCTGTACTGTACCTGATACAAACGTCTTTGTGTCAACTAAAGGTATACAGTAAAGCCCTACTGAAGGTCACCAGCAATGCTACATGATAGTCCAGTTATAAGTAAATTAGGTCACCCATTACAGTTTAAAGGTATATTTTGGAAGATGGCATATTCTCAACATTTAACTTCTCAGAACATATGTATAGTTCATGGTTGACAGTTACAATGTTATTGTCCACTGTAATAGCTGCAATTCACATTCCAATTTCAGTCAATACTAGTACGGGTATGCTCTTATGTCTAATCTTAGCTGGTCTTGATCCCAGAGAAATTTGGCCTGACCATCTGGTGTGGTCTTGTAGCATGGTGTCATTTACTCAATGGTACTTTATATATGCATGTAAGTTTTTCCTACCTGGATCTCTAACAGAAGTTGCGACTTCCGTTTCCGAAGCTCCTCTAGAAGTTTCTGTTCCTCCATCGATAAATCTAAAACAAAGGAAGGATAAACACATAAATGTCAACAAAGAAATAATATTTCATTAACTGGCAAAGTATATTTGAGACCCTTGTGACCAAGATCAACAAACTAACAACTAAGCAAGTAGCATATTTACACTGATCAAAAACTAGTTTATAAAAGATCAAAGCGAAAAGTTTCAATGATTTACCAGACTAGTGAAAGATGTAATTTCAAAGGGGTGACCTGTTTATGGCAATACAGCCTATGTGCTACAAAGCAAATAAATATCTCTCATATAGTCCCTGACTATACTGCCCTGTTTCTTTGTATCAAATGAAAACAGTTTAGGTCTCGATTTTGGTTCTGCATTGTACATGTTGTGTAGGCCATAAATGATATACCCGGTGGTAATACGTACATACCCGCACTTGCTGCAGTATCCAACTGCAGCAAGGTACTTTGGTGTTTAGGCAGTCTACCCCCCAGTGTTATTGCAGAAACAAGTTGGGATAATTAATCCAGCAGGGGATTATACAACCTATCATAAACCATTCATAAAGCCTGTGTGCATTAACACTGACACCTAGCAGTTATGGGAGCTGGGCCACCAACATGTGCTGGCATGGATACCTTTGAAATAACAAAAGCAGCCAAATGTGAATCAGCTTTCCTGGATAGGAAGGTAATCAAATCAACTAATTTATGCACCTGTGGCACCCTGCCCTACCACAATACTTTTACCTACAGTGTGCCACAGGTATAGTCGAATTTGGAACATAGCCAAATCAGAGTGTCCTGTGTAAAGGCCAGGACTTCTGCCAAAATATGTACGGGTAATGCCTTAGATTGGTTCTTTATCCAGTCAGGTATTATATATAAGAGCAACAAGTAATTTCCTTTACATAAGTATGAAATTATACACTACAGTTTCTTTTTTCTAGGAGCTGTGTGTGTCTATTAGGATCCATGGCATATAAAGATGATACATCCTGAAAACAAAGCTCTTTGTGATCGCTTTTTGAAGCCTGTAGATAGATGCTGTGATGACTCACTTTAGACTACTTACTTACATGCCTTCATGTATTGGTCCTTCATCTACGAAGGACCAATACATGGTTACTCTATGATACTCCTTGGGACTGCATGGAAAATCTTCACTATCCAGTTAGATACCTCATGTACCTATAGGATCCGTGTGCATATACGGAAATGTTTTGTTTTTAAATACCAGTTTAATTACCTTCATATCTTCAGCAATAATCGCAATTCAGAAGCGAGTGCAATTGCCTACTCAGTTTATTTTCACAAGATTACTACTGTCGATGGTCAAGTGTTGCACACTATAGAGAAAATAATTGGAAAACATACAAATGTACATGGACAAATTTCGGGAAAATACTTAGGTGTGGGGATTGAGTGAAACCTGTCTTTAAGAAACCACTGCCATGAGACCACCCATCTTGAAAGGATTATTTTCTTACACAAAGACCTACAAATCAATACATCTAACATGTCAAAAGATCACCTGTCTTTAGAGACCATGCATTTCTGGCATTAGGGTATTTTAATACGGGTTTCACTGTACAACTGCACCTTGTACAACAACACTCAAGATTGGTTGGACACTTTGTTTTATTATGTGTGCATAACAAACAGCAGTACCCAAGAATTATGTATATCTACACCATGTCTATATACAAAGAGCCCCGATGGTTAATGCCACCTCAACATAATAAGAACCATACCATTTTCCACAAAAAAATATAGAGGCTTGTGTGCGGTATTTATACCATAAAGGAATAACTGGATGATATGCTTTACTACGTGGCAAAATGATGTTAACATATAGTTGAGGAGTGATGAGTAGTCCCTGTAAAACATATGCATTTTACCAAGGATTCAGTCACTGCAAAACATTGCTTCGCATTTTTAACGAGGATTCTCAACTTTTGTGGTCATTAGTTGGGAGGACCATTGGCCAAATGGTTAAGGCATTGGACTCTCAACCATGTCACTGCAGGTTTGAGTCCTGCCATACGCTTTGAAGTTTTGGTACCTAAAGTGCCTGATCAAGATTTGTACCCAAACTGTGCCCTAGATAGTTCACTCAGTCATAAATGAGAACCTGGCAATACACAGAGAAAGCTATTGCACCTTGATCAACCATGATGCCTTGTAGCATGTGTATCCAGGTTGTATGCTTAGTTGAGAAGGTAATGGTGTGTAAAGTAGATGAATAGAATCGCTTGGCTTCCTGGGCCTGGAGAGGGGACACCTTATAATACTCTATTCAGACAATACAAGAATGGAAGAATGTTTTACAGCCACCATCATGTAAACAAGCATTTTTTCTTTTTACTTCAACCATGTAAATGACCGCTACACCAAAATGGAGCAGCCATTTTCTGATGGGCATGCAGCAACGGGTGACAGTAGATGGTGCTAAATCCTCACGGGCAGATGCTCTCTCAGGAGTACCCCAGGGCAGTTCCTTGGACCTCTCTACTTCATACTGTATGCTATTGATATGCCGGATGCTGTAATGTCTTCTTGCAATGTTTGATAGACAGACCCTCCTCGACGGGCGGGAATTAGACAAAACATGAGTGCAAAGAGGGCAGAAATTCGACATATGTCATACTACTGCGCAATCAGACAGGCAGGGGGGGTATGTGATAAACCTGACAAAGATGCCAGATACGAATACCAGAATATAGATCAGCAGTGCATTCTTTGTCAAGCAAAATCAGCAGAATACATTAATGTTCAACAACCACATGCGGTATCTCATCACAGTGGAACATTTATCGTACTTCTCTTCTTCCAACGTTGTAAATTTGTACTATACCGTATCTAGATCACATACTAGTTGCAGTGGCTATGTGCTACATTTGCTCATGACAACGCAAGTAACAGTTTGATCAAGACATATTTGCTGGGTCATATAACAGTTTAACATGTATAGGGCACACAATGACAGCTGGAAGGAATTAACCCTTAACGCGCTAGTCGTCGCGATAGCGACGCCAGTGCACACTGCTAGTCGTGACTATAGTCTGCTGCACCATACTAGTAGGCACCCTGACATGTGGATAAATCTGTGCAAATAAATCGTCACTGAAGCGAGTTTGTTGCTTATCGCCAATATATCCTATAAGAAAATTTTATGGACTCGGACGAGTCCTTATATTGTTTTAACATAGCGAACATCAGGTCCTAACTTATGCAGGATCGTAGCAGAGAATGCAGCACCAGCTAATAACCGGCGTTAAACCCCCTAAAACGCCGTAATCCCACTTTAATCTACGGTAAAACCGATTTACCCCTCCTGGGATCGGATTTTACCGTGGTCCAGTGTTTTCCTGAGTCCCTCACAAAGGCTGACCGCCAGCCGACCTGCCCACGAATCACAAGAGTTCGAAATCACGAACCGTGACCGTGCATTGTTCGTCAGCGGCTATCGGCGGTGGGCTAGC
>JAAUYG010305265.1_pt1 | contig 11739 bp, 12 predicted proteins | sample 7278091 | NCBI WGS metagenome assembly JAAUYG01 (sample SAMN14350201, study PRJNA611818) | marine sediment metagenome | isolation source: surface marine sediment (0.6m) | place: French Polynesia: Moorea | collected 2018-08 | reverse complement strand
TATATTGCCCGCAAATCCAGTCCAGATTGTCTATTTGTTGGATTTTTTCTGTCAAGTCTGTCCACAAAGGGTGGACCAATGGAAAGGGTGGACCAATGGAAAGGGTGGACCCAGAAATGGGGCCACTTTTAGTCCAATTTCAGTCCCTGTGCTGATTCGTTTTCACATTGGTGACAATTCCTCATTGGCAGTCATTTTAGAATTTGCAGCGAAAAACTGCCCCTTTTTGGGCAATGTGGCCTGTTTGTAACATTGAGGATTCTTGAGTTGGCAGCCACATGGAGACATCGCTTTGCATGTGCAGGAGAAAGCATCTTTGACTTCTTGCGTTTGCAGGATTCCTTCTAGAGTTTTCTAGTTCACACATGCAGTCATTGAAGCAGGAACCATCAGCAATGATCTTTTTCTACATTGCCAATGATGCTCTTCAATGCTTCTGTCAATTGTGGTGGGTCCTTAGTCTATTCACTCACACCAGCGCAGCTGAATTTCCAGGTAACAGTATCTACAGGGAACCAGACTCAGGCCTCACAAAAGTAACTTCTCATGCTCCCATAGGAATCTCCTCAAGTAATTATTTGCATCACTGCGCTATTATCTGTAATGTATTACACTGATCAACTCCCTCATTCAGAGCAACAATCCCCAACAGGCCAAGACCCTGATAGATCCTCTTCCTCTCTCTTGTGACTTCTAGGAACCTCAGCTTCAGAGCAGAATCAGATTGGGAGACCCGAGAAGCAAAAGTGATGCATTTTGGAAAAGTTATTGACAATTTTCCTTTTACTGTGGATGAGATTGCGATTGCAGAATTTTAACAAGACAATGGCACTGACATTTTGACAACAAGAACAACAAAAAACGTCAAGCATGCAGAAAATGTTTATTTTTTTTTGCCTTTCCTCTGGTTGTCAAGCTGATGAATGGAAAAGACATTAGATCATGAAAACATCACGACTGATTTGATTGCTTTGCTTTTCAAACGGTATGCTGAGGAGTAGACACACGTTTCACGGATATTGCAACTGTTAAAAAGATGCTGCATTGGTAAATCTTGCAGGATTACTTCCGACAATATCTGAGAGCAGGTTCTTGGTGTGACTCTTGCGAAAGATAAGCGCTTTGTACACGCAGAGGAGCAGCTACTTCGAGTCAAAGGTTCCAGTAGGTTTTTATCCGTGAGCATCTTTGATTCAAAGTTTCTCGTGGTGTTGCCCATAATATCCATCGTCAAAATGAGTCATTTTTGAAATGGGCAGAAATTTGAACAATGAGGCAACAATTCAACCTTGTGGAAAGTGCTCACAAAAGGAGAAAAAAACAGCGATTTTTAGTCCCACTGCAATTTGTTTTCGTCAAAATACACGTTGGTGTCAGAGAACAAGAAAGCCTTCACGCTCCTCCGTGCAAGGAAAGGAACTGAGAGAAATATCGTGAAAGTCTTGCATTTGTGTAATTAACAACTCCCGTGTTTTCTTTCTTCGCGTAACAAGTCAACGAAATCTGGGTTAATAGAAAATCGAAGCGAGAACATCACTGCTCATTAATTTTGGCTGGAAGTCTTTCTCTTGATACAAAGAACAAAATACACTCTGAATTCGATTTTGCAGGCTTTTGAAAAATGAATGCAGTTAGTAGAGACCGATGGGGGACAGGACACAGCAAAGACTGGCTGGCCTCTTAGATGTAAAGCGGAAAGCAGTTCAGAACAAACAAATGCATGCTTTAGGATGGCTGAGGTTGTATCTGAATCTTGTTCACACTGATACAAATGAAAGATGCATGATGAATATACATGTACAACTTTCAGGTTCCAGAGCTAAAGAATAGTTAAACCTGAAAGAAATTATTTGTTGGGCCACCTTCGGCCTGTGGGGTGTACGAGTGGAACTGTGGAAGCGTTTTTGTGTTATGTAGCTGGGACTGTCTGCGTTGAGTTCAGCCCTTCACCGCGGACGGATACGCAGTGGAAACTGCCAAGCCTCAGGCCCATTGACTTTCCACAGCAGTAAAGGTGTTGCAACACTGGGTAAAACAGTGAACAGCATACTCATCACTTTGTTTTCAATATCATGATGGAAATAACTGTCTGGCACAGGTAAATACCCTCACTCAATCTGCTTGTTCTGTTCATAAAAAACGCTCTTTTGTAGAAATAAGAAAGATTTTGGGTCACACCTCATTCTGAGTTGATTCCTGCTTCGCGATCTCAACCTCTCAGGAATGTGAAGCCACTCTGAGACCATTGCTTGTAGTTGCCGTGCGAAAAAAAGATGGGATGAACAACTTTTGTTTGCAAGGATTTCTTAACAGTTTTGTTTCATTCTTTTTTTTTTCAAGAAAGTTGCCCATCAGAGAACACTGCTCACCTTTTCCAGACAAAAAGCGGGCAACAAGGATGTCTGGTAAATGGGTTGAGCTCAGACTTGTGGAAAATGAGCAGTTGACAAGCCAACTGGAGAGAAAACAATGCTTCCTTTGTGCTGATTCCTGATTCATTCCCCCTCTCTTCACTTCCACTGCTTATTAGCTACAAGAATTTTCACTTTGGTCTGTCACTCTTTCAAGTTGGCGATGAAACTTTATACTCTTCAGGCATGCAAAGCCTTTTACTGCCAATGGAAGAATCACTCACATCACTGCCAAGCTCGACAAGTTGTGTCCACCAGTGCATTTGTATTGTTCTCAACGGAAAATTGTTTGTTAATTGTATATACTGAGTGGCACGGGTTTTTTCAAGGATTCTCAGGCATCGAAAAAAAAAAATTGGAAAACTTGTTCATTTGGGGCTCCAAGGTTTCAAAACACTTTCCTGCATGCAATGCTGATTGTGGCGAAGGACTCCGAAAAATGATTGATAAAGGTTGGCCTTTTTGGCCTTCGTGGAAAATTTTTAGCAAAAGAACGAAAGTTGCTCAGAATTGAGTGAAATGTCCAGAAATGCTTGGTACATGGTCTTCAGGAATGCTTTGGTAAAAATTCTGTTCCTTTATGGCAGCGCAACGAAACTTGTACGAAGCAGCATGCAGATGATAGAAAATTACCAGGATGAAAAGCAAAGAGCGCAAGAACCTTGACTTGGAGAGGCAGCTTTGTATCTGAATATTTCTTGGAAGATAACGGAAGCCTGGGTAGCTCACAGAAAAGGCCACTGGGTCAATCAAAGCAATCTTTCTGCAGAACCCCATCAATTCCCCATTGTTTGTTTTCTACAAGAACAGCTGGCAGGGGTGGCTGATTGAAGCGCGGAATGCAGACGCTGATGCTCGCAAGTTTCTGTCCGTAAAGATCACAATAACGTCAGTATCGCTGTGCAAGATTGATAGATCCCGCGGATTTCAAGGCCAGACTGTGTCGAAAGCCACGTATCTTCTGCTCCTGTCAGCACCTGGATTTCCGGCGTTTCCAGTTTCCAAAAGTGGGTCACATCTCTGCTCTGAAATCTCAAGGGTTGAGGCTGGGATCAAGCAAGATGCATTTCCAAGTCAATTGTTTGTGGGCTATGGACTGCAGATTGAAGCAAATGATCATTGCCCACTCAAAACTTTTCGACAGCTGTTAAGAGTAAATTTTACTAAATGACAATTTGGCCAAACCAAAAGTCAGCAAAAAGAAGCTTCAGCCAACGATAGCAACATAGATTTTCTCCTCTTCCGTGGGCGACAAGTGAGTGTCTGAATTTCAGAAACCTTTCGATTTTTTCCAGATTGGAAGGTCACTTACACCGAAGAAACATTTTTCTTGGCTTTCCTTCCTCCTTGTGTTTTCTTACACACCCACAAAAGTGTCAACACAAATGCTCAAGCGCAGGGCTGAAGAAAAGAAAAAGAAAAAGAACAAAAGGACACAAGACCGAGGAAATCGAAAAACAAGTCCATGTAAACGAAGGATTTTGAGCTGTAAGCACACAATTGATATTTAACACTTGGCATGGGTTGAAGGTTTCTTTCTTATCACGCGTCGTTAGCTCAGCGTCATTGATTTTCTCAGGACTGTGCCCCAACATTGATACCGCTTTGTGGATGCTTCTTTCATGTCCATTATTCAAGTCATGTATGAGCTCAATATTCATTACTTGTAGATAGATCACTCCGAGGTTCAGATTCTCAGACCCGACCCATCTATCTGATGGTGGCGTTCTGCTTCATTAGATAAATATGAATATGTTTAATATGGCCAAACATGCACCAACCCTAGAAATGATACCTTTCGTACAAACATTGACAGCATTCGGAATTGTTATCCTGGATTTCGTTCCGAAAGAATTCAGAAATTTGATCAGAAGCAAAAGGCAGTTTTTGCAAGGACCAATCAAGGAAACACAACGAGCCTCACAGCACTTTTCTTGCCCTGCATGATACCTGATCCACAGTTCATGGATGCATGGACAATTCAGACGCCAAAAAGGCGAGACTTTTTTCTGTTCAACGGGCATTTTTTCCAGATTCGTGTTCTCGTTTCTTGTTGTTCAAAACTATCGCAGGAACTTCTCGAGAACGGATATGAAAGCCAGAGATTTACCTGGAACACCCTCACATGTTGGCGCAACGAGCAGGAACGAAACTTCGAGCTGTTGTCCTTTTTTGCGACTTCGTGAATCTGCGTGCGAGATCTGCCTCCTGAGTTGCAGTCAGTTAGGACTTGCTAGTCGGGTGGGCCGTGTGCGTGACTCTTAATGCATCACAAGGATCAAAAGGATCAGGGATAATAATTAATCTTTGTTGTCGAGATAAACCTATTATCCTCTATTTGTGGGTCTGTCCGGATCGATTACCTGTAATCATTGTTGTAAATCAGAAGCATGTCACGATGTTCATCCTGTTATGCTTCATCACGGGCTATTTCCCTTTCTGTCTTCCTTCAGATTCACTCCAATAAATCTCTCTCCATCAGCTTCCGCATTTGGACCATTGCAAGGTCCATTTGGAATGTTAAAAAGCAAACATGTTTGGCGTCAGCATTGCGTGTCAGTTTGTTGTCGGTTTTGTTCTGAGAAAATGTGTATGTATGTTTTTGTCGAACGGAACAGATCTGATTCTGCAGTCAATGTTAACAACACCCTTCTTTGTTCAGAAATCAATTTGCGCTTTGAATGAAGAAGTAATTTTTTGCATTCAGACACGTTGTGTAGATCTGTTCATTTTGGTGCTTCCTCGAACATGTCGAGGCAGAAAACCCACAGCAACCTTTCACAACAGCCAAGATCTGTGGCACAACCACACCATGCAGTGGTGAACCGCTCCAGAATATCCGACTTCCTGTTAACGTCTCAGCGCAACACTTCAGTAAGTTGGAGAAAAGTAGGTCATTTCGTCAAATCCTGACCAGTACTAGAAAGCAATCCCACTCTGTGGGAGCGGTTCAGTCAAAACGGGCGTTTTTCCATCTTGTTGGCACTTCTATGAAAAGTGACACTGAAGTTATGCACTGCTCAGCAGAAGTGCATTGACCATTGCACCGACCAAGAAAGTCATTGAACCTCGGAGACTTCAAAAAGCAACGTAAAAGAAAAACACATCCATGCACACCAGCCTGCATATTTGAAGTGTACCGACTGTTTTCGCAAGTGCTGACAAATGACAGAATGGGATGAACTAGGTTTCGTTTCTCGAACGGAATTTGTCTGACACAATGTTGATCGATGACGCGCTCCGCACAGACCCATTGATTTCCGTTTGAAGACACCTGGAAAGAAAATTTTCGACTTGATTTTCCTTCAAACGTTTGATCATTCGTCTGTGTGAAAAGATTGCGAGGAACTTTGTGTGCCATTGTCATGTGGGGAAAATCTTTGACAAATGCTGTGCGGCAATGACAACCTCGAAGTCACTGGAGTCACAAGAAGGTCCCTACATGAAGCGCAATTCACGTGAATTTCCTCTGTTTTGAGCACTTTCCTGAAGCAAATAGACTGCAGTGAGAAAGGAATTGGGCGCATCCTATGTTCCGGTCACCCCTCTTAACCTCAGTGATCTCCGTCTGAGAGGGACACATTACTCCCAACTGCGAGTCCATCAAGTAGCGCTGCCAACAAAGCCCTTATTTCTACCGTCATTTGTTGTCAATCATAATGCAAGGCATCGCACGATAAGTGTTCTGTGTGGTCCACAGGGCTGGATAATGAAACTCTGTGGTGTGGTCAGAGATATTTTTATCTCGTTCTGTGCTGGGGATTCGAACAAGAAAGATTGGGAACTGCTCCGCTATTGTGCGAACTTTCAGTTGAAAGAGCGACATTGTTTTCTCACATTTGGTCTCTGCCACAAATTCACATTTGGTTCCTGCCAAAAAGGTATTTTGAGAAACCAAGCTCTGATGTGATTCCCTGCCTCTGTTTCGTTACTTGTGATTTCCGGAGGGCAGAGAGATTCCGCCAGCTGCAGGTGATTTTTCTGGTTTATCTAATTGTTAAAATCAAATTGAGTTTCCAGTGGGAAAGGCTTGGTGGGCTGGCATTTAATCTTGATTTAGTCGACTTGTCAGAATGTAGAAGTTCGCTGTGACAGAAAGAAGCAGTTCACCAGACACATTTTGCTTGATCAGAAGTATAGCAACCAAGCATAATGTTATTCCAATGCGTCCGACAGTGAACACTTTTCTGTTGGAGAAAGACAAAAAAGGCACAAAGAAAACTTGTCAAAATGAAAAAAGTTGGTCTGCAGCCATTCAAGTTTTCCGATTTGACGATGTTTTCTTTTCTGGTCTGATGGATACCTTCTGCGTGGATCGACCTCAGATGACCAGAACAAGCAACGTTGACACCCAAACCAAGACCAACTTTGGTTGGTGAATACAGCAAGCCCTTGTAAAATTTTCGGCAGTGAGAGGCAGACTCGCAAATGGAGCAATTCACAGAGCACTTTCCTGCAGGCACGAGAAAAAGAGCCCAGAAAGGTTTTCTGCCAGTTTTGTAAACTTATCGGAGAAATAACAAAAGGTTTCATGATTTTCAGACCAGTCAGGTCAACCTGATGCCAAACATCTCTTCGTTCGTGGTCAGATTCAAAGTGGCATGAAAAAATGTGCTCCTGTGCGTTGGAATGTGACTGTTTCAACTTCTTGCAGTCTCCTTTGAGTAAAGTGTTTTTCTTTCTGCGCATTTTCACCCGCAATGCTTGGGGTCAGAAAGTAAAAGAAGGATAAAAAGATCCTGGAACCCAGATGGGTCAGAACGCGCTTTTGCTGTGAACCACCACGATACAGGCTAGGCAGATCAGAAGGGTTCAGAACAAAGATATCATTCAAAAAGGGAGGAGATTTTTTTTCTTGTTAGCCTGTGATTCCTGTGCCATCTCATTCTTGAATAAATCAACTGCGTGCTCACAGTCGATTCATCCATTGACAACCAAACTCACACTTTTTCCACGCGTTCTGGACGCTAAACAACATGATGGCTCTCAATGTTGGTCTGAAGGGAGAGGAAATCTAAAAAGAAGAAACGATTGCTGAAAGTAAAACAGATGCTGTGTAAAAGCAATGCAGGTGCTGATAAACAAGTCATGCATTGAAAAGCTGTTGCTGATCCGCCATCTGTCACGAGTCTGCCATCCGCGTGATCTGTGTTCCTCAGTGAAAGCCCAGAAACGAAGGCAATCCAAGCAGCCGCGGAGTGTGACAGGTTGCAGGATACAGGCAGCAGCCAAGTTGCTCACGACTGCTTGACGAGGTTTTTCAACAGAGTCCATCGGTGACTTCCAGGTGGTTTTGGCGATGCTAAACCTGTTTGCTTGGAGGCACGGCATTTCAAAACTTCCCACCTGAATGGAACCTTTACACGTGTCTGAATCCAGCCAGAATATGACACCGCAAAACTCCCCGTTCTGAGTTTTCACAAAATTATTAAAGCCAAAAAAGTAAGCAGTGACAAAAACAGAATTTCCATTGTTTTCGCGTCTCATCCATTGACTTGTTGGGACAGGTCGAACTCACATTCAGACGTCATTCCGGGTTGTGCCATCAAGTCTATGTTTGCCACCTCGTAGCCGTCTTGCAGAAGTGTACAGGATGCATTAACAAATTGCATTCCCCAATATCGCACTGAAGTTGCGTTGAATTTCAACTCGAAGACAGATGAACCTGATCCATTGCAACTATTGGCTTGAGGACCTTTACGGTTTTTTGACACAAAACATCACCCGAGGATTTTTATACTTCTGGAGTGTTGCATTTTACAGTCTCAAAGAATAAATAAATGAAAGGAAAAGAACGAATAAATGTCCCAAGATGCCAAACACAATGACAGGACCTCCGGCACCTTCATTGTGTTTCAATGAGGAACGTGAAAGTGTTTTGTTTTTCATTTGAGACAAAGACCCTGAAACTTTTGAGCTGAATTATTCAGTTATTTCAGTTTCCTTAACAGCCAAAGGATTAAAACAATAAAAATACAACAACAACAGAACAACACACAAAGATGTCCGGCCAACAATAAGAAAGCTTTGCTGCCCAACAACAAGAATGCCTGGGGATGTTGGACACCAAAATAAGGACAAAAAAACCTTGCAAAGGAACACTTTCGTACTGAATCTGTCCGTCTTCTGTCGCTCTTCCTGCAGGAAAGAAAAACTGCCATTTCAGGAAAGGACTTGGCTGGGTGGCAGGGTTGCTGCCCATACACAAAGAGCATGCACAAGTCGACATTCCTGTAACGTTGTCGTGATGGAGATAAGCAAAGTAATCATCACACGAAGCAAAAACTAAATTGCAGGATTTCACGCTTGCAAATCTGAACTATTGTTTTCCTCACGCATTTGAAACAACCAATGCGGATCAATTTCAGGTTTATTCAAAGTTGATTTTTTGTGTGAAAACATTGAGCGATCAAGTTACCGTTTCTCACAAAGAACAGGCAGATGCACAGCGCAGCTTCCTTGTGAAGCAAGCCGAGAGTTTTTCGTGAGCGCAACCTGTGGAGAACGCGACCTTCTGTAATTCTGCGTCTTTTGAACAAATCCAAATTTGGGACTGCCGTCGAAAGCCTGGAAAAAAGCATTGGCCCAAATTTTTGCTTTGAAGTGACTCCAAACGCCAAAATTTGAATTGTTTTTGTCTCAGAAAACTTGCTGTCACTCAAATTATTTTGAATCTGTCGCAGGATTGAAGATCTTCAATGCTTTCACTTCTCGCAAAATCTCTGAAAAACGCAACGGATGCAAGTGATACAAATTTGACAAGGGACCCCATTGCGCACAAACAGCTTTTGTGAACAAGATCTGGGATTTTCTATCTGCCTTCCAGCCTTCATATTGTGTACAAAATATATTTCTGCTTCATCATCCGTCATTTTTGCCCGACAAAATGACTTATCAACCGCATCGCAAAAGCTTTCAAGGAAATGTTTCTTCTCCCACGAATTAGTGTCCTTCCATAATTGATCCAGTTCTCGTTGTCTCAGAACTCAACGTCTTTTTTTTTTTTTCAAAGAGACCGTAATTTTTATGATTTTGTCAACAGGAATCTAAGCAATAGAAGATGTTCTAAAGTCAGCTTGCAACATACCTTTGCTCGCCATGAGTGTCACAAAAATTTTGCGCGCAACAAGCCAAGTTGAGAAATACAAGAACCGGTTTTCAATCCATTTCGTTTTTCTTTTTGTCTTTTTCTCAGAAATGTTTTGCCCACCCAAACACCTAAGCCATCATTTTGCAGGGGACGAAAATGACAGGCAGGTTCCAAGTTTGACGGAAATTCTGTCCCCGAGCTACTGGAACTGGCCAGCCCGCTTCTTTGTTGCCAAATGTTATCTGCTTATTTCGGCCAGCAGTTTCATTTGAAAACATCACACAGGAATCCCCAAATGGAATTGGAGAAAAAAAGATTCCGTGATTGATCGTCAGAAATCATCAAGTGGCATCAATGGTGTTAACAGTAAATTAATGTCAGAAAAACCCAAGGGACACTCAGACATGCGATGTGCCATTTCAGCATCCAGATTCCACAGTGGCTCCTGACGCTTTCACTCGTCATAGCTGTGTAAAAGCTTTCACTGGCACAATGAAGAACCCAGAAAGCAAAGTCAGCGGCGCACTGAAAAGAAGAAAGATAGTGTTGCTCAGCTTTCGTTGTTGAGGATAACTGTCAGCGTGTGACTCTTGTAAATCCCAATGGTCTCTTTCCAGAGTGCTTCTCAACAGGCAAAGAAAAATTGGAAATGTAAAATCTGCGTGGATTTTCGTTCTCGCTGTGAAGCAATTCATGTAGACGCGGTTTTTTTTCTTTGGCTATACTGTAGCATCCGTAACAAGCTGCGTGCATGGCCTTTCTGAAACCAACGATCTTTTGATGTCAGGAAGGCGCTTCTTACATGCTTCAGGAGTGCCTGCCCACAACACCAAATTCTCTTTCGGGGTGATTGTTTCAAACATAATTGAAACTGACAAGGTGAAGCTGCCATTTGCAGGATGCACAGTTGGAATTTTTTTGCCATGCATAGGCTGGGTTTATCAAAGGGCTGCAATTTTAGAAGCCAGAAAGATCTCAGCAAGAATGACCACACTGTAACGAGCAGTTCAGATTTCATTCTCGCTCTTCGGACCATGCCACGCACGGAATCAGGCACGCACATGCACATGCGCACGGCGCTCTCACAACGAGAGAGACAGAAACAAAGACAGACAGAGAGAAGAGAGAAAACAGACAAATGCGTGAAGACACTTGTTTTTATTTCCACTCTGGGCACGATTTCTATTGACTCATTTAGACTGGTAACTGCAACAAACTGACGCTTCTCTACTTTTCCCGCCAACATCTGATTGTTCTCATAAATGTCAAGTGCAGTTCAAACAACATGGTCAGCAGTGATGTTGCCACCGATCGAGTTTTGAACAGGACATGCATGCACCATCAGAAGAATAAAATGGGAAGAACCTCGTTGATTTTGTGGAAAAAAATTGCGCTTGTCATTCAGATGTACCGATCTTCCGTGATGTAAAATGCGCTAACAGATGAAATGGCGCACAAAATTCTGGTTTCAGACAGCAAGGATCAAGGTGCATACAGGTTCTTCTTCAGGGATCGTTTGATCGTTTTGCGTGCTTTTTGGAAGACTGAACGTTTTCATTGTTTATATATGTGCCAACCTGAGTGGTGTCAGCGCGAATTCGTTGTCGTTTGCGTGTTGACACTCCCAAGTTATTTCTGGCAATTTTGCGATGCAATTCAATTTGAAAATGAACAAAATGGCGAAAAAGTTATTCTGCCGGTTTGCAATTTCCTTTTGGGATTTCAGGGGGTTATTTTTGGAGCTGGCATTGACTTCCGTTTGGACTCAGACCCAAAGGATTGAACGAACTTATTTGGATGCATAGCACGCTGAGCATTTACAATAGTCTACAATACATTGAGCGTATGTGAACGCGTCATGGGGTCATGTCCACGCAAGAGAACAAGAATCAAGGTATATCACCTCAGTTGGAAGTTTCATCGAAGGAGGGACACAGAATCTTGAGGCATGCATCCGAACATTGTTTGCGAGCCAGGCAACTGCCCTTTGTTCTGGGTATGCTTTCATTTGCATTAAAGTGGTACGAGGCTGAGAGGTTATAAGTGACCCAACTCAAGCGAAGGAGTTCGGCGAAACACTGAGATTTGGGAGCGGAAAACTGCCGGATTTCCTGTCAAGTGCTCGTACACGTTTCTGTTCTCAATTGTTTTTTTTTCTTCCGTAGCGCATGTTGGTTTCAGCACACATTGTTTTAGCATTGGTCAGAAACTTTATCAGACACTCAAATCAGAAGCATT
>JAAUYG010121751.1_pt1 | contig 11739 bp, 8 predicted proteins | sample 7278091 | NCBI WGS metagenome assembly JAAUYG01 (sample SAMN14350201, study PRJNA611818) | marine sediment metagenome | isolation source: surface marine sediment (0.6m) | place: French Polynesia: Moorea | collected 2018-08 | reverse complement strand
CCCCCCCCCCCCCCCCCCCCCCCCCCCCCCCCCCCCCCCCCCCCCCCCCCCCCCCCCCCCCCCCCCCCCCGTCAGGCACTAGAATCAATTAGAAAGGACTTGCCTGTAACATTCATAGTTTGACCCAGGCAATCCTCAGTTTTTAGCCTCGAATATATATACATGTATATAATATTGGGGAATATGTGAAATATATATTTTACATATTTATTATATTTAATTTTAGTATATGTAATGCATGAAATAAATTTAAATAAATTTAAATTTAAATAAATTTAAATAAATTTATGTAATGAGCACCGTTCTGGAATGCTGCAATAGAAATCCTGAATAACATGATTGATTAACCAGGAAAATAGGAGTCACAAGAGCGTTAAGTATAAACGGAAATCTAAGCTTTTATATACTTGTAGATCATATGCTGTACCTTAGTTGGGTCTTTCTGGTAAAGCCTGTCCTGGAACCGTACCAGATCCTGAAGGAGCTGCGTACAGCAAGTGTCAATGTCCTTATCCAGAACTTGATTGCAATATCTGGAGTAAGACGGAGAATACTACAGTACGTACAAATTAATGACGTACACGTACATGTAAATTGAGCAACCTAGGAACTACTGCATTTTTGCATGACCCATACAACAAATTCAGCATGCATAGATAAACGTGTGCATTACTGTATTTATTATTAACACTGGGTTCCAGATAAAGATTTTATTGACTGTGTACTTACTCCCGGAATCTCCTGCTGTGTATTTTCATACTGATGGAGGAGTTAGTGTGCCCCACCACATTGTTACTGGCTATCGGACTGTTCACTCCCGAGCTAAGTGGACTCCCCGACAGGGGACTCATGCTGATAGGCGAAGTCTGACTGACCGGCGACATATCGGCGCTGATAGGCGTCCCAGTACCACAGTCCATGCTGGAAGCCTTGCTGCTGCCAGCTGTAAATTTAGAACACAGACGCAACCGTTGACAGCATTGGGGTGGGGTGGGGTATCAATTGGATTGTGACAAGTAATGAAAAGGTTGATCCAGAATTAGTTACCTCAGTACTTTCATATGGTGCTCTATGAGACATACTAGTATTGACAATACCATGGCCTGTCTCTACTAGGGCCACCCCATTTGGCATGAAATTGCAGCCATATTAGAGCTGACCTTTAGTGAGAGAGGAAGAAGTAAATTTATGGCTAAAAGTAAGTTTTTGACCACATTTGAGAGGGTGACCTCTGCTGAGTGGTCACTATAAAGAGAAGCACCGCTATATTTTATATTTTTTACATATATATATAACCCTGTAGCCTGATCGTGTAAAAACAGCATTTGCCTGACAACAAAATACTTATTACTTTACAAAAAAATTTAACTTCTGATGTACAAGTTTTTATTCCTATATTTATCATGTTTATTGTTTTAATGTTACACCGACATTGTGTGCATTAAGTTTTGTCTTTCCTCTCAAAAACAGTATGGAGCGCAGCGTGGACTGAAGTGGGTCGCTATCTGCGATGTAGCACAGATAAGCTGATGGCAGACAATCTCTCTCTGACATACGTACCATCCTGAGACAGGTCACTGTCCAGCGGCATCCCAGCAACAGACGCCAGCTGGGAACTGTGCGAAGAGTCTGGGGACAGCGGATTCGTCTCCTCCAGCAGACGTAACCGTTTCTTCTCCTCCCGTTCCTTCAGTATCACCTAGAAGTTACATCATCGTTACAATGTAAAACCTTTTCGAAGGGAGTAACTGTCCACCAAATCTGAACTGATAGCATGCTACTGCAATGGAAAATCTTCTTTGTGGGCGATACAGTGGTCCCTCTACTGTTAAACCACCCATGGGACATGGGGAAACGTGATCTTACATGGCAGGTGGTCTTTTAAATAAATGTTCAATACATGTAGTACACAAAATACACACTTTTTTCGCAAAGATCAAGTGGCTTTAGAATCAAGGTGATCTTAGAATATTCTGCAATCTAGAAGGAATGCTGTATTACAGATAGGTATTCATAAGTATTTACAAGCATGCCTGGTGCACTAACCAGATCTGAAGTTTTATGAACTGGGCATATCTGATACACCCAAAGTTGTGTACAGATATAGAGATGATGACATTGACAAATAATGCTGGCAGTCTAAGGTACACGTACCTTTTTCAAAGGGCTGGGTTTTTTAGCTTTGGGAACTTCTCTCTCTTTCCCACGTTTGACTGGAGCCGAGGCATCTAAAGGATTCACCACTTTTGTGGTCTCCTATAAGAAGTTCAAACATTGCTACATATGATTACAAATACCAACACATACTAATACCAGCATCTTTGCCATTTCACATGAAACTCTGGCAAACAGTTTAAATTTTTGCATTTAATTTTTACAAAACTGTAGCTAGCCGATGCGTTTTGTTTCTGATAAAAGTGCAATGTCACATCATCACATGTAAGGACTACATTGTGCTATAAATTGTTATTAGGTATCAATTTTCTAACACAAAACTTTGAACATACCTTTGTTCCAGAAGCTCTGGCTGTACTCTTAGCTTTGGAATCCTTTTCTTTAGCCTTTTGCTGCTCTTGTGACTTCTGCAGTAAGGAAATGTTATTGTTATATATTTTTATTATTATATATATTTTTTTTTAATATTACACAGCAGTCCGAAACATCATGTGATGGTGTAAAAGTGGTGTTTTACACCAACTCATTAAGATAAGCCTAACAATGCCAACAGTGACAAGAAAACATGGTTAAACATACCCGCTAATATCAATGTAACTGCACATGAACACATATACAAGTATGAAACACACCTCCAAAGCGTTGATCATATCTGCCAAGTTGAGGCTAATCGGATGCTTGGTTTTGTTGCCACTGCGCTGCTCCTGCGTCGCTTGTCCCCCCGGCGTCTGTTTGGTGTGGATTTTCTTTAGCACCTGCTGCTCTATGGATATCTCTGCAAGTTCATCGTCTGCAGCTTGGTTTGCCATCTCACGACGTTTCCGACGTTTTCGGGCATTCTTAGTTTCTTTGCCTGGACGACATGACAACGACACATGGTGAAATATTAGGTTAAAATTTAATACATAGATCATGATATGAACTTTTAAATCCAACAGCACAAATGAAAACGTTAAAACGTAATCCACAGTAAGAACCTAGCATTAACTACAGATATGACCCTACAATTATTTCGCCTAAAAAAAAACAAACTTTTTTACCGGATTTGCTATCATTAACTCTTGTCAAAAATGGTGAACTCGCCAACTACTGACAACTACTGCTTGAGTGGATAATGCGAGGACAAGTGAATGGAAATGCTTGTTTATCCCTCCCATTCAATCTTAGGGAGCATAATACATGAAACATATATATGAATGATTGGCACGTTCTCTTCCCCTCATGTTATCCAATCAGGTCCCATTACCTGAGTTTTGTCTGCTGTCTGAGGTGACAGAGGACTCAGAAGGAGCACTAGCATACTTGTAGTGATCCAGACTCGACACTGAACTGTCTCTATCCTGACTGATTGGAGACTGGAATAAAGTATTACTAAACTTCATCGAACGATGCATGTATTAAAATATGTTTTCGCAAGAGCTTAAAACTGCATACTTATGCATTGAACGATGCATTTAGTAAGTTTTTGCAAGTTGCAACAGCTTAAAACTATGGTAAGCGATATGCAAATTTATCCTTATCAAATTAGCATTCAGAACATACCAGGTAAAATTACTCTCCGATTAATCAATTTTTAACTGGTACTGAGTACTGGTACTGAGAATTTTTATTATATTTATATATATCAGACCTGCTTACCGATTGATTTTTGAGAATATCGCTATATGTCACATGTCCAGGTGTTGACTGGCTTGACTGACTACTACTTGGCAAGCCACCAGCTGCACTGAGGAGGTTCGGGAACTCATCTTCGTCATCAAAATGAAGGTCTATATCCCGCTCCAGTGTTATGGGTCGGGACTGCCTCCTTTGCCCTGAATAAGGGTCATCACTGAGCCCACCCTCGTCATCACCCAGACCTTTATTTTTCCGCCGACGATTATTCCGTCGGCGTTTTTTCCTACTAGCGGCAGAGTCCTCCTCTTCCGTGGGAGTTTTGGCCGCACTACTTGACATGTTAGGGTTACTGGCACCACTAGATGGCACGACATTACTGAAGCTCGCAATGCCCGGAATGTGAACAGAATTAGTCACCAAAGGCGAGGCGTGATGCGGCAGCGGCTGCGGTGGCACGCAAGCCGCGATGGCCGCAAACGAAGCGGGTAGACTAGGATGGTTTGGGTTGCTGGGTGCACTCTGGGGTGAAACCGGGTACGCACATGGCACTGTTGGTTGATTCGGGGCTGGCATGTAGCTCTGATACGGGTGTCTACTCGGACTTTCAGACACTGGAATCACTGTAGTCTGTAGGTAAGGCGGCACCATGCCAACCACGGGATGGGTGCCATTTGATGCTTGGTTACGGCGGTGTAAAGGACTACTATATCCACTATCCGAGTCCTTCTCCTCTGAGTCTGTAGAGCTATCCTGACTATAACGTGTCAACCAACTACGCGTCTTGGCATCTTTGCAATACAGCAGGCTTGGTTTCTCAGCCAAAGTCAAGTTTGCAATCTCGTCAGAAAAATCTGGAAGTTATAAAGAAAGTTCAAAGTGTGATAGGAGCTGCTGTGAGCCGATGTTGTGGGGTTAGAAATCAGTTCATTCATAGTCTGAACAGATGCACTTACATGCATACGCAATCAACTTTTTGACGGTGACATCTTTTATGAAAACTAAGCTACATTTAGACCATGTTAGACTGCATGTGACATTTACATGAATGGCTGCATTATGGTACACTGCAAGCACAGCTTGTAAAGGTTAAAGTTCAACATGATAGACAGATAGTGGAAATGGGGCTGAACTCCAAACTTGCATTCTCATCGTCCACTGACCACTGATAAAGTTAATCATCAGCCAGCGCCACATGAGTCAGCATCAGTGTTACTATACAGTATATGTGGTACATACATACAAACTTAAGATTATAGTGGAGGGACACTGCTATGCTGGATGCATGTTAAGACTCAATTGTGTTAATCACATTGGTATATAGGTGCTTCAGGGCTTTAGTGAAGATCCAAACCAATCACTCAGCCCTATGGCAGACCAGAAGTACAAATGTATGTGTCAACAGCCCCTGATAATAATCCCAGAGATGAACCTTGGCCCGATCAAATGAACAATGGCTGTAAGATACAACCAGGTGACCCGGCACGTGCAGGGTAAGATAATACAGGTATCGGGACAAGATAGGTGTGTCCCTGGTACCAAGAGAGGCCATTGATGTGCTCACCTGTCTGAACTGCAGCATCCATGCAGATTATCGTCTTCGACTTGGCTTTCCTTTTTGGCACAGATCCAGGATTATGCTGGACTCCCGATTCGTTCTGTATCCCAATGCTAACCATGTTGCCTGAATCAGCTTTCTTTTTCTGAAATGTATAACACACACGTATACAGTACTTCATGTGTACATCATATAACAAAATATCTCTGTTGGTTGAAGCCTGCGCTAACCATGGTAACAAAAAGATTATCTGTTATTGCTATATATATACATGTAGTTATCACTGGACAATGGCCACAATGGCAGGTGTTCTAATTTATGCTTTCCCCCTTTCTCTTGTTTTCCTACTTTTAACATGTCTTAATTGATCAAAATATACATGATACATGCTATACTGCTGCTATTATATCAACATATTATAAGCCAATAATTAACACATTAATAATTAACACATTTATTAGTATTCAATCAAACTGTACTGGACACGTTTGTAGAGTTGATATTTTGTAATCATACATGTCAGACCCAACAAACAGACACCACAGACCACAGAAATGCTTCGTCAGTCTTTAAAAAAAAATGGGTTGTTTACCTACATGCCACCTACATTACATTTATGCTGGAATTATTAACATATTAACATGTCCATGTTATCAGGATCTCTTTATGTATTTTCAAAAACACTATCACGATCATGGATTTAAATTATCTGCTACAATCCCTTGTGTCAGGGAAGTGTAAGGAACTGTCGATCCTTGGTATATTATCATTTCAGTATTGTAATGTATATTGTTGCATGACTAACGTGATTAAGGCATAAACTTAAATAAACAGCTGCGGCTGAACTGCCGGTATTGATGAGCCATCCAATCTTCCAAGTGGCATTTGATCATATTGATCAAATATTTTATTAGTCATCTTGTTATTAGGTATGTTGTGTGCTTAGATGGAGGGGAAAAAAAAGAGTACTTGAGCCTTTTTTATGATTTGCTTGTAGCTCTGACAGGAGAGTTCAATATACTTGAATCCAGCAATTTTTTTTTCATTTTTATGCTGTGAAACACTGAGACAAATTTAGCCTCCATCTTCACATGCTTCAAGCCTAGATTTGTAGAATTTTACAGCATAGTTGCAACTTGCGTATGACTAGTTGATTACCAACAGTTAAAATGTAAAGGAATTATCTAGTTCCATGGATGAGTCACTTGATCCTCCCAGCCCAGATGGCTGATACTGTTGGATATTATCAATCTAAATGTAAACTTAGACATGTACTAGTAATATGTAAGCCAATATATATGCAAAACAGTATGTAATACCAGGATAATATACAGTGGTCCCCCTGTAATCATGGTAATAAGGATACCCTTTTTGCCAAACAATTCTGTCTTTATTTGAGAGGTGTCCTTTGGTGACAGGGAGCAATACACACATTCATAGTACCTGTTGCCATGAATTTTTGTCCTTTTAAGAGGGATGTCCTCTCTTAGAGTTTCCTTTAAGATAGGGACCACTGTTACATTTCCTAAAGCAATAGGCATATAACATGCACATATAAGTTATAACATGAGAAAGTAACATATGCAGTGGACTATATATTACTTTGAAATGCAATTGATCCCATCACTGAGGCAGACCAGATTCAGGTGTCTACTGTACATGTCTCTCATGTTTGCCTAGCCAAAGAATATTGACAACTTGCCAGCACTGTTTTGGATATAGCATTGTTGTTGTTTACTGACAACCTGGGTATCTGCATGTGGGTTGATCAATGAATGCAGGCAGTGATGGTTCAGCTATTCTGGGCTCACATCAATGTGGCACTAGCAAGAGCAGACTACCCGGTAGTAGTGAATGCTATATTGTATATCAGGTACATGTATATGGCCGAGCGTTTCGAAATGCATCAGCCAAAGGATGCAAGGGTCTTCCCCCAAGAGTCATATATGCTGGTATGGGCCAGGGATTGCCAAAATTTTCTCCCCCTCATGTGTTCCTCAGCAACGAGAATATGTGACACATATGCAATATGTGACACATACATACCTTACCACCCGACAGAGTCATATTTACCTCATACTACAGGGCAGCGCAGTAGAAAGACCAGAGTAAGCACCTACCGACTAAGCACCACAGAGGTACCACCATAAAAGCAAGTACCATGACAATAGCTTTCCCATTAGCCGGACACAAGGCAACACACTGTTATTCGACTACTGATTGCGTACATGCCTACCAATACTCTCGGCATTAATGGAGCAGAACATGTCAAACAATGACCCATGAACACACAATTTGGTCACTCAGTTGTGTGCTAGTGTTCAATCTCATGGCAATGGTGTACATGTGTATTGCGACCTTGACCATGTTGACCAAGCCCATGTCGACACTCGACAGTATGGAATTCCACAATTTAAAGATGCACAGTGACATCCTACAGCTTCCAAGTTTATATTTAAAGGACTGGTATTGCAGTATTCCACAATGCGCTATGAACAATGATACCTGTAGATGAAAGTTTTGAACATATTTCATTTCATATTATATATATTTACTTATAATATATTTATTATATATTATTAAATATTTACTTACTGGTTTATACATATATTACATTTATCCTGTTTATTTTCTACCACCGGTATATTTAACATGCTTACCAACACATGTGTCTTGAAGACTACAATTATATAATATTTAATTAGGGCCTGTAAATTTCTTCTTTGCTAGCCCAATCGGGCCACTATGTTTCAAAAGTTATGTACATGTTTTTGCGCCTTGAAAATAGTGGCGAGACAGAATCGGTTTGATTTTGGCTACAGTGGCTAAAGCAATAAATTTACCTCATACACTATATGTAGTTTTACATGAATTACCACTATACAATGTATATATGATGGCTGTCATTAAAGTTATTGGACAGTTAAAATGAATTTAATCAAGTACATGCATGCATCTTAATTTAGAATCTGCGGATCTAAACTAACAGTGTCCACACCTTAGTCAAACATGTTTCGTTGCTCAGAAAACTCATTTGTGGGAATTGTGGCTAAAAGAAAAGATATATCTCTTTACCCACAGTGGCTAACTACGAACATTCCCTAGTGCTAACCCAGAATATACTATAACTGCAGCCCTAACCACATTTACAATACCATTGTTTTTAATGTTACCTTACTCATGTTCAGAGTACTGTAACAAATGCTACTTCGTGTTCCTGTTAGTCACTGGCTCTATTTGCTTGCACTTTTACCACATTTACTTGATGTCAAATTGTGTTATTATCCAACACATCCAATATGCATGTCATCATTTGTCATATGAACTTTCATATTTTTTTTGTATTTGCAGATAGGTAATCACCATCAGGTTATTTAGATATATATACTAATCCAAATCAGGTGCATTGCTACATGACCCACATGAACAAGCCCAGGTCCAATTTTTTCAACTGCTAATATCCAGTATAAAAATACCAAACGTTGGTTAACTAACAGTATACAATAAGTTAAATAACAGAAACTGTAAGCTGCGAATCTATTACGCTGGTGATATCAATCAATGATTTATTATGTTTATATAATCTGTGTGATTTTTTTTTACCACAGTGGACTATGTACCTAAACAGAACACTCCCCATGTTTGATAATTTTCCTGACCAACAACTCCAATTTGTGACTCCAGGTGCATGGCACTACCACCACTTCAACTGGAATAGCATACAAGCAGCCAACCCCAACGGCACTAATTGGCCTGATGAACAACCTCCACTCTTTGTAATCAGCTCCAACAATTTGATATGGGGGCTCTTGTTTATGCACTGTGTTGCTCCAGATAATGTAGTGGCACCAAGCCACCAACCATGCTAACCCCACAGGTCGTTGCCAGACATGAGCCCCACCCCACCCCACCCCCACCCCCCTTCCAGATGCAGTTTTGGGATTATCACAGCTCTACAATTGTACCGAGTTAGATGTTGTTGTTGTCATGAATGTGCAGTCAACAAAGATTTTTAGGCTATGGGGCCAGCAGAACTCTGACTGGCCAACTAGGGATAATTTTGTTACTGCACAAATCACATGCATTTTCAAATAAGACTTTGAATTGAATATCAAATTTCTTATCGACTCATTAAACAATGTTGCTTCAATGCTTGTCCCCTTGCAATAGTCAGGCTATCCCAGTGGTGGAGCTGTCATGTATTGTATCAGTCATTGTGTATCATCATCGATGTCAGGCATGCAGTAATAGCTCAGGTCTATGTATCACAGTGTGCATTTTGCATGCATTTTTAATTGCATGTTCGTGCAAGTATGCTATCTGCATTGTATAAACTTACATGTTGCACAAATATAGGTGGAATGCCTGATCAAAAAATGCTACAGCCAGCAATCACATGAACAAATTTAACGTTATACATGTAATAGTAATAATTATAAATAACTGTAAAATATTTCAATCACAGACAGACCAGACCTTTGATGTTTATTATTTTTTTAAAACAGTTATTATTTGTTTTGTTTAAACAGAGGGATCACCACTAGCATGTGTGCATGCTCACCTCTGTGTAACTTCTGTACCTCTTCACTTTATTTCTGGGTTATATTTGGGTTGGTTCTGAATTACACTTGTCCCTCTCTTAGTGGCCACTCTCTACAAAGGCCACCCTCTGTAAGGTGGCCACAAATGTTAGTCTATAGTCTATACCCCTATTACTGAAATGCAGTTTTCTTTCTCACCAAAGATCACCACTCTAATATGGCCATAATTTCTTGGCTAATAGGGTGGCCTTATTAAAGGGGGAGTACTGTATGGCAATTTGGTCTCAACCACAGACGGCCTTAATTATGGGATTTCACTGCAGTGAAATGATAAACAGAATGTACAAATATTCACTGAGTGTCATATTAAAAAATATTGTTTTATTGCCTTGCTGTATTACTGTTTCCACTGCTAGTAACCAAGTAAAATGTGTATTTTGACAGATCTCTCTCCGATAACTCACCGTAACTGAATGAGCGATAATTAGGGAAGTTAACATATCGATGTACTGGTATGTAAAAATGGACACTCTGAAGCTGCAAAACATACCTGAACAGTATTATCCTCTCCTATTTATGGAAATAACTGTAATTAGATGTCATGTAATTCATTCTAAGAGGAGAAACATATTGAATATTTATTTTTATCGAAACTCCAACCACTTGTAATACCAACCCTTTAAGGTCAGAGTCACAACAACCAACCAGAGGCCAGTGTTTGGTCCCGTGGTTTACGTACTAGTACCGGTAGTATATAAGTGTCATATTTCTGGACAAAGTCGCAGAACTTTGGACTGGGACCGCTGCCCGTGTCAAACCCCCTGACGAATGGTGAGACAGACTTAAGTTGGTTTCCTTATTGTACACAACAAAATCATGATAGTTGCATCTGAGATGTAAAATTTTGATAAAGTAGGAGTTAAAGGGCAGAACAGCCAGCCAAGAGGCATTTTTCCCGCCTCCAACCACTTGGAGATATTTCCTGCGTCATTGGCATGAAAAGTTAATCTGTACCCAGTAGTTTAGATTAGCAACCTTGAAGAAGCTCACTTTAGCTACTGAATCCCACAGTTAAGACTTAATTTCCACCATCCCAAGTACTTGTGGTGCAGTGACAGCATTCGTACAGGGTTGAAAGTTGGAACTTTGACATTGTTTTGACAGACTGTATTACTTGCTTGTATTACCGAACACTGCTACATATTGTGCAACATTTGAGATTTCATAACAAAAGGTTGGAACTGGATTTACTGCATTTTCTACTTTTCTATCCAAGAGTACAGAAACACGAACTCAGGGACATTTCCCCACTTTACAACCACATAATTCCTTCCAATCACTTGTATTCTTAGGACATCAGTTGTCCTGGCTTGCCATCTGACAATTAAACTGCTAAATTGTAGGTCTAGTCAGAGGTTTCTTTCTAAGGTTGGGATAAATATTGTAACAGTAGATATGCTTTACATGTGATAGAAGAAACACCACAGTCCAGAATTCATACCTTCTTTCTATCCGAGGATCGGTCACTGGCACCCCACTCGGGGGTCTCTGGAGGTCTGAGCAGATGACCAACCCCAGGATAGAAATCTGGATGTGGAGGTCTGTTTGCAGCACCAATCCATGCCTGGGGATTCATCATATCCATACCAGCGGGATAATCAGGATAAAACTGGCCAGGAAATGGAGCAGCCCTGGGGTATGCCGGCGGCAGGGGTGCGGGAGGCGCAATATAGTGCTGCGGCACTGGCAGTGGATGACGCGGGATGGAACCCAACAGGCCAGGGATGCGAGCTCCCGGCTTCATTGCCATCATGTCTGGTCCAGGGAAGCCAAAGGGAGCTGCAGCACAAT
>JAAUYG010150799.1_pt1 | contig 11740 bp, 13 predicted proteins | sample 7278091 | NCBI WGS metagenome assembly JAAUYG01 (sample SAMN14350201, study PRJNA611818) | marine sediment metagenome | isolation source: surface marine sediment (0.6m) | place: French Polynesia: Moorea | collected 2018-08 | reverse complement strand
CAGAAAATTGCCAATGTCATCCCAACTGCAGCTGTCAAGCAGAGGGCCAAGGTCCTTGGACCTCTTGTTAGTATATATGCAGTGGTGGACTTGCCATCTGGGAATGTGACCTGACCTTCATAGTTGTAATTGTCATGTTGTTTTTGTTTTCTCCTGACGATATTTTACGATTGTGACCAATTAGAACTAATACATCACAAAATCTGAGTGACAGTATAAATAAAACTGACACATTAAGACAGTTCTCGCAGAACACTGGAATACCGCACACGAATTCGGAATGCTTCTTCTCCTGCAACCAGTTTAGAGCAATATTTAATTGCACGTAATTCGACATGCACACTGCCATGTGCAGGCTCAGAAACAGGTGTCTTACCAAGCTTTTGTGACCAACGCCCCGTTGTATGCTGCCAATCTTAACCGTGTGTAACTCACACGCCGATACTCGGGTGATACGGATATTTTTTAGTATTGTTAAGTTGTTTACTTATTCTCGTTTCCCGTTGCCCTTTTGCAATTTCATTTACATATTCCAGTGGGAATTTATATTTCCCGTGTCCTTATTTAAATTTTCATTGTTCGGGAATTTGACCATGGATCTAGACGGCACAGGCCAAAATCAAGGTTTTCGACACATGACCTTGACTACGAATCACCACGGTCATGGGCAAAAATGGCACCAAAACAAAGTTGGTCCTTGAGACCAAGAGGCGCCGTCTTGAGTTCATTTGACCGTGGATCTAGATGGCACAGGTTACTCTGGACACCCCGCAGGTATCTCTGGCGCTGTAAAGATGCTCAGACACGTTGTGTTTACTTGCCTGCCTACCGTCAAAACTTACCCGTCACCCCGGCTTCCACTTCTGCTTGGCCTATAATTACTACTGCGGCTGCTCCTCCTCCTCCTTCGCCTCCTCCTCTTCTTCCTTCGCCTCCTCCTCCTCCTCCTCCTCCTCCTCCTCCTCCTCCTCTTCCTCCTAATAGTGCTACTATTATTCTACCTATCAATCTTATCTATCAGTGTAGATGTTCTCTGCCTTCCTGTCCTCAATAGATTCTGTTCTCTACATACCAGTCTGGTCTGTATCTACCAGTTTATTCTCTACTTACCAATCTGTTCTCTACCTACCAGACTACCCTATATTTACCAGTCTGCTCTCTGTTCTTTACCTACCAGTCTGCTCTCTATCAAAATCGATTCTCTACCTACCAACATACTCTCTACCAGCCTATTATCTACCAGTCTGATCTCAGTCTACCTGTCTGATCTCTACCCACCAGTCTGCGTTCTACCTACCAGTCTGCTCTCTGTTCTTTACCTACCAGTCTGCTCTGTATCAACATCGATTCTCTACCTACCAACCTACTCTCTACCAGCATATTATCTACCAGTCTGATCTCAGTCTACCAGTCTGATCTCTACCCACCAGTCTGCGTTCTACCTACCAGTCTGCTCTCTGTCCACCATTTCATTTTCAGCCTATTCTCTATCTACCAGTCCGTTCTCTCCCTACCAGGCGGGTGCCTGTTTACCAGTTGGTTCTTTTCACGATAAACCGGTCTGTGTATTCTACTACCACCATGATGACTATATGCTGATCTTTTTTTGTTTGTTTGTTTGTTTTTGCCTTCCTGTAAGTCTTTTATCTTGCTCTCACAGTGTTCTCTACGAGTCTGTTATGTACATGTACATACCAGTCTATTATAGTTATCTTCTTACTGTGGTTTACCCACCATGCTGTTCTGTACCCAGAATCGCCAGTCTGTGTTCCACCACTAAGCTGTCGTTTACTACTTAATTACCAGTCTCTTCTTTACCTACCTTTCTTTTACAAGACGGGTCCAGTACATACACACCCACAACTTGCAGTCGGTGATATGACCATGAGTGGTAGAAAGCCGACTATAAGTCTGATTCATCCATCCATCCTACCTTTCTTTTCTCTACTTCAGTGTGTTCTCTACATGTCTTTCTACTCCCTACCTGACTGGCTATTCTCTATCTACCAGTGTATTCCCTGCCTGCCTTTCTCTTACCTAGTTGCCTGGCTGTTCTCTACCTCCCACTTTGTTCTCTATCCGACTTTCTGTTCTCCATCTGCTTCCCTGTTCTCTACCTATCAGTCTCCAACTGACTAATAGCAAAAATTTAAATATTTCTACCGCGTCAATGTTAATTTAAAGTCAGTCACGTGTAAAGACCTATACTACCAAGTATGTATTTCATTTCAGAGACGTATGGTAATACGGGTATTTACTGTAATAGTCTCGCATGCTATAATAATAAGGCTGGCAACTACCAGCTACTGTTAGGTCGTGGCATGCTGAGTAGGTTACAGTTACTGCATACATGTGTGGTGGCGTCGCCGAATTCAACCGCTACTGTTATATTACAAAGAAAGCGACTACGTTTTACTGCTAATCAATGAACATTTATTCCAGATTAAAATCAACATGTGGAGATGTGAGACTTCAAGTCATTTATTTAATGGCCGTTCCAGTCCTGTCACTGGGTGTCGGTGTTGGATTTCTTCTATGCTTCCTTGTTGGCTTTCTTCTCATTGCGTTGCTGCTCGTAATATACTTGTTGTCAGTAAAACGCACCACTGATATTTGCCAAATTTCATAGAAAATGCCTTATTAATTGCTAGTTCAACACGTGCTAGATACGACACTAGATACATCACTAGTGTGTGTGTATGGTGCCATACTACTTTATGATTGTGAGAGCTGGCAAATGGCAGCGGAACAAGTCGCTCAACAGAATATATAACGAATTGTGTGAAAGGCCTCACTGTACGCTGAGCATCCCACACGAGAAACGAACAGCTGCACGGCACGGTGACAAGATAACGCCCCCCCCCCCCCAAACTCGAGGTGACAAGATAATTAACGCCCCACCCCCACCCCCAAACTCCAGCTGGCAGGACACTGTCATGGACATCCTGAGCTGGTACTGTGGGAGGGCAAACATGGAGGCAGAGTTCGACCAAGAACCAGCCCCGTAGACACAATGAAGAGTGATACTGGAGCAATTGATTGATTATATCAAAGTTTTACGGCACATCTACACCAAAAGGGTCATACAGTGCCAAAACAGGTGAGTCCACTAGATGATGATGATGATATTACAGAGCCCACTAGAAAAAAAAATGTTGTGGTTCTACAAGCTCACATCTTGAAAAAAAGCATCCAATATCAGGGAGCTTGCGTTGCTGATGGAGAATATGGAAATCTGGAGGAACCGCGTGAAGTCTCGATTAGACCGACTAAATAACGAAAATGATGGTGCTGCTGAAAAAGGGATTTGCAATTGAAGAGCGTTTAACTCTCCTTTCCCGCCGAAAGCACGGTGTGCAATAATCCTATGTACGATGATTCCAATTATTTACTTTACGGGCAGAACTAACGCACTCACGATCGCCACCTTCTGGGACTGTGTAAATCTATGTTTTTATATGATGAACATTTTGCTTGATGATCCCACGCAGTCCAGTTGTGCTTGGTCGCTGTAACCTGTTTGGCTTATCATTATGTGCATCACATTTTTGTACGGTTCCATGCTCTGACACACGGCATTACATTTTCGTCGGCTGTGGCTCAAATATGTGCTTCTTTATGAAAGTTGCAGTTCTGCAACTGGCATAGGAGCATGGCGCATGCCGTGTTTTTCTCACACAGACACACCCAGGTGAATTAAACCCGAGTAACAAAGTGTTGAATAGACAATCGTTTAGACACAGAGTCTCCTACCACTCAGTTTCAAGAAATGCAGATGGAATATTGCATGTTGCTGCAAATTAGCCACATTAAAAGTTGTACATAGAGAGTTTCCTTAAAAAAGAAAAATCACTCCGCGATGGAGAAGATTCCATGTTATTGTTACTAGACACTAATCGGAAGTCATCTATAGGATTCAAAATGCATCGCTGGATGCGGCCTTAAGGGACCTTCAAAGGTCATGCTTGAAAGTCGCGAATTTTACGTGTCATATTTCGCAAAGGAGTAGATTTAGGGAATATATTACCATTAAACACTAACAGGAAGTCATATGTGGGAGTACTACTCCACCATTACATTTGACTTTAAGCGAACATGTAAGGTCTAAGGCATGGTCACTCACAATTTAAAGGAGCTGAGTTAGACTAGATGCTACTATTAATCAGTAATAGAAAGTCATTAATGGGACATCTAAAATTGCCATTAAATTTGACATTGAGTGACCTTGATCCTAAATAGCCGAGTCATCGCAAATGTTACTCCTAACCACTAATGGAGTGTGTGTGAGTGTAAATCAGGCTTATAGTCGGCTTTCAACCATTCATGGTCATATCACCGACTGTAAGTTGGATTCGGTGGTGTATGCAGGTGTTAGCGTGTGAGTTAATGTGGACCTGTCTTGTTAGGTGCCAAGCCACCGATTCAATTCCGCCACAGGTGAGCAGAAATGAATCACTCAGACCACTTATTAACCACTAATGGAAAGCCATGTACCAAAAGTCGAACTCCCTCTATAGATGTAATGCGTTAAAGTAAAGATCACTAAGGTTTTGAGCTTATAGCTCATAAATAGCTCAAACTAGGCCATCCGATACTAGTAAATACTAATACGAATTCGTATAATACTAGTAGGGTATGACATAAAGTAATTAGAGTTTTTAGCTGCCACAGCTCTTGTTCTCGTACTCATCAGGGGTCGTCATCTGAAATCATCGAGAAGAAGAATGTATGAAGTGTAAAGTTTTCACCGACTTACTCTCAGATGCAGAGCTTGTTGTATAGTAGCGTAAACAGAAGACTCGTGACATTTTACCTGTGTAACGCATGTATTCTTTGAAGTCTAAATATACAGTTTAAATATGTCTTTTAAACTTCAGGGAGAAAGTTACCAAAATATTTTAAGTAGCACAGATTGACACACTTTCTACCTGTACCAGGTTTTAGTATAGGTTGCTACTGCCAACAGACAGGTCACAGTTGCTGTGTACAGATGTACCCTGGTCATCGTCAGTGGTCGAACTGAAAGAACCAGGTGACAGAAATAAATGTGACATGGTACATGGACACATTTTAATCATGTAGTTGTAGGAGACAATTGCATAAAATTGTCCAGAATTTGGAAACTTTCATGAAGATGATAACTATGAACGTTTCTTTCAAATAGGTGGGATCTCGTTAACAAAAAACAAGGAATTCTGAATTGAAAGAAATCCGTTCTATTCACTTCATGATCCAAAATTTGGATTTGATTTCAAAAGCTTCACGATGAGTATTTCGGTGCCATATTCAGATAGTAAATGTGCTCTAAATCCAAGTTTGATTTTAGTATTATTTGGTTTGCATCTGTCATAGATAAAAGGTAAATGCCTTGAGTATTGCATGGACAACGCCCGTATAAACAACATTTTGGAACTTTTTACTTATGTAAAAGTTCATACCTATCCGTGTAGGTGTTCATTCATCTAGCAACATAATTATTTTAAAATATACTGAGAAAGTAAGTCCAGGTCAGTTCACATATTCTAATTTGTCTTTTTATATGCTGTGTTCAGCAAAGATCTTGCTGTACGGGTATGTATTACTTATCTAATACCAAGTTTCTTGCTCGTCATCCGCTAGTATTTCCATGTGTTTTCTGTCTTGGTAACCCTGCTGGTCCGGTCGGCGGCGTATCAGCTTCTCTGTCTCAGAATGAAGGTTCCTCTCTCTCATGAGTTTGAATTCAAGCTGATAGTCATCGTCGTCTATGGAGAAGGAGAGGATACCGCTGGGGTCAGACTGATATTCTTCCTCTATCTTAGTGGAGGTCAGGGTGGCCGACTCATGACCTATGTGGCTGGGCTAGAAAATATCAGTGTGGAGTCATTACTGATAGTTTTCTATACAAAACTATATAATAATGTAGCACTGACCCTGCGTTGCTCACGTGGAACACTAAACAGCACTCATATTATACAGTGTTGTTCTGATTCTTCCATATCATTCATACACAATTGCAACATTAAGTCAGAAACTAATTTTGACCTATAATAACGCAGGACTGAAGTATGAATTGACAAACATTGGCATTTCCAAACATAATATGTTCTGCCTCAGATTGGGACAAAAATGAACAAATATTAATCTTATGAAAATCTCGAGTGACATGTATACATGCATAGCTGCATGCACAGTTGAAAATTTGTTTGCCGTTGGCAAAGGGGAGTGGTGAATACACACATACATAATCTAGAAATTGCATAAGTGTTTCGTCTCTTCATTGTAAAACACTTGGTTTCATGCCAAATAAAATCATAACCAAACTGAATTGTAAGACAACATCGGACTATAGACCACTTTCCCACCCTACTAAAACCGCATACCCAGTGATTAGTTTTCAGAAATGAGATAATATCACAATTAAGACTAGTTTATAGCATTTGGAGTGGTCTGAATTCCAAGTTTTCACGGTACCTTTACTTATAAACCACCAGGACAGCATTTTCGCAGTCTTATATAGTGTGACCTACAATCGGCTGACCACTACAAATTGGAGGACTTCATCTGCATAGGTCTTTAGAAACAGCACTGGAATTATTTTCCACTATGTTTTTATTACAATACCTTTCCATATTCAATCCATTGTCCATCTTCATTCTGCCAGTACCAGAGCCACCTGGTGGTGAACTGATGAGCCACTGGAACTTTAACGGAGGATGGGGACGAGACGCGTCGTACTCGACTCTCAACTGGCAGACCCCACGTTACCTCCATCACCTCAAAGTCAACACGGCATGGACCAGTTTTCCTAAGGAGAAAATCATCCATTTGTACCTCAATACATGGGTCTTTTCAAGTTGATGAGTTCCCTCCTTATATTTTTATATCTTTACATATATGTTTTGAAGGAAGGTTCTACGATTTTACATTATCCTTGTTCAAGTTGTCTCTGTTAAAGAAATTCTGTATAATAGGACGCGGAAGTTGTGCTAGCTACAATTACCCATATTTTCTAATACACTGGCAACACTAGTTATTCCTGAACTATCAAACATACGTATTATACCTTTTCTTGTTCCCTTGCGGGTCTTTATGCACTGTGTGATTTCACTGCATAATACACTAACCAAATAACGTTGTGAACATTCAAAGGAGATAGTGACAGACGTGCCGTTTTAGTTTGACCTTGTGATCTTATATTAACATATAATATACGTGTTTACTATAAAAGGTAAGTCTTGTAGATATTCAGGATATTAGTATAGAACTCAGTAATGCAGCTAGCTGTCAGAAGCATATTACTGCAATATCGCTTAATCTTAAAACATAACTTTAACTGAATACTATGAATAATATTATGATAAGTATATTACTTTCTTACTTTGCATTGACGAGTTTCATGCCATCTATGATGCAAGTCTCTTTGGCCGGGTTACAGTAATTCAGCTCTAGTTCTTTGTTCCCACCATCTGCAAAGTTTTCCCACGCCCCTCTCAGCTGATACTGCCACTGGTATGGAGAGTTGGTATGGAGATTCTGGCACCGGTCACCATAGTTGCATTCTCCACAAATATTATATAGACAAATGATTAAATCGTCATCATTTCTAGCCGAGGCTCCATCTCCTGTGGCTTTGGGGGTTGGGATTGGCGCCCATGAACTGCTGGCTTTACTAGAGTCTTTCTCGACACTCGCATTTGCGGTTGTGTGCTCATTGGCCGCCCGTATTTCCTTGAGCACTTCATCTGGGCATTTAGTCATGTCTACACCATACTCCATCAGCAGATTCTTGTTATGATCATCACACAAACTGTGTGATCTTTTACATTCAGGACCGAATGTACACTCTTGGTGGATGTAAAATCGACAAATATGAAGGGCCGGGCACTTGGTGCCTTTCTTGCACCCATTCTCACCTTTCATACCCTTGTTGTAAAAGATACAGATCGGCGGGAACTTGGTGTCCTCGCTTTGTTTCTGTTTCAGTAACGTACGTAACTGGTCTTCTGTAAGGCCTTGGGCGTTTCGCTGGGTCAGTACACGGGTGTTGTGTGTGGTATCTAGTTTGTGTCCATACCAACAGCTTCGGCCAAACTGGCAGGTGTTGGTAGTGATGTAGAAACGACAAATGTGTAACTTTTCACAGAGTGGTGACTGGCAACCTAAATCAGAGCAGTGGTCTGGACACATCTGGGAACAGAGATTGTCATAACCTTTAGCATTTTACATTCTAATTTATGCATTTGTGATCGCACTATAAGTTAAACATGTTTTTAGGTTTCTATACATTCTGAATGATACAGATAGTCACTCAAAAGGGGCAGGTATTTAAGGGGGGATTATGTACCACTATTAATTACTTAAAGCATGTTTCAGAGGTTACTCTAATTTTAATTATATACATGTAATATACTGTACCTCGAGATCAGTGCCTGTCTGTATCACATCTCCACCGTCCTGGTCTTTATTCACACAGATGTTCTGTTCGCTCGCGTACAGGGTGTTTTGTATAGTGTTCGGGTCACTGCAGAGTTGACTGCTGGCCAATATCTGACGCAGGGAGTCTGCAGACATCTGCCCTGTGTCAGTGGAACATAATATCCTTACTATGTCTGTCACCGGCTGCGGTGACACAAGGACATCTCCTCTGTCAGAGTTTTCACCTGCAAGCACCACAATGACTTTATCGCCCTGAATATAGCGGCTGCAATAGTACATTAAGCATACCCTACAGATGCAGACCTTCTTCCCACATGCATGATACACGTAGGTATGTGAGAAAATTGAAAGTTAGGCCAGATCTTCTACCATATCTGCATTCATGTGTTACATTACAATGTGCATTACTGCTGGTCAATACACCAAACAGTGATAACTTTATACGTGCATAATAATCTGTACATGGTAAGACCACCTGATGGCCTGATATATAATACCAGGTGGTCTATATGTTTAGCACTATGGTGACCGAATTACAGTTGTAAAGGCTAATAGCATACAACTATAAACATCATATACACACAGACATGAAATATAAGCTCTATTCAATGAAATTAGACATTGACTTTGGGACAAAACACAAGGTAATATATGACATATATAACATTTATAACATATACCCGCAAGTCCAGAGCTGTGGTTCAAGCCGTGATTATTCACACTGTAGTCCGGAAAAGCAGAGCTGTATCCTCCAGCACTCTGCCATGTGTCATTGTTACCGGTATCATGAGCTGTTACAGGGGGACACCCACGGTAAGGACATTCAGCACCTCTATGGGTTTCTGGTTTAGGAAGAGGTTAATTATCACTGATTAACCTTGTGCCAGCACATGACCAGCATACAAGAGTTCCGCTGCTACACTTCCATGACTATGCTGTGGTTTACCAAGAACAAGGACTTACTTGCTATTTCTCACTGATAACTGCTGCGTTTTTGTTTTCTGAGTTTTTGTAATATATTTCCAATTATTTCTTGTAATAATTGTTCATTATGCTCAGTATACATGTACAATGTATATGCAAAAGGATGAATTATTCTGGATTACCCTGTTCCAAACGTGTGAAGTAGGTTCTTTTTATAAACCGTCATTAGAGAAGAACTGAATTGTAAACACATTTTAGAGTACAGCTACATGTATAAATCTTCAAATTTGCATAGGGTGGAGGCAACACATGCAGATAATTGTACTAAAATAATAACATGTGTAACCTCATAAATAGCTGATACACGGAAACATTCTGGCGTACATGTAGGTGATCCAGCTCCTTAAACCAGAACTGTTTCAAAGATAAACACCTTCTTCTTGAGGTTGGGCTTTCCAGTCTCCCTGTACGTGTTGGTAGTTTAAGCTACGGTGGTCGGTAGTGTGAGCGGACTCCCAAGGTACATCCCACTGTAGAGATCCGTAATGCCCAGCTTTCCCCTTCAGCCCTGGTTTTCGTGCCATTGAACCATGATAATGTTCTTTGTACCTAAACACAAATACATCTCTCCTCAATATCACACTATCAGCAAAGAATTAATTCATAATGACACCACCAAGGATCCCGTCCAGTGGGTTTTGATGCTAGTAATGCGCAAGGTGACAACCGGTAGATATGCAGCACTTATGTATCTTAGTGTTGTTTGTAGAGAACCATTCTCCACAACGGGTTTGGTGGCACGTGCTGTCCATTATCACAACATAGATCCATCTCAATAATGACATATCTGATACCATAATATCAATATTTCATCACCATTTCGTTCTTCTGAGTTCTGCATCCTGTTACATCAAGGCTGTTCAGTGTCAAACTGTGACATGATATTTCAGCAGCTGCGATGTCATCAATGGACGTATAACTTTACGTCTCATACCACATTAAATAAAACACGTGTCGTGAGATCCCCCTGCTGATCTCACTCATTTCAACACACATCCTTAGCCTCAGCCAAACAATATAAAATGTTACACGTATAGAAACAGAAGATTAACACACAAACCGGGTTGTTTCCTCTGATCCCCTGTCCTCATATCGTCTCTCACGTCGTGGAGGACGGCGATCATGTGTGTCAGCAAATTCTGCGTCGTCCGCTGCGTTCCGTCTGCCATAACGGCCCATACGGTATCCGTGCTGACCACTTGCTGGCAGATATCGCTGTGTGTGGCTGTAGCGAGTTTTGCCTCCGTGTCTAACAGAATAACAGTTATGTGGGGTAACTATTTTTACTGCATCGAAATCTAAGGTATCAGTGTCGTTTTCTGAATACAACATGAAATGCACCCAAACAGTTCTGATCCATTTTCCACGGTACATCCTTACAACAACAAAACTTCCTTAAAACAACAAAAAAAACCCTGTCAAAAGTCATTTAGCATCTGGAACAGCAGCAGAATATGTAATTCCCAAATGCCTTCAAATATATTGTACCTCACAGGACTTTATTCAAAGATCTATTGAATAGATGTACCTCAGTGCTGTCTGGCAGCTTACAGTCAGACTCAGTGACTCTCACCTCCAGTGTGGTGCTGGTCGATTGACTTCTGACCACTGCATGCACTGTTCCTCCCTCTGTGAGGAGCTTCTGTCATAGCAACGCTTTACAGTTCGTCTTTGTTTTTGCCTAGTTTTAAAAAAAGTCAGGTACATCAACAAAGAGTTATATGGTAAATATTCGTGGACAGCTTTTCAGAATTATGGTCACTACGCATGCTTTAATGCTGGAGTTAATAATATACATATAAATACTGACATATGATATACTAGAATTTAAAACAAAATAAACGGTGCAAGTTACCACGATTCCATTCCTTTAAATTATGTTTTAGCAGCACACTGTTTGTAGTGATTGAAACATTTAAGGAAACCCAGAACCGGTGAATTCTTACCGTAGACCTTTTGAGTAGTATAATCACAGTGTAATAACTAATACCATGCACTCAAGCAGTGAAACAAAGGAATGCTCATACAACGAAAGTATCATGCTGGAAATCCAGAATTACAATTTTGTATCAAGCACTTGATCGCCCTAAACACTTTCAAGGATATTTTCCATATGATAGTAGCAAAGAAAATATAAGCAAGCCTGTGTGATTGATTTTCCCATTCCTCCTAGGGTTAGAGCGTCCGCTCGGGGTGCGGGAGGCCGGGGTTCGATTCCCGACCGCGTCACACCAAAGACGTAAAAAATGGGAGGTTTGCGCTTCTCAGCTTGGCACTTGGCATTAATGAGTTAGGCAACCGACTGGGCGGCTCGGAGTCAGTATAAATGGTCTGAGTG
>JAAUYG010152764.1_pt1 | contig 11741 bp, 4 predicted proteins | sample 7278091 | NCBI WGS metagenome assembly JAAUYG01 (sample SAMN14350201, study PRJNA611818) | marine sediment metagenome | isolation source: surface marine sediment (0.6m) | place: French Polynesia: Moorea | collected 2018-08 | reverse complement strand
AGCGAGTAACATTAACAAGAGTAGATAAACTCAGAGCCAAGCTATTTCACACCTATGCCCCAACTGTTTAGATTGCCTAGGTCTAAATATAGTAGATTGTCGCAAGAATACTTCTGACTGCAGTTATTGAATGTGTTCTTGATTGAATGTGGGCCTTGTATATCTAAGACCGCTTGACACATTGAATGAGCGGCTTTAAAGGATGAAAGGAAAGTATATGAGTGGTTGGTAGATATTCTTTCAAGTAAGGTCATTACAAATGAGACATTTAACGGTGTAAGTGTGTTTGAAACTGCCAGAGCCATCGTTGAAGCAAAATCAAAACCAGGAGGGGCAGCATTCGTAGACACACTGTGTAAAAGTATGTAAAAGGTGTGCATGTCTTTGAGAAAGAAATCTTTAACAAAAACACCGATCCAGAATCAAAAGAGATGCATATATACCTGTGTGAGTTAAAATTGCATGCGTATGTAGTTATGTGCAAAGCTAGTTTGTACTACGGTAGAACCTTGCGAATGTAGGATGCTCAAGGGGCTGAATTATTTGAGAAGTTTTGAGATCATGTTATATACCCGCGGGGGGGTGGGGGGGGTGGGGGGGGGGTGCTGGATTCTGAAAAAAAAAAAATCTCAGGTCCTTTAATGATCATCAGCAAGTAAAAGAACATGGTAGCCAAACACGTTACTGAATTTTAAATTTTGTTTATGGGTTTTAAGATTTCTCTGGAGATCGGCCCCCCAGGTCATGCAGAGAAGAAGAATGCATTGCTTGAATGTCCTGATTTCCGAAGGGCTGGAGTTCTCAAAAAAAAAAAAAAAATTAAGTTGAATTTTCTTTGTGTAAGTCGACTATTTGAGCGCTGTGATTGGCTAAGAATCTTGACTTTCAAGAGTCAAATTTTAGACAAAAGTATTTTGAAGAACTCCTGTTTCTCAAGTGGTCTTAAAAGATAATAGTCGGAGTCGAAGATTTGATTTTAAGTCCTCAATCACTCAATCAAGCAATGTGATTGTCTTAGAATCTGACATAGGTCAAAAACTGTGTTTTTGATAATTCTGGCTCAAGTTCCACTCAGTTTCTTGATGTACTAGAACCGAACTGCCAGTAATATATAAGGGTTAATACTTAATTACACAGTAATGTAAGGGTTATTACATTATCTTTGTCATCGGATTTTCGCTTGGAAGGTTGTTGCCATGTGTAATCATAATCCTGGCAAGTGGCACCTGTTTTATCGCTGTTGAATTAAAAACATTGTATTAAAGGTCATAAATTGCATGCATGCATGAGTGACCAGTCCGTTTGTTACGACTGTATGTGATCTAGCTATATCGAGTATTATAAAGAGCAAACGTTATTACTATTATTATACGTAGTTCTATTGCTGTTATACGAGTGATGTTATAAATAGTGAGCTGGTTGTATTATAAAAACTTGTGTTTTCTTGCTTCAAGAAAACAAAGGAATCAAGGCAGCAAAAAATAGCACAAAAAAAGTATTTGCAACTGGAGCTTGTTTGCTCTAGGCTTGTTTGCAATCTCACATTGAATATCTAGTCCTTTTTGTGTCCAACATCCAATATGGCGGTCTCTAGCGATCTTGCATTGTTTTTGCTAGTGGATCTACTGTCTAAGAAATGTTTACATAGTCATTTAAATCACGGGCAGTAAATTCCAAGGGCACTTTTAAAATGTTCTCCCATCTTTATAATTACTTTTTTGTGCTTTCACAAGTTCACCAAATTATGTTTCAATGTGCTGATGGGCTTACGATATTACAGCCTGTAATTACCCAAAGTCAATGGTATGGAAAAAGAACATTTTATGTTATTAAACGGAAAGCACGCTGTATGGTAAGGGTATGTGATATATGTGTTTGGTGTGGTATTGTATATTAAGTGATAAATCTGTGCAAAAACTTGATTTAAAAAAAAAAACACTCTGTCTGTTTGGAATGTGAAGGAAAATCCTGTATAATGCGGAGACCCCAAAGCATGTGTGTTATTATATGGCTAATGTTGTATTGAATTCAGTCTCTGAAGGTTTTTCCCAAAGTATGCTTTTTATGTTAATATCGGATACAAATCATATCTGCATGTCCGTTAAATTGTCAATTTTGCTTTCCATAGTTACATCAGTATTTGATTTAGGTTCCTGATAATGATCCCTTCCTCAGGAAATTATATTTGCTGCAAAATATTTAAGCAAGGGTTTTAAAAAGTTGCGATTTACCTAAAAGGCCTGTATACATCACCCAACAGTTTTATTCTCAGTGTGAAAGGCCTCATATATTTTTGACAAGTTTCCAGGGCCCGTTTCTTAAAAAATCAGAACCGGAAAACCAATCTTAAGCATGGAAAAGGCGATATATGTGTCATGGTGTTTAGTTAATTTTAGTCTGTTTTAACGGACTTGCAGACTGGAGTTCACTAAACACCATGACATGTTGTCTTAAGATCAGTCTGAGACTCAAAATTTTGCTTTTGAATATGGCCTACAGGGGCAATATTCCCACACTGAAAGATCGCACAGATGCATTGAAACAAGTTTTGATTTTGAGGAATGCACAAAGGGCATGTAGCTTCCATGCTTTTGCAACCTTGCTCAATGGCATGTCCACCCCGTATCTCGGATTAACATTCCAGAGAGTGTAGTAACGTATCCTACAAAGCGACAATCTAAGATGGCTTCTAGGACTCCTAAGGTCGTCACCAAATAAGCAATGTCTCATTTGGCCGAGAATACAGCAGAAGCCTATAGTAAAGAGCGTTCGTGAAACATCCAAAAGGTGTTTGAAATTATGTGGTTTAGTTCTTCAAAAAGTTTTTGTCCTCTGCTTTTGAAAAGTTAGAGTTTATACAAACATATGCAGAGGTAGTTGAATTGTAAGGCTTAACTGTATATCTTTGGAGTCCCGATGTTCTTATAAGACGAGCAATTCATGCAAATATGTCGGGCATCAGACTTTGTGTTCAACACGTCAGTGAAAGTCGTCTTGAGAGACCACTGCCATGCGAGACCACCTGTCTTGAAAGACAAGATATCATTCCTGGCAGAAGGTCCTACATTTCACCTGTCATCAAAGACCACCTGTCTTGAGAGATCATATAGTTCTATGTCCGATGAGGTGGTCTTTCAAGACAGGTTCCACAATCAAATTAGGTATGCATGACCTTTCTGTAGCAACAGTTAAAGTGGCATATGAACCTTAGGCGATATCTAAACAGCTCAATCTTCTGTTTGTATCTTTGTAGTTTTCATAAATTGAATTTGTTGAGTGTGTATTTTCACAAAGTTGCTATTGAATACCATTCTAGTCATGATGTTGGCATTTTACTGCATGCAAAATTGTTGCATGCATTTGTCATGTATGTAGGATAAATACAAAAGTAATAGCATTCCATAGTTGTACAGCTGAACAAAAACTTTACGGTTACCGGGGAGTATAGACCACTTCAAAATACAGACCACCGGTACCAAAACTGTACTTTCGTGGTTTGCTATGCTCAGAAGCAAGACCGTCTTGCAGTTAAAATCAGCATATTACATTCCTGTGGGTGATCATAATTCAGAGTTACCATTGTACTGAACTGGATATTAAATTCGTTACCTAATCGGTTTCAAACCGTAAACCTGCCGTTAGCTACGCTAAACTCCAACTAGCATCTATATGAGAGTGTTTTGACTACTCCAGGCAAGCGCGAACCCTCTGAAACAAGCCTCCTGTGAGGGGCCTGAAGGAGCGTCTCAAAACAAAATCGATAGAGTTTAGCACTAACAAACCTCCGTACGGAGCCCACAACAGACGGCCTGTCACGTGAAACCAAGCTGTTGCTCTAGCTTTTCCTAGATTTATTTTCTGTCACGTGTTGTATAGCGGAGACATCACACGAATATATGTTTCTGTAAATACAATGAGTACAGGGTAGAGGAAACGTTTCGCAGTTTGTTTTTTTTGTCTTAAAACAAGTTGATTATTTGGTGTATTATCCTTCGTATGTTCTTTCTGATTCTAATAAGGCTTGATTCTGGTACGTATGCACTTGCCAATGGAGCTTTCTAGTCCTGTGTACATCACTGCACAAAACAACAAAAGGAAAAAACAAGTGTATGCTCAAGGTATCTGCTGTTCATTGGTTCTTCGTTGATGTTATTTTTATATTCTGTATTGTTAACTGGTGACTTAATTTGTGCTCATTTGTAAAGACTGCCTAGTCTAAACATGCAGTGTTACAAGCTGATATTGGTACTATGTTTCTCTTGGTGCAGAAGAAGTGCGATGTGGTTGGAGTATCAGGCAATTAAGGCTTTAAATTCAGTTTCAGAACATATATAATATCAAACAGTCATCTTTGGTTATACAAGATTAGAGAACCAAACTTCGTGAGAAATGGAAGACTTTTAAATTTTCATTTCTTTAACAAATGATATGCTATGGTCCCTGCATTTAAAGACCACTGATTCAGCCAGAAAAATGTGGTCTTAAATTGAAGGTACTGGTAGTCTTAAAATTGAAATTTTTATGTTGCAAAAAGCTGTCACTGATGGGAAAATGCAGGGAAGTTTTAAAATGGAGGGGTCTTAAATCACAGGGACTACTTTATAGGGAAACCCAGATTTCAGTTTGTAAGCTTCTGAATATGGTAAAGGTGTCAGTGAGGGTTAAATATTTTGTTACGGTTTCAAAAGAAGCACATGTGCACTGTCACAGTCAGGATTTTTAACTTTGTTAGTGTCAGGTATTTTTTTGATAGCCCAAGCTTCAGTACATTTATTTGTAGTGAAAAGTTTCTGTCATTGTATTATAACCCGCATCTGAGCTTGTAGGTGATGTTTACAGAAACTGATCAGTTTTCGAATGTAAAACATTAAGACATTAAAAATTACTATTATATTCATCTCAGCGTATCCATACCTTCTAAGGAGTGACATGGCTTATATAGAAATCGAGTAAGAAAATGCTGATTTAAATATACTTACACTTAATATCATTTTCATTGTTACTTTTTTATGTAGCCAGGAATTTAATGAATACGAGTTTTTACAGATAACTGCTTTGTAATACTTGGGCATTTAGTAGCAAGTCTTATGTAAATTCCTATAGCGATATTGAATCTGAAATGGCATAGCAAAGTGATTGGAACAGATAGTTCTTGATAATGTCGTAGCATGCGAATTATACTGCGAAATGTCCATGTACAGATTCAAGACCACAGCAATATCATTATTGCTTTTGCATATGTGTAATCTTTTTTTTTTTTTTTTTTTGACATTTATAGATTTATTTTTTACAAGCAATATTAAAATATTGCAAACCAAAATAATGTTTCAATAATATTCTGATTGCAAGTAATTAGTATATTCTCTCGGAACTGTATCCACACTTTTTCCAGTTAGTAAGTTTGCTTTTTATTCTTTCTTAGTTCAGAATAGAATGGATTCTGTTGAACAAGAAAAATTTAACCATAAATTTCTTAGAATAGAAAAGTGGCAAACACACACATTTAAGTTTGTGTGGCCTACCAGTAGAAATCCATTTTCTATATAAAAATAAAAACTGCAACCTTTTTTTTTTTTTTTCGTATTTTGGACACCCAGAATTTTGGACAAGGTGTATACTGTGATCCAATATGGTTTTATATATATGCATCGTTGTATATCATGTGTATGTCCTGCTCTAGACACTTTTTTTTCTCTAATACCGTATTTCTAAACAGTTCGCCTGTTCCCAGTCTCTTGCAATCTCTTTGTATGCTAGTACCATTCCATCTAGCTATTTGCAATGACCTAATTACAGTATATTGTATACGCCTATGTTTGTTTTATAATAAATCGTTTTATGATCATCTATTGAATACAGTGTTCGCCTTATGGATTTTGGGGCATAGAATGTCCATGTCAACAAGAGGACCATGGACCTTGATGTTCAACTGAGCTTCTGCATCTAATCAAAGTACCGGAGATTACGGAGAATCCGCCCACCCATTTATCCGCCCATGGGCGATTTATCGGAAGAAAAAAGCACCTGGGAGTTAATTTGGAGCAAAAGTTTCGCCTCACATGCTGACTGTGATGGTCATTCAGGGGTAATGTTCTGGGATTTGGGATGCGGTGACTTACCCATCACCAGGGCAGTTTGTTAGAGCTTACCGGGTACAGGGTTGAACAGGGGTGATTACTGGCCAAGGGATGTTAGTGGCCTGTGTCAAAACCCCCGATAGGGTTAAATGGTTTCACACCCAGCATGATTTTGTACCAGTAAATATCTTGAAGCTGTCCTGCTGCCTCTGTCCAGATGGTATAGCCAGGGATTAGAGGCCCACCTGTCTGGCTTTACTTTCCGTATCAACGCCCAGGCGGTAATTTGTGGCCAAACTTCACATCAGCTGACCCCCATTTTCTGTATTACCGACCAGGGCGGATTCTCAGAAAACTCCGGTAGGCTAAAATTCACAAACTGCCTTGTGCTAATATCAAGGCAGATTCTCTGAAAGGATTTGATTCAGTCCAATCAATGCTAAATTTACCATATGCACAAACTTCCCAAGAAAGATGCTCTGTAATCGACACAAAACTTACATTTAGATATATTCTTGTAAACAAGCCATAGAAAGTCGTATATATGTAGTCAAACTGCACCATTAGAGTTAACCTTGAGTGACTTCGAAAGATCAAATTAAAGGTCACTCATATTTTGAAGACTTTTATGTCATGCAGGAGTCTAGTAGGGCCATATATTACTATTAAACCTTAATAGGAAATTGTATATTAGGAGTCCAACTGCACAATCACATTTGGCCTTGAGTGACTCAAAAAGGTCGAAGTCAAGCTCACTTGGATTTCAAAGCCTTCTATCTCATAATGGCCATATGTTACTATTACACATTACTGGGAAACCATATTTCCATTATATTCGACTAGAGTGACCTTGAAAGGTCAGTCAAATTTCAAAGTCTTACATATCGTCAAATGGATGAGTTAGGCTACTTGTTACTGTTAAACATTAATAGAAAACCATATATGGGGACTCCAATGGTGCTATCACATTTGACCTTGAAAGGTCAAAGTCACTCGGATTTTGGAGTCTTATATCTCGTAGAGGCACTCCGTAAACCCATAAGTTACTATTAAAGACAAATAAGCAATGCTATGTGGGTGTCCAATGGCACCATTTGATTGATTTTGAGTAAGGTCACTCTGATTCTGAGGAGAGTGTACGTTTTACATCAATTTGCCAGTAGTACTTGGTATTATTCTGGATGTCACATAAGGTAGCTTGTTGGCGGGCAGAGTTTTCCCCTGTCCCAGTGGTATTTCTTGTTTTTGTATTTACATCATGACGTATATGTTTCAAAATTATGCTGAATAGCCTCACTGGTGGACACAGAGCAGGGAAGTTTAACACAAGGCTGGGAAGATCACGATTTTTTTTATGGGGGTGCGAACCAATTTGGGGTACCTAATACTCCCCTAGATTGCAGAATAACACAATCATACTGGCTCACAAATGCTGTTTATTCACAAACAACTCACATTTAAATTTATAGTGTTTCGACAGCGAGACAACACTAGGCTTAGATATAACAGACGTGTCATCTAGAATTAAATACCAAAACAATAGGAAGTTAAGAGGCAAGCAGATGACAGTCTTAATTATACCCATTATTAAACCTATAACGCATTGGCTTTTACATGTGCTTGGAAGCAGGGCATTTACATTTGTGAGTGGTGAAACTTTTCAGAAAGTGATAAAAAACCACACAAAATCCTAAACCCACAACTGATCTTTAGTATGGTAAATACAGTTACCAGTAGCAAATTTGATTACCTAGTCAATATGTAAAGTTACTATACATTAGAGATACCTGTACTTTCTAGAAATCCCCTGAAAGATAAACAGTATCCTTCACTGAAGATTACCCCTGGTGCTCATTTAAAACAAACTTTTTCTGTAGCTATGCAGTCTTCTGTACTACCGGTACTTAGTTTGTTTTTGAGAATAAAACTTACTCTAAAAGCTTCCTGACTGGTAGAATTCATGAAATTGTGAAAATACATATTCTGCAATACAAAAGACAATTCTCCAGCATCAGAAGTATAGACAAGGTATTTTCATAAATATTGATTTTTTTTTTTCACATAGGCACAATGTATATACAGCGGAGGCCAGGAATTAACTTAATTCTGAGGTGGTCTTTTTTCTGGAGTGGCCTTTAAAGGAGGGTTGCACTGTACCAACACTACACCTTCGGCTGTTATTGAAAAAAGACTTGGGTTTGTAAAAGCATAGGGATATACATGAGAAGGTCAGATCCAACATCGTTACATTATGAATAACTGAATATTCATACAGCTTTGTGAATAGTAACGTCAGCTTTGGCACAAAGGAAAGCGAAGAGGAGATTATCAACAGAGTCGTAAATTTTATGTAACTACTAAGAAATAGACTGACATACACAGATTACAGCTTGAATGTGCATCATGGAATAAAAATCTTTCTTTTTGCTGGCTTATATATTACAGCCTGAATATAAAAAGAAGTGTTGAAGAAATAACAGGGTCTTTCATCAAATGGTGAGAAAATGACATAAAAGAAAACATTCTTGGAAATATATTAAAAGTGCAGTGTCAAAAAAATTCTGTTCCTAAAAAGACAGTGCAATACTAAATTTATGGTATGTGATAAAATTATTGATACACATGTAAATAGATGTCAACCCAGTGCTGTATACTTAAAGAGAGACATTGCACTCTTCTACTGTATTAAAGCATATGCAAGACATGTGAACAAACTTGCGCAAAGGACAACGAACCAATAGTTATCACAAAAGAACAGCAAATGACTCATTGTACCTGTTAACTCGTAATGTTAGGATAATGTACCTGACATAAACTTCTGGCGATGTCTATTATATTTCAGGTACGTAGGGTTGGGAGCATGAAATCGTCTCATTTTCCAAGCCACTAGATGCAAACTTGAATCTACAAGGCAACTGTTTAGAAGCAGCAATATTACATGCAACGTGATTAACAGTAATCTTTCCCTCTACCCAATTCACCTGTACATAATGCAAGAGAGTTGTATACCGAGCGGTCTTCTATTGTACTGGAATAGCCCAGTGATACTTCCCTTCACCTCAAGCTCACAAAGTTGCATTTTTAATACACTTATGCAAAAAAGTTCAGAAATACCCATCTTTTTCGTAATGCATTTTAATGACCATTTATTAATTGCTAAATGGTAACCACCAGTTGATAATTAATCATTAATTATTTAGAGTACATGCTGTTACGTAATAGATAGATGGCGTTACCAATTGCCTTAATGTGTGATTGAAATTTCTATTTATCATGGAACATTTTTTGTTCGAGTTTACACTGAAACACTGAATATAAGAAGACCTATGCACAAGGACAAAGCGATCTGAAGACTGTGCGTTGTGTTCGGCCTTAATGCTATGGCGGACTTATATCCGGGCAGTTCTTAATGTAAGGTTCCACTCAAATATTTTAATGCTTAGGTTATATTATAAATTTAACACATAAGTTACTGTACATCCAAATCATCAGTAACGGTATACATGTATATGTGAACAACATTAAATACACGAATATTTCCACAATAATATAGATAAATGTGAAGAATAACAGAATGAATATCTACATAAATGGGTTTTTTGATTTTTCGCTGGAAATCGAGATTCTTTTATTCCCTCCAAAATGTCATTCAGTGCAGCAGACAAGGTACACAGAAGAGTTTCCTACTTGTAGCCAGATAGGCATTAACTCCAATGCCACACTATGCCCAAATCCGGATCTTTCAAAGTCTTGCAACACATTTGCGGAAAGCATAACTTACATCAGCTTGTTCGATTAATAGGGACCATAGAAGTTGCTATAGTATTACTGATCGTAATATTAACTATGTACATAACACTGATGCATAATGATTCACTAAGTTCAACACCTTCATTGATACAATATAACGCCAACTCAGCATGAAACCATAGTCACATGCATAAAGTGCATGAAAACAAAGAGGAAAACTCTTACGCAATCTCCTACATCTGAAGGAAACATTCAGTTTCACATTGAAGCCGTATAAATTTGGTGTTACTAGGTAGTATCATGTTACAAATACATACTACACACTCGATGAAGACTCGGTTCGCAAAGTACAACCACAAATAATTAGGCTTAATGCTTAGAAACATACTATTACCCTATTAAATGATGAAAGTTTACAAACATAACACAGACAAAACTAAACTTAAAAAAGCAAAAATAATAGAAATCCATTAGAAAGTGCTCTGATAAATATAAAATCATGGGGCACAGGTATTTCTGTAAATATCACAAAATGCTCTCAAAAGCAAATTTGAACATCGGGTTCACATATACATAGCATTCATTTAATATACTAATGACAATCTACTACATACTATTAATGGGACTATGAGATGTTTCACCGAAGAAACCGCAACAGTATAACATAGGGGACTTGTTCCACAGGGACACCAATTACCTGGAACCCTAAAAGCGGTTTTTATAATGCTTGACACAGTTTTAACATCCCGGGGCCACGTTTCTAGAAAGAAACATAAGTCCAGTGCTAACCTTGGCAACTACGGTGCCTTGCCTTCTTAAGGTCAGCATTGTACTTAAGATTTTTCTGTGTACAGTGGTCCTTCGATTTTAGGACCACCTATATGGGACCATCAAAATGTGGTCTTATATTGTAGGTGGTCTTAAAATACAGGTTCCACAGGGCACAAACTTTGGGACCAAAGTATGTGGTCTTATAATCAAAGTGGTCCTAACATAAAGGGTTGTAAAACAGAGGGACTAGTGCAGTTGACATATTTAATAATGCAAGGGACTTAATATTACCTATTATACCCCACACCCACATTTTATCGATTCATTGCAGATTTAAAAGACTCCTCCAATGGTTTACTGGCTGCGGTAATACTTTAACATGTAACACATGTTTATGTTCACGATGGGTACATAAGCATACATTAATCATATGTACACCTTTGCACAGGGACAAGTCTGGGACCTTACGAAATATGATACATAAATTCTTCTGCCAAATTCAATCTTCTATTATTGTGACCTCAGTAATACCCTAAATATACACACGTTGTAAACTTTGAAACAAATGTCACAAAAAAGCTTAAATATATAATAGCATTAACACCTATACTGTTATTTTTTATAAACACAAACTGAAACTGTTAAAGGGAACTTCATAAATAAATGCAATACTCTGTCCTTGTTGTCAAAACTCTCCCGTTTGCAAACTTGCAATACTTTATATATGTTACAGAAAACACTGCTTTCATGAAACTCAGATCTTGAATATAAATTCTGACCAACGTACATGTGCTTAGGGATTACCCAAATTAAAATTATATAGGGGTGGGAGGTCTAAAATTACTGACCCATTTCAATACAATTTTTATCGTATTCGTCTTCCAACCTCAACTGACATATTTAATATCAATACATAATACAAAACCACCATAGTCTCTAACACATGAAATAATATGTCAGAACTCTTTTATAATACTCAGACCCTGCCCTCCCCTTCACATTTTAACTGGGACAGCCCATACACATGTATATTATCTATTTTGCAATGCTAAACAACAGGTAGCGCCCAACAGGTGGCACATCTGTCCGCGCTGCTGGATACGAAGGCGAGCTGACTGGGATGCCATCGTGCTTGAATGACTT
>JAAUYG010147561.1_pt1 | contig 11741 bp, 20 predicted proteins | sample 7278091 | NCBI WGS metagenome assembly JAAUYG01 (sample SAMN14350201, study PRJNA611818) | marine sediment metagenome | isolation source: surface marine sediment (0.6m) | place: French Polynesia: Moorea | collected 2018-08 | reverse complement strand
GTGCATCGGTATATCACCTGGCTCAGGCAGTAGCCGCCCAGGGCCGCCTTGTTATAACAAAGGATTATCTGACCCTGCACCTACTGTTTTAGGCGGCAGGTTGTTGTCTGTTTAGGTGTTAGATGCCAACAGCAATGACCTGTCAGTGAAGTTAATCAATAACTAGTCTGCTTGTGGGTGACTTTTGTTCCCAATTGGTAATGATATGTGATGAGCCCTAAACGTTAGAGTCTTACCGATGCAATCTGACCGATGCAAACAGTAAAATTTGCAAGTAATTCACTAGAATTTGACCGATGCAAACAGTAATGTATGCATCCCCATCAAAATCTGACAGATGCATTGGCATCTGTTGCACTGGCCTGGATCCGGCCCTGCTACAGGCATGAAAAGGGAAAACATCGGGCGGGATGATGTGCCGAAATGGGCTTTCCTTGCGTTAAATGCGACTTAATATCATGTGTAGTGTTCTAAAAGGGAACTAGCAGGTATACAATAATAGCGTTAACACACTTGTTCAACAATTTATTTGTGTATGCACGAACAGTTGCATCCCGAACTCACAAGTTAGTTTGGGATCTGCATCTATTCGTGTAGACACAAATAAATCGTTGAACTTCTGCGATAACCCTTAATTATTCTTACAACTTGATGTATGAGGTGGCTGAACTTGATTTTAGACCAAAACAGCTCAGGCTTAAAATTACAGTGAATCTCAGTTTCTTTCTGGCGCTAAGAGGTTTTCTTTCTTTTTTTCCCCAGAATCCTATCCAACTTCGTCTGCGGACTTAGAAGTGGATTGTAAGTATTTTAGATATGAATACAATTTAATATGATAGGGTAAACCACATAAAACCACAAGTTAAACTGTATCTAACGCATTCTAAGGCAAACGTCCAATAGGCTCGGGAATAATGTCATCCTTTCTTAGCACCACAGTATGGCTAAAGTGTGTATGTTTTGTGGTGACTGTTTTAGATGACACATTAGTGGCATTTTCGTTTAGAAAACTACATGTAAATAGGCCACAGCATTGCATCTTACATTCTCATACATTGCACCACCTGAAGTTGAGCAAAACGGAGAAGCCAATTTAAATTGTGTCATTCTCGCCAAAAACCGACTCTGACCTTTGTGATTGGACTTTTACATGCCTTCGTTTTATACATTTCAGAAGCCTGTTCAAGCCGACCAACTATGGCGTTGCATGCTACAAAAGACGTGGATATACCATGATTTATTCTGAATTTGAAATACGATACGACTTTGTGATTACCCTAAAAAGACATTGTTGATTAACAAATAACTGTTAGGCAATCTAACAGTAATTCAAGTCTGTGTCTGTCTTACCACAGATTATGACGATAACAATAAAAAAACTGCAGCAAATTGCAATTTTCCTTGGCTTGTCATTGAAGTCACCTCCAATCATAACTGCACCATGTCAAACCTTGCACACTGATACAATACCACAATCCACGTGATGATTTATCATACAGCTGCATGTAAATCAGCGTGTAGGTGACCAATTACGTTATTCAATAGTTCAGGCAGAAATATATATTACCAATGCAGCTTCAACAGCTATCCCAAATGCTGCGCCTTTCGCCTGCCGTCTGCTTTGCTCGGCAGTACCGTGAAGTATGTGTAGAAGAACCAGAAAGGTCTATCGGCAAGATTAGTGCAAGTATCCATGAAAGTTGATGAAGTGTAGCCACAGAGATAGAAATATCATGACTTATATTCCAAACTGCACCTTTTGGCCACTTGATACATTTAATTTGCAAATGGCTGTTTCACAATTAACCCGCATATTGCCAGAAAAAGGCGGCCAGTTACAATATACACCAATGGATTATGTGCCTTTTAAGCAAATACCACACAATGAGTTATGAAATATATTGTAGTGTATCAGCCATTGTTTAAGTATTGTCAGAGAGTTTTAAGTAGTTATCACCGCTGGGGATCGTTTATCTCTTGTAATAAGCTAAATCCACAGCAGGACCGTGGTTGTATAGCCAGTCCCACGCCATGGGGCCGCTAGGGTTCTTTATCATCTCATGTAGGCTCAAATAGTTAGAGCGCATTATATATCATTGTGAAGTTGGTGGTGTATTCATCAGTTAGCATAGGAGTTAGAGAGGTGTCACCCGTACTGTCACGGTGGTGAGCCCAAGCCGGTTCTCCCTGGTGTCTCAGTACAGATTCACTAGGAGCCGGCACCTGCCACGTCGGCGTTGTAACTTTGGTATTATTCAGAGTGGAGAACTTTATATCGTTGTGAAGCTAAATTATTATCTGCCGTTTAAGGCTAATTGCGCACAGATACAATCAGTATAAGTATACTTTCTCAGCTGTTAAACATATAGATAGGAAGAGCCTGTAGTAAGGGTCGAGCCAGATGGTCTCAAGATCAAAAACTTGACGTCATTGGCGGTCCTCTTGTGATTGGCTGGTGCCATCCGCGCCAGCAGCGCGCCAGTAGCTGGTTGGACGAGATTTGGGTTCCATGTTGATTATGTTCGTCTGTTGACCATGACTCAAGTGGATGGTCTGCGGCTGTGGGCCGAAGATGACTAGAGATGCCGATTCAGGGCTCGCCCACACATTGGGGCAAGCGTGGGTGGGTGCTGGAGTGCATGTGGCGGCAGCATGCGCTTGGCACGCCACATGTTTCTGCCGCACCTCAGCAGTGCATTGCTTCTCAGCAGCACAGGCACCTGTGAAGATTTTATTACGTCAGGCTGTGCAGTTGGCAGCAAGCTGCTCCCAATTGCTAACGCTGATGTTCAAGTCCTAGAGGGAAGCTTTGAAGCCGTCTTTGTAGCGTTTCTTCTGCCCCTCCGACTGATTGCTTGATTTCACACAGTTCTCCGTACAGTAGCTGTTTGGGCAGTTGGCTGTCTGTCATTCTGACTACGTGGTCTGTCCATCTGATCTGCGCTTGCTGTAGTGGGTAGTGGATGCTAGGAATGCCGGCTTGATCCAAGACTTCCGTGTTGGGAGTTTTTTCCTGCCACTTGATGTGGAGGAGTCTACGGAGGCAGCTCAGGTGAAATCAGTTGAGTTGTTTGGTGTGTCTGCTATATACAGTCCAGGTCTCACAGGCGTAGATGAGAATGGTCAACACTACCGCATGGTAGATCTTCAGCTTGGTGAAGAGACTGAGTCCTCTCCGCAAAGGTGGCGCTGGCCTTGGGAATCCTATTGTTGATTTCTATATCAATGTTCACTACTCTTGAGAGTGTGCTGCCCAGATAAGTGAAGCTGTCGACAGCACGAAGTTCCTGTTCCCTCACCGTAATGTGTGGATCCTGGTAGGGCAGTCCTGGCACGGGCTGGTACATGACTTCGGGCTTCGTTGTACTTATGGTGAGACCAAAGTTGTCACGGGATCTTTGAAAAGCAGTCCATTTCCTGTTGCATCATCTGTTCTGTGCTGGTGTTGAGGACACAATCGTCAGCAAACAAAAGCTCTCTGACGGCGATCTCTTTCACCTTGGTGACAGCTTTCAGGCGCCTGAGGTTGAACATTTCGCCATGAGCCCTGTACCTAATGCGGAGCCCATCCTGGCAGTCACGGCAAGCATCTGTCAGCATGGCTGAAAAGACCATACTGAAGAGTGTTGGGGCAAGGACACAGCCTTGCTTCACGGCGTTTGTCACTGCAAAGGCCTCTGACTCTTCTCTGTCATCCAGTACCTTCACCATCATGCCGCCATGGAGCTGCCGAACGATCGTGATGAACTTGCTCGGGGAGCCAAACTTCTCCATGATCTTTTATAAGCCTTCTCTGCTGACCATGTCGAAAATCAGATCTATGAAGTCACGAAAAGGTCCCTGTGCTGCTCTTCGCATTTTTCCTAGAGTTGGCGTGCAGCAAATATCATGTCTGCTGTTCCGTGTCCTGCACGAAAGCCACACTGACTTTCAGGGAGGAGAACCTGCTCCAGATGCTGAAGGAGGCAGTTGAGTAGAACACGGCGAGGATCATTCCAGTAATGGACAGGAGAGAGACACCGGTTGCCTTTCCTCTTGTAGATGTGGACCAAGGTGGCATTTTCAGCTGTTGCGGTGCCTGTCCTTGACTCCACGTGGTCTGGAAGACCTCTGTCAGTTTCTGCATCAATGCCGACCCTCCTGCTTTGTATATTTCTGTGGGGAGAGCATCTGGGCCTGGCGCCTTGCCACAGGAATGTTTCTTGATAGCTTTTCTGACTTCGTCTTTAGTCGGGGGGGTTGTCGAGGTCCCTGTTGGTCTTCAGTTGGCGTAGGCTAGTGATGGCCTTGTCGTTGATCTCGGCTGGGCGGTTTAGTACCTGGTTGAAGTGGTCAGCCCACCTCTCCAAGATCTGCTTCTTCTCAGTTAGCAGCTGCGTTACGTCTGCAGGGAGGAGAGGGGAGGAGCCAAAGGACTGAGGTCCATACACAGTCTTCAGGGCATCATAGAAACGCATGGTCTTGTGACTGTCTGCGTAGCCCTGTATCTCATCGGCCTTCTTGCTGCACCATGAGTCCTGCATTTCCCAAAGTTTCTTCTGTGACTTGTGCTTTACATTGCCAAAGGCGTCTTTCCTCACTTGTGAGGTGGGAAAATGCTCTGATATGCTCTGAACAGCTGGTGTTTTTCTGACAACAGTGCCTGTATCTCCTCATCGTTCTCATCGAACCAACCCTGATGCTTGCAGTTTGCTGGCACAAGATGCTCAAAGGCTGTGGAATATACCGCAATGGTAATACCATGGGTTCCATGGTAACAAGCAGACGGCAGGCTAGATTTGGATATATTAGGTTATAAACAACTAGAAACCAGAGAGTAAGTTAGTTGCACGCAGTAAGTACTCTGAGACCTAGAACTAAGTATCACCTGTGCCTCTCAGTAACGGGGTTTGACCATACAGGGTCGAATCGAGTAGCCCTGAGTGTAAGGCTGAGCTATGTAAGCATATGAACTTTAGGGAGAAGGTGTGTCGACCACCTTCAACCGCCAGGTTAGATAGCAGCTCCTGCTGAAGAAGCCAGTTAGTTAGTGAAGAAGCCACAGGGGTCTGACCAGCCCGAGGGATGAACTTGTGAGTGTGGAGCATGTATGAGTGTGACAGTGAGCAGCCATCGTTCGGGTCAGCCTTCCTTAACTAAAGAGTCGATGTAACAAAGTGTTCATCGTTTGGTTGTGAAATCACTTGGGGTGGCCGCTTTAGCCTGCCGAGGGAGAGGCGTGGGGCCTCTGCTGAGGGAAGCCTAGAGAGAGAGAGGGGGGGGGGGGATACGTAGGCAAGACAGCGAATCACTGACTCACAGAGGCCAAGAACCACTGCTGTAGAAGGCGCTTGTAGTAGAGGCTTCTGTGGCCATCTCTCCTGTGAGAGGTGGACTTGACCGTGGTTCTGGAGATCTAGACTCAAACTACAGCATGAGAGGGTGAACTGTGGATAGCCGTCACCAAATACCCTAGACAACCGACAACAGCCACCGCTGACGAGGTCCCTCCCATATGCAAAAGGCAGAGCTGTGGCATGAAACGACGAGCCACATGGGGCTGGCAACAGACACACATGTCACACAACAGACAGAACCGTTTCTGTGGGCTCTACCAGGATCTCAAGGATTTCCAGTAAGGACCAGTGACCTGAAGTGATACCAGTAAACCAGACTGGTTGTGAGAACGTTAACTGACAGGAGCAGGCTCAGCATCACAAAGTGATGATTCTGTGCGTCACTAACGCCATCTGCAATAACTCTGGGTAGATTGGAGTGTTGTGTGTAAACTTAGACAAAAGACGAAAGTAAACCTATGACAGCACAATATGGTAGCAATAAGAGGCCAGAAAGAGAGTGACGGCCCTGTCACCTCGGCACCAAATGCCACCGTACCTGTTCGACATGTAGCTGCCGTGGTACTACCTTCCAAGACAGAGCCAACAGGATGAAGTGAAACCCGAGCAATGCCAGTAAACCCCACTGGCAGCGCTACTGAAGGGACATAAACTAGCCAGACGGGGAATGGTGACAAAACTTCGTAGACCAGACCACGCGGCAGAGTCTACCATGGTTGGCCTTCAAAGATGATTCTCAGACAGAGCCTGAAGACCTCTATTCCCAGGGAGATTGCGCCGATCCCAGAAGTCTGGTTGAGAATGCACAGTAGGCGGCGCCGTGGGTGGGGTACAATATCTACCCCACCCACGTAGTCCTTGGACAAAGAGACCAACTGCTGCAGAGGAAGATTGACAGAAGGCACCAGATTCCACCACTACAGTAACCATTGACCACACCAAGTCAGTTTTCTGGTGTGCAGCACCAATGCCAGTGCCACCATTCTAACACAGCACGCGGTCGTGCTGACAAGTGTTACCAACCTAAAGCTTCCTGTTATGCCTATAACAATCACCATCCCAAGCAGCACGCCTCAAACAGAGCCAGTACACCAACAAGTGCCATTTGATGCTCCAGATGTTGCATTGGGGGGACAGCGTCTGTTGGCGTACGAGAAGAGGTCAAGATGGGATGAAGCAAGAGCTGTAGGCCAAGAAGTGGACCACACTCCTCCTGCAGCCAGGCCACGCCAGCCCGATCCAGGACAACAACCTCCTAATGTAGCAGAGGGAGGTCACCCTGCGCCACCCCAGGCAGTGCACGTTGATGAAAAAGTGATACACCCCAGACAACAGTGGGATCTGGATCTACTACGAGCCAAGGAATGAGCCTGACATAGGGCGCTGAACTTTGGACTTGTGGCACACCCGTTCCACAATGTCTGGATGCTCTGCCAGCCGAAGATCATTACAGAGCTGTTCGTGAAGTTAGACCACCGGCACGCCTTCCAGTTCAGTACAGACGTACAGCACTACTACCAAGCTTGACATGTTTAAAGGCAAAAAAGTGGAGAAAGGCTAGACGACTTCATATATCAGCCAGAGGATTTTGCTGCATTCCATACATGGGACCCTGTAGACACTTTTTGTCAAGCTAGAATGCATCTCCGAGGTGTGGCGCTGGCGCACCACTCTGCCACCACGAGATTGGCCTGAGCTGCAGGATCTACTGATGCAGCACTTCCAGCCAAGGGATCTCATAGCTGCTTACAATGCCCAATTCTGAGCCTTCGACATCATAGACATCGTAGTGAAGATATACACACATACATGGAAGCACTGCAGAAGTTAGCTGAACCGGATCCCGTGGCCAGAGAGGAGATGAATACTAGCCAGTTCTTGAATGGGCTTGACAACCACGAGCTGTGAGTACAAGCCGCAACCACGGGAGCCAGGCGAATAGAGGACATGATGAGGATTGTACCCTCCCTAGAGGTCGTAGAGGGTGAACAGATGGGCAGAGGACGTCCCAGGAACAACACCACACAGACCAGGTTCGCTTAAGAGGACGACTCTGACTCTGTTACCACAAAGATTGTGCAGCAAATACTGGCAAAATTGGGACCAGATCTCCTTCAGAGTAGAAAACCAAGGCGCCATCCACCCACACCAGGGCCACAGCGAGTGGACAGTGCTGAACGAGAAATGACTCAGCCATCTAACAAAGACCATTCTAAGAGCAAGAATAGTGACAAGCCTAATGATAACAACCATGGAGGCTCATTCTCCATGGATAGGGGCCGAACCAGAAACAGAGAAGTAACCTCCGATGCTTCAAGTGCAAGGGATATTGCCACTTCATGAGGGACTGCCCCAGCTCAGACTTCTACATTGTGGGGTCAAACGGATTGCCTGTAAAGAAACGAGAGGCACCTCAAGAGAGGCAAAGCTGGTAACGCCTAGGGCTCTTGGCATGACCCGTGTCTGGTTAAAAGAGGTGGAAGAGGCCAACATCGCCTATGTGGGACTCTACTAAGACTAAGAAACGTATAGATAAGGATCTGGAGGACCATAAGATGACTACTTCGATCCTAGAGAACGACCAGACTCGTCCCCAGCCCGTCACAGCACCAGCTGAATGCTGCGCGATTTCTCATGAGATGCACAGCGACCTGTTGACGACTTCCAAGTCTATGGTAAAGAATCTCCACAGAGGCTGGTTGATCTGAATGCAGCACCTGCATTAGGAACAGCCAGTGTAGAAATAGGAATAGCTGGGGACCAATATGATCATGAGATGGTCACTATCGCCAATAAAGAGAACCCTAACTGCATCATAGGTTCTGACTTTTTCGGCAACATGATTATAAGCTGTCCCTCCGTAAGAAGCAATTTCACATGGGTGACCACCAGGTGAGATGTGCACCAGAGCAGGCACGAGCCATCAAAGCTAGCTTAAGACACCGTTAAGGGTGGAGCTACCTGCTATATTTAGGTGATAGTGGAGTGTAAGCTAACCCGTGCCTCCAGTTTTCTGCAGCAGCATACTGCCGTTACGCAGCCATGTTCCAACCAATGACACTACACTGATGATGGGATAGATGGATCAACGCTGAAGACTCCTGATCAGACAGAGACTGTGATACTCGTAATGAATTTGACTGATGAGCCGCACACACTGTACAGCTTCCCGAATAAGAGAAGCACACGCCATCACCAAATGTGACTGCATAAAGGGTATGCTGCCTACACAACCCTGTTATTTTGATGACAGCAAAGACTCTGAAGATGAAGGTTGGCTCAGGGACGGGCATATGAAATACCGCCCTGCCACTCCAATGCAGGGGCTGGCAGCCTTCATGCCACAGAGGGTCGAAGTGCTCATGGATCCCACGGATCTGCCAGAATAACCGCATCCACTGATGGAGGGGGCAGCAGATGACCGGACCATGTGCCAAAGAGAAGAATTGGCTAATGCCATCTGTGAATATCGGGATGTGTTTAGCAGTGGGCCTACGGACATGGAAAGGATAGGTCTCATCAAGCACGCTATTGACACTGGGGGACCAAAGACCTATTCATCTGCTACCCAGACGTTTGCCAATTGCCATACAAGAGATCGAGCAAGACGAGCTGCAAAAGATGCTGGACTGAGGCATGATCGAGCTGTGTCAGAGTAGTTGGGTGAGTCCAGTGGTTCTCGTCACCAAGAAAATGGGACCACAGGTTTTTGTATGGATTACCGGAAAGTAAATGACGTCACCAGGAATGATGCCTACCCTCTACCTCGTATTGATGTCACCCTTGATGCGCTATGAGGTTCCACGTACTTCAGCACCCTGGATCTCTATTCAGGATATTAGCAGGTGGAGATAGATCAGCAATACATTGACAAGACCACGTTTGTCACATGCCAGGGCCTATTCAATTTTATGGTAATGCCGTTTGGGCTGTGCAATGCTCCAGCAACGTTTGAGAGGCTTATGGAGCTGGTACTTAAAGACCTCTGTTGGAAGGTGTGTCTGATTTACCTGAATGACCTTACCGTCTGCGGAGCTGGATTCTACCCAGCGTTGGATAGCCTGATGATGGACTGGACTAGCATTCACAAGGCTAATCTCAAGCTGAAACCAACTAAGGTTTGCTTTATGCACACCCAAGTTCCGTTCCTTTGCCATATTGTTAGTCATCAGGGAGTGGGAGATGAACCAGCCAAGACTGAAGCAATGGAGAATTGGCCAACCCCAACCAACGTGAAAGATATACGTGCCTTTCTGCCTTTCTTTTTTTTTTTTTGCCTTTATCACCGGCGTTATATGCCGGGCTTTCAACGGTTGCTGCTCCAGTGATGAATCTAATGCGCCAGGAGTAGACTTAGTGTGAGATGATGGATGTGAGAGTGCATTTCGAACCCTGAAGACAGCTTTGGTATCTGCTCCAGTCATTGCATATCCCCTTTGGGAGGAATACTTTGTATTGAGCACAACATCCAATGATGTAGGGATTGGTGCTGTACTGGAGCAAGAGCAAGAAGAAAGAGGGCATGTTATCAAGAAGGTGATTGCTTATGCCTCCAAGACGCTGAGTGATTCACAACGCCACTACTGAACTACCAACAAAGAACTGCTGGCAGTAGTGTGATGGCAGTAGATCTGTTTAGATTCTAGCTCACTGGATGACATTTCATGCTTGTTACTGATCCCGCCAGTCTGACGTGGCTATGAAATTTCCGAGAGCCGGAGGGGATGGTTGCATGACGGATAGCACGTCTTCAACCATTCGACCTTGCCGTTGTACACCACCCAGGAAAACACCAGAGCCACACAGATGGGCTATCACGCCGTACATCCAGATCCTGTAAAACAGAGACGTGTCCATAGTGCAGACCACTTCAGCAGAGAGTGACCCCCAAAGCTGGGCAGGCCAGGTGCTGTACACCTGCGTTCCCTTACCAACGCCACTTTGATCGATAAGTGGAAGCAATCAAGGAGGACAGCACGTTTTTCTGGGAAGGTGATCCAGGTCCAGACCCCAAACCCCAGAGCGAGAAAAGCAAATCAGCACCACACCCTGAGACTATGCTCCTGCCCGAAAGAGCAAACAACAGAATGTTTGTGCCATCTGCACCAGTGCCAGCTAGCGACATTGATGCCTCATGGCGTAGCACCATGTATGCTACTCTCTCAGTTACGACCCAGGACACCAATATCCTGCAGAGCAGCTACATGCTATTCGTGCTACAGATGCTATAGAGCCCCTGGCTATGGAGACTTCGACCCTGACTCCTCCATGTCATCAGTCTACCCAATGTCCTCCATCAGATGTCACAGAGCACCAGAACAAACAAGAGATGTTTGATATACCACTTGAGTCGTCACATAGTCCAGCCCTGATCCCCATGGACCAGACTGGCGGCCCGAGTTGGGAACCAGCCATGTGTTCCTTTTGCCTGGAGATACAGTACTATGAAACCCACGTGTCCTCAGGCACTATGCTGAGTCTGCACCAGATAAAGATGCCAGACAAGCAATGCCAAAGTACTGACGGTGACGTCGGCGTAACAAATACAACAGATAGGACAGATCTGAGATTTGAATAAAAGCTAACCCAGACAGATATTACAATTACACTGAAAGAGACAATGTGTTGGGGTCTTCCTGAGCCCAGGAGCATCAACCCCCAAGAATGATATTCAACGAGAGATACGTCTTTTGTGCCGTAGTGGTACTTGTGGCTATAAACACTTGGAGCCTTCTGCCTGTCGCAAACGCCGCATGGAGACCGACTCATCGGGTGAGAGCTGTCACCTCAGATAATAACGTCGACCCTCGGGCACAGGAAGTCTTAGAGTTGCCAAGCATTGACCTAGCTGCTGCCCAGGACGAAGACCCCGACTTATTGTTTGTCAAAGATCTTCTGCATGGGCATGACAGCCGGCCCCGATGGGACAGCGTATGGGAGGAGTCAGCAGAAGTTAAGATACTGTGGACACAGTTTCATCAGTTTAGGTGCCAAAAAATGTACTTTACCGCCAGAGGAAAGAGACAACTGACCATCAACAATGGCAGGTGGTGGCTCCCAAGAAAATTAGATCACAGATCTTCAAAGCATGCAATCATCACGGTATAGCTGCTCACCAAGGGGTGGTGAGGACTGTTGCCCTGATCAAGAGACGTTTCTATTGGCCCAGAGTGCAGAAAGACGTCGAGACGTCGTGCTAGAGGTGCACAACCTGTGGAAGTTCCAAAGCCATGGTTCGCGGTTAGGGAGAATTGCAGCAACCCCGTCACCATGCCACGTGTCAGTCGATCTCATTGGGGGGGGCGGGGGGGGGGGGGGGGGGGGGGGGGGGGGGGGGGGGGGGGGGGGGGGGGGGGGGGGGGGGGGGGGGGGGGGGGGGGGGGGGGGGGGGGGGGGGGGGGGGGG
>JAAUYG010184452.1_pt1 | contig 11744 bp, 7 predicted proteins | sample 7278091 | NCBI WGS metagenome assembly JAAUYG01 (sample SAMN14350201, study PRJNA611818) | marine sediment metagenome | isolation source: surface marine sediment (0.6m) | place: French Polynesia: Moorea | collected 2018-08 | reverse complement strand
AGTAGTAGTAGTAGTAGTAGTAGTAGTAGTAGTAGTAGTAGTAGTAGTAGTAGTAGTAGTAGTAGTAGTAGTAGTAGTAGTAGTAGTTGTAGCAGCAGCAGCAGCAGTAGTAGTAGTGTTGTTGTTGTCTTTGTTGTTATTATTATTTTTCTTTTTCTTCTTCTTATTTTATTATTATTATTATTATTATTATTATTATTATTATTAATAATAATAATTATTTATTAGTGTTGCTATGATATTCTGCTGGTGCTGCAACTGTTTGGTACTCCAATGTATCAAATAAAAAAGAACTTTTTTTCTACAGGAGGAAGTACGTGTAGCCATAACAGAGCGGTCACTCTGTGGATAGAAACTGTTGGCACAGACTGTCATGTAGCTACTGAAAGCTGCGGCGACCAAGACTTGGGGGTAGGTATTGCCACCAGTTTAAAAAGGACGTTGTGCTACCGCCGGATGTGTCGATAAGAAAAAGAATCTATGTAAGTTTGGACACATTTTAACCATCGGTTGTGGATCTATCTTGGTACGTTTTTGAGACCATTGTTGACCAATACTTGTGGCTCTTTCTTTGGCTTCAGTCATGCAGTACCTGTGTACTTAACTGTCCCGAAATGGGATTCAACGCCCCCGACAGCGCTTCGGGAGCCTATGACCTGGAGACGGGTGACAGCGGTGATTTCTGCCTGTAAAAAATGTTCATTTGATGAATAAATGTAGCATTGGTGGCATAAATTTCTACGAATTTATTATGAAAAAAGGTCTTACGTGTCTGGCAGTATCGCCATGGCATGCGTGGAATAGGGTAACGGTAGATCCCACGAAAGTGTTCCTTAATTTATTTAAATCATTATATTGCATTCAAGTTGCTCGTTTCTACTACCGTATCCTGTTTCTCATGCCGTGACCAGTTTTAAATGTATATTATTTAATGATCAATGTGAGTGTGGAGAGAGGGTATTTCTCTAGTGGGCACTTGCTCGGTGTGGGGAGAAGACGATTACGATTGTAAGGTAAAGTGGGGTACATTATACATTCTTAGAGTGGGGGGGGGGGGGAGGCATTCTTACCAGGTGTCAATGCATGTAGTGTGAATGTTGAGAGGTCCATCTCTACCGGGGGACACCATTTAGCATGCCTTCTATGCTATATCGTTTAATTATTTTGGCCCAAAGCGTTCTTTTACTGCAGTTGGCACCTTTCTCGTAGGGTACATATATATATTTTCAAATATTTTAACCTTCAATGTGCGCCATAAAGTAACAAAATTTTATATATTTTTGCAATAAATGTGATAACTGACAAGACGTGGCTACTACATCTACATGTATGTGTGACCCAGATGTCATTCATTTGTGTAACACTGCGTGCGGCGATGAAGAATGGACATCAAGCCACCTGGGCAGTGAGACAAGAACTGTCTGGGGAATCCGACATGTGTCAGACGAGCGACTGAACCCAGCCAGCTGTGACCTACATTGTATCCAAGGGTGAAATGTTGCCAGACCCTCCCCCCATATTCAGAAACGATTTATATCAGATAGTGCTACATAAATGTATAATGAGGTTATCAGTCATACGTTTTGTTGTTAATGTTATCATTGCCGTACTAAGTTTTCCACATACTCGATGTCTGCCGACTTATGGAATACGATGCGAGATATTTAAATGAGAATGGGAACTAGACGGATGTGACCTATTTAGGAGTGGGACTTTGTGATCTGGCCAGTGTTAACACTGGTCCATATTCAAAATCGATTTCAATCAGTTTGTGACTTATTATCGGTCAATGCAGCTTCGTTATGCTGTAGAGAGGCGAGATGTACGCTTGGGTGTGCTAGCACCGTTGAATATGCCAAAAGATAAAATTTTTCGATAAGCACGTGTAGAACTGTGACTGCATTCCAGGGATATTTAAACATATGGACTTGATCGGTGCCACCTTGGTCTTGCCCCTCTTATCCATGGAACTGCATGGTGGCTGTCAGACTGGGTAGCTGTAACACAGTCTAAGTAACGGCAAGGAACTGGCTTGCCATGCACTTGCCATGGAAGTGCATGGCAGACAGATCACTTGGTGTTATTGGACATACATGTAGTAGCCTACGGAATGATCTTCCAGATTATTAAAGAATATGTATTTCTGGTAGCATGTTCAAGGGACACCTAAAGGCGTACAAAACTAAAATAAATCCGTGGAAAGAAAATGTGTCTATAAAGAATGATTAATAATTTTACCCTGTAACAAACGATTTGAACACCCAAGTAAACTGTTTGTGGGACTCATTGGATCCCAAAGATTATATAAACGATAAGTGAAATAAATAACAGCCAATTACTTGCACAACAAATGACAAATATAATCCACAGCCGCCACATACCCACCCCCACCGATTACTGGCATAACAAATAACAGCCCCTGATAAACAGCATAACAATAACAGCCCCATAAAACACACCTGCCACACTTAACCACCTTAAATACCAATTGGACAAGCAATTAACTTTGCAACAACATATAAATACATAGGTATCAAAAATATCTCAGGCTCAGCCCTTTGTGGCGAAGGCACATTGGAGTGTTTTCGGATCGTGTCCGGTAGAACCGCAGAACTAAGACCACCTTGGTGGCTGTGGTGTTCATTGCGATGATTTTTTTCCGAGATTAACTAACCCAACGGTGGTATGTATCAGTATATAGCCTTTAGCTAAACATGCAAAATGCATGTTTGGTACTGAAGGGAATTTGTTCTTATTCCGAGGTGGCCTTAATTTTGAGGTTAACTACAGCACTGGGCATTTAGATATGTAATTAATGGTACTTGTACAAAGTCTGGTTAGCAGCAGGCACCGTTCTCGTTGTGACAATCACTGTGTCGGTCATTCCACATATAGCCGTGCATCTCCATATCCAGTCGATAAAAGTCATTGATTTTACTGAAACCACGGGACAAGTTTTCCTCTAGACCAGCTAACACACTGTCATATTTAAAGTTTTCCTTGATTCTGTTTTCGCCTAGGGTTTCAGGCATATCCTGCGGGTTGGGAATACCCCCCAGACCCGTATCCTCGTTCATGCGTTGGATATCCAGGTCAAACGTTTCCATCTTCATGATGTAATCGTACCGCATGGCACACGGGTGGCATCTCTGGAAGAGCGGCATGTATTCCGGATCGTTAGAGTGTGTGGCAGTCTCCAGAAATTCCCCCAGGTCATCGTGGAGGTCGTGGCTGTCGCCAGCCTTCCGGATCCGGCGCTGGTGGATCGACATGATCCGTTGCAGCGGATGCATCATGAAGGTCAGCTTAGTGAAGTTCTGGAAATCCAGGGATGCCTGGTTGACGGGAACCTTCTCCAGACGAACGAATCCTGAACGTGCTAGGATGGCTTCCCGGGTTGTGCTGCTGTAGTCATAGCTCGGGAGTTCCTGTAGCCCAGGGTCATGGGCCAGGGCGGGGAAATAGCGGGCCAGGCCACTGGCGGACAGGGGATATTGCTGGCAGACCAGCAGCCGTCTATGGGGGTGGACTGCCAGGTCTAACAGAGTGTCCTCCCTGGTGCCTGGTGGCAGGTTGTTGCAGTGAGACAGCAGCTGTTCGCGACGTGTGGAGAAGGAGCACAGAGCTGGCCTAGCGTACGGTACGGCCCCGGTTCGCCTGACACTGCTGCCTGCCACAGCATGGCCCTCGTCAACGGGGTTCTCTGCCAGTCCCAGGAACCAGAAGCTTCTCACGTAGTACACAGCTAGCATGAGCAGCAGGACGCCACCACAACACGCCAGCAAATGTTGCCGTCCAAAAGATACAGGGTTAGTCATTGCTGGGGTTAGCATATCCCGAGCGGGATCCCGAGAGCCCTACCTTGGTGGAAGGTTCGTTGGATCTACACTGTTGACTTTAGGCACGTTACACAGCGAAGTTCACACGGGGATATATCGATCGAAGAGCTGCCCATGAAACCACCACGCCATGCAGTGCTGTCCAGGTGACGGGCCCATAATATTTATGCCGCCTTGTGCCGACGTTGCATTGATTCCGTTATGATGGTCGGACCCAGCTCATCCACGGTTGCTTTCTGCAAACCAAGTTTGTTCGGCAACACCGCCATAAATTTACTCAGATAGATAGTTTACATGTATTTGCAACCTAAGAGTTGCCTTATACAGACATTATATGTAAGTTGTACATTGTAAAACGCAAAGCTAAAACAAGAAAATAAATATTAAAACATGCACGCAAAAACTATATCATTGTACAGTAAAATCAGAGATAATGTAGTATACCATTTCTGGTAAAATCACGAGCATGACTGAAAGTTGGCTAAACTCCATGGGGATAAAGAATTTTTGTAGCGATTGGTCCGTGCGTTAAGAATTATTCTCGTGTTATACGGTCTTAATGCATAGGGAATGACTTTCGTCGGGCAACAGATGATGGAGCTTGAGATGATGGAGTTTTAACATTCTGTTGAAATAGGATTTACATAGTTCGTACCTTCCATCCTCAAGCGTCGTTAGTCCTGCTACCTGCAAGGCCTTTGCATAATTACACTCAGGGTAAATAGCCTTAAGCGCCCGTTTTTGAACAGATTCTATTTCATTACACAGGTACTGTGGTAAGTTGCTGTGCCACACTTGGCACGCATATTCTAGCACAGGTCTATCAACCGTTAAGTACACCTTCAATAAATCTCCTTTTGATACTCCAGACCGTATCTTCCTCAACTTCCGAACTTCCCTCATTTACGAACTCCTTGATCTGACAAGACAAGTATCGGAACAAGATCGTGTTTCATATCTTTCTATACGGTACATGGGAGTAAAAATGAAGAAATAACACACGGGCTATAATCTCAACTAGGACGTGAGCATGGAAAGAAAGAAGTGGCGCTCCCCCAAACAAAATAAAATAAAATAAATAAATAAATAAATAATAAGTGAAGAAAGAAAAAAAGGAAGGAAGGAAGGAAGAAGGGAACGATTCGACCGAAAGAGCGAACCGTGCAGCAAACGAACGAACGAATTTTGAACGAACAAATAAATTGACAAACAATAAATAAGCACACAAAAACATAAAAAAATCAATCTATCAAAAAAACAAGAGAGAAAAGAAACTTTAAGGAAGAAAAAAAAAGAATGACAGAAGGAAAGAAATGGCTTACCAAGAAAAATCCTTTCCTGGAAAGGTAGCTACTACATTCACTTACTTGGAAACCAGATATAGATGTAAGGCATAACAGTAATTTTGTAGAGAACCGCAGACGATTCGAACGTTCTAGGCCCCCAAGTAGTCAAACAGAATTAAGTTCATACGATGAAGCATAACACCTGTCCGTAGCCACTCTTTGTATTTTAAATGGGGTCCACTGATTCATCAAATTGAAATATAGAACTGTAGTGAAACACCTGAAGGCAGTACTACGCCATAAAAGTTATAACGTGCGTCCTTGTGTAAAATAATCGCAACATTCGGTATTATTTCCAAAGGTGTTACCGTATATTGCATGTGGTTGAAAGTGTGTCGAGTAGAATGTCTTTGGGCTGACTGAATATCTTTAGAAAGGTTGCCCTTTTGCAAATAAGAACATATTTGGAAGGCCTGTCTTTTAAACCTTAAGAAAAACACTTCTTGGTTTGATCCTTCAGAAAATCGTCTTACCGCCAGGTACAAAAGTGTCAAGTTTAAAATGGTTACACGATGGTAGAATCAATGATCATAGGATCATTGGTAGAATGTAATGCGATTTCCTATGAACTTTGCCCCAAATAAATACAGTAAATTAAACCTCTCTTGGGAGACTACTGTCGTGAAACCACCTGTCTTGAAAGACCACATGTTTCCGACAAGGACCTTCATTTCAATATAAACAAGAATGACCGCTGGGACAGCCGAAAACTCCGCCCGCCCACAAATTCCCTTATGTGACATCCAGATCAATATACTGCCTACTATGTACAGATCTCTTACCACTCAAAATCTGAGGGCCTTAACTAAAGGCTTTCAAGGTCGCTCAAAGTCTAAATGCCATGGTACCATATTGGTCTCCTCATATATGGTTTGGTGTTAATGTTACTGTAACATATGGTTTGCTGTTAATATTACAGTAGCATATGGCTTAAATCCGTTCCTTTTCAAGATATAGGCCTTCAAAATCTGTGTGGCCTTGACCAAAACCTGTCAATGTAAATCAAGGTCAAATGTGATTATTCAATTGGACTCCTCATATATGGTTTCCTACTAATGTTTAAAAGTAACATATTGTCTAACTCGGTTCATTTAGGAAGTATAAGGCTGCAAAATCTGGGTGACCTTGACTTTAACCTGCCAAGATCATTCAAGGCCAAATGTGATGGTGCCATTGGAGAACCCATATATGGTTACCTATTAATGTTTAATAGTAACTTACGGTCTACCTCTGCTCCTGTACGAAATGTGACTTCGAAATTTCAGTGACCTTGAATTTGACCTTTCAAGGCCACTCAGGGTCATATGTCACGGCACCACTGGACTCCCCATGGTTTCCTATTAATGTTTAATAGTAACACATGGTCTAACTTTTCATAATACAAGGCTGTGAAATCTCAGTGACTTTGATTTTGACCTTTCCATGTTACTCAAGATCAAATATCATAGTGCCACTGGACTCCTCCTACATGGTTTCCTATTTATGTTTAACAGTAACAGATAGTCTGACCGGGCTCTTATGAAATATAAGGCTTCACCTGGGTGACCTTGAATTTGACCTTCCAAGGTCACTCAACGTCAAATGCAATGGTGCCATGACTCCCAATATATGATTTCCTATTAATGTATAATAGTAATCACACGTCTATCCCTCAACGTTTATACATGTTTTAGCAACTCGAAACATTTTCTGTTTAATGAACCTGTCACCAAAGATCACCTGTCATATTTTTATGGCCAATGTGCCTACCACCTTTATGACACTTGCATGACCTTGATCTTTCAATGTCGTCTCAGGGTGAAGATCAGGCATGCATCATGTACGGCATGCATATCATGGAACAGCTGGCCTTAAGGGTGAAAGACAGAAATTTCGGCCAATGTAATGATCCCTGCCATTTATAAATAGTTCATAAGTTGTGGAAGCACAGTGTGGCACACGAGGGACACCAGTGCTTCGATGGCATCTACACCGCCGGGATCACATATCTCGGGCCTTAAAACCTGCAGACTATCCACCCATAAACTGACCGTGGTCGACATTTTTCTAAAAGTTTCAACTACACTGTGAGAAAAGGTGATTTCTCGACACCTAACTACTGTATTTCATCCAGTTACGAAATCTCCCATTTCGTAAGGTTTCAAAGAACGAGTGTTTCAGTACAGTTTCAGACACTGTCAGGGGTAGATGTATCCCATCTGTACTAAAGCGTCTCATTAGATCTGCATGCAAATGCAGACCTACTTGCATGCAGATCTACTGTTTTTGCTTTTCCTATTCTTTTTTTTTTTCCTTTTTTTGTTCCGGCCACCGGTACGTTAACGCAACACCTCGAGCAAGACAGGTTATTAAGAGAGCAATCAAACTTGGCAGTGTAGTAGGTCTCCATCTGCATTAATTTACCTAATTAATTACACTAATTAAATCTCAAATTAGCTCTATATGGGAAACCGCTGCTCGTAGAGCGAAAATAAGCTCAAGTTCAGAAACCTGGGGTAGAAAGGGAGTGCATGCGTTACCTTTGGACCCTATCTGCATTAATTAACTAGACTAACTAAACCTTAAAATGGCTATTTCATGAAAATAGCTTCAAATAGAGTGAAAACAAGCACAAATTTGGCTTCTTTGGGGTTGAAAGAGCGTATATGTGTAAGTGTGTGTAATATCTGTAATATGTGGTTAGTCAAGCTGTTTAATGATATTTCTGAATCAGTTTGTACACAAGTTGCTGCCTGTTTCCCTCCATCGCATGCATGGTGTAGGAGAGTGGTGCAAGTCTACAGCCTGATGGGATCCATCCTGGAGAATACTTCGACTCTAAACGCGTGGATTCGCAGAGTACGCTACTTTGGGAAAATGTCAAAACCAGAATCTAATGAAACAGGCTGTCTGACACTGGCAGGATAGATATAGATACCGGAGATAGAAGTCTACCGAAGCTAGATTTAGATCTGACCATAGAGGCTTAGTCCTGCGGTCAGAAATTCCTAAGCTATCCTAAGCTATATCGTTGGCAAAATGGTGCCCAACTTCTCCGTTATTACCCACCCACCCCCCACCCCACCCCGTGCACATACATCGTGTATTTTGTTAATCTCAGGAGAAGATGGGCTATCAGCTGTTTACGAGTGGGTGATTGAAGCATAGGCTGAGCTTAATTATAGGCAGGTGTTAGAATTCCAAGATCTACACATATCCACTTAGATTTGCATAAACATGAGGGCTAGCGTTAATCGGGGAAAGCATACATATTTTATTTGCAATGAGGTATAATGGGTACAGGTGTACCACAGGAAAGAAAATAAAACAAGGAAAATCAAGGACACGCTTTTTGGTGTATACACTGTAACGATGTCAGTGTTTTTTTATGAATAAAAGTAGTAAAGTTCCCTTTCAGATTTTGCATGAACAATAATTTTCATAACATTGCCGGCCAACAGGTGCACGTGATATGCGATGGCATGTTAATGTTACAAAAAGGTATTGGCTATAAAACTAAAAATCCACATTTGTAACCCTTTGAAACTCTGTCACTTGTTTGTCTCTAAAGTAATTTTGGAAATCTGCATGATGACGACTCTATAGTGCATTATATGTTAAATCTTAATACTGAAGATATCTCTGATATAAATATGTTGTGTTCTTTTTTAAAAATTTATATGGCTTGACTGATGCTATTCTTTGCAAATAAATTGTCTTAAATTGTCTTAAACTAAACTGTCCATCCCAAATACTAAAACGCATTTATCAAATAAATAAAATAAAGAAAAACACCGCATAGACCAAAACTAAAAGTCACAGACATCTACTTGTGCACAATATCTTCTCTTGTTTCGTTTTTGAAACGATTTTAAAATCTTTTTTAATCTTTTTAAATTGGTCTTTGTATTTTTTTCCTCTTCGTTTGCCTGAGACCCTATATAAAATCAGTTTCGAAACTCTACTTCCCGCAGTGTTAATGCCAGTGTAATAAAAAAAAATCAATGTGGTATCTTGTCTAAATAGATAGCTATATTTAAAATTCAGATTCTAGTAGTAGGCCTCCGTCAGTCGGTGACGACTATGGATATTGCGCCGGAAAGTCATTTTGCTAGCGATAGTGATGGCTGTGGCTGATGATTCCGATATGGCAGTGGCAGTCTCGGCTACATTGCTGCAGGTGGAACTCGTTGGAGTGTCTGCTGGGGTGCGTGAATTCCGCTTGGCTCTCTTGTCGTTTCACTGGCTGTATGTGGTACGGATTTTTTCCTCTCCTGAATTCAGCTGCTTGTGCAAAACACTGCGCAACTTTGCTGTGGTCGGCTGCTACCTCTTCCCAGTTCTCCGTGTTGATGTCCAGGGCTTTAATATCTCGCTTGCAGACATTTTTGTAGGACATTTTGGGTCAACCGGTGCTTCTCTGTCTTGCCAGAGGCGATTTCACCATATATAACGTCTTTGGGGATGCGCCCATCTCCATACTTTGCACACGGCCGAGCCAGCAAAGTCTGCGTTGCCTGAGCAGTGTGAACATGGAAGACCTGCACGCTCGAGTACCTGGGAGTTGGTAATCTTGTCGCACCAGCTGGTGCTACGGATGGGGTGGAGGCACCGCGGGTGGAATCTGTCCAATTTCCGCTCCTTTTTCGAATAGGTCGTCCATGTTTCGCTGCCATAGAGGAGGGTACTGACTATGCACGCATTGTGTACTGCCATCTTTCGAATTTCCCAGACGCGGGTTGTGAGGCGTCCTGGGTCGTGGCAGCCTTACCGATGCGCTTGCTGATCTCAGTGTCGAGTGACAGGTTGTCGCTGATGGTGTATTCCAGGTATGGGAACTCGTGTACGACTTCGAGTTGATGGTCATCAATGCAGATTGCTGGTGGAGTGTGCAGATCCTGACTCAGCACATTGGTCTTTTTAAGCTGATTGTTAGTCTGAAGTCATTACAAGCCTGGGAAAACCTGTCAATGAGGCGTTGGAGTTATTGCTCGGTGTGCTAGGTGACAGCAACATCATCAGCACAAAGCATGTCCCTGGTGGTTTTCATAGTCACTTTAATTTGGATTTTGCTTTCAGTCGAACCAGGTTGAAAAGTCTACCGTCAGCTCTTGCGTGAAGGTATACCCCTCCTGTTGATGTTCCAAAGGCATACTTTAAAAGCAGAGCAAAGAAAATGTCAAAGAGGGTTGGAGTCAGTACACATCCTTGCTTCATCCCATGCTTGATTCGAAGGGGTTGGACATAATGCCTTTCATGCCTTTGTATCTGATCATTGCCTTCATGTAGTCGTCGCTGTGGCATTGTGTAGGGCAAACTGTCAATTGCTTTGCTGAGTTCGGCAGTAGATGGTTCAGCATCTGGTTCCTCCATGATGGGCATGGCTTTGACGGCGTTCAGGGCAGGTTCGTCAATGGTGTTCTCCCTGGAGTAGAGCTCAAAACAATGCTCCGCCCACCAGACCATCTGCATGCTTACCCTTGTCGGTGATCACTTCTCCGCTGGTAGAATTGAGGGGGACTGTTTTGCTCTGTGTTGGACCTAAAGCTTTCTTGATACCCTCGTTCAGTCCTCTGTTGTTGCGTGACACGGCCGCAGACTGGATGGGGTCGCCGAGCTGTTGCCAATATTTGTTTACACATATTCTGACTTGCAGTCTGTTGTATTTTAATTGCTTCTTGTTGCTCTGAGTGCTGTAATGTTTTCTCGCTGGGAGAGAGCTTGTTTTCAGCAAGGGCAGCACGTTTTGCATCAATGACGGGAGACACCTCACTGAACTTGGCGTCAATAAACCAGTAGTGGCGCTTGGAGGTTTTCTTCCCAAAGGTTGCAAACCCTGCTTTCTGAATGGTCTCCCATAGGTGGTTCCATTGCTCAGCTACAGAGCAGTGCTGATGCTCAACTGAGAGAGCTATATGTGAAGGGAATTTGAAAATTCTTCAACTTTCTCAGGCAGCTGTATACCCGTGATGTTTATGCGAGGTTTGCTTAATTGGTGTTGTGAAGCCTCTTAGGTTGTAGCTTGATCTTACAGCAGACGAGAGAGTGGCCAGTATCACAGTCTGCAGGGCCGGATCCAGACATGATATCTGACCTATTTGCATAATAATTATCTATACCTTTTACACGTAAAACAAGAGGCCCATTAGCCTTTACGACCTGCTTGAGAACCAACTTGGCCATTTGCCAAAATTCTAGAAGTTGCACAATGTTGCAAATATACTCCCTTTCTAAGACAGGGTCAAAAAATAGCTTATTTTCATTCTATGACCAGTGGTTTCTGGGATACAGCCCATTTTAAAAAATTGTCATATTTGGGCATGAAACTTTGCTATTGGCCAAAGTTCCAGAAGTTGCACGTACTTTTTACCCTGGTGGGTCAAAATTGAGCTTATTTTTGCACTACGAGCAACGGTTTCCAAGATACGGGCCAATTTTTAAAATTGCCATATTTGGGCATGAAACTTGGTCTTCTAACCCCAAGGGGTTGAAATTGAGCTTATTTTAGCACTATGGGTCGCGGTTTCTGAGATATTAGCATATCCCATTTTAAAAATTACCATATTTGTGCATGAAACTT
>JAAUYG010150993.1_pt1 | contig 11745 bp, 16 predicted proteins | sample 7278091 | NCBI WGS metagenome assembly JAAUYG01 (sample SAMN14350201, study PRJNA611818) | marine sediment metagenome | isolation source: surface marine sediment (0.6m) | place: French Polynesia: Moorea | collected 2018-08 | reverse complement strand
TTAAAATATTCCTTAAAGTCCCTTCTTTTATTTGTTTGTGGTGGGGAATTGTTGTTTTACAGGAAGTTTCTGGATTAAACCAAATTTCATGGTCTCCCTTCGCACTTCGATAAAATTCAAACCCTAATTTTCTAAGCTTTTTAGTAACTTTCTGGTAAGAAAATCCTGATAATCTACCCACTACACTTCTAGGATTAAAGGGTACTCAAAAACAGAGGGAACATCTTTAACTTTGATATTACTATCCATCTCTTTTTCTAATTCTAATAGCGTTTTTGCCACATCTTGAGCTATTTCTACGACCTCTTCGATTGTTTTGCCTTCTGCGACCAAGCCTTCTAATTCTTCGCTAGTTGCGACAAAATATTCTTCTTTTGATTCAGTGAATTTCTCAATTTTCAATTTAATCAGCGTTTTCATTTTTTCTCCTTAGCTAAATGTTATAAACATCTAATTTTATGCTATCCCTCATTTAAGAGAGTTGAGGGACTTTGATTTTGCCCGCCACAGCCTCGCTAATCAGTGCAGTGCGATATTCCTTTTGCAGTGCGATAATTCTTTTGGTCTTGGCAATCTTGGCATCAATACGATCGCATTCTGTGTCATTGAGAATATAGCGCAGAATAATAATAATCTTGGCATCAGCGATCGCCATACTTTTCCTTTACCGCATTTTCCCAAGCATTCGACTCTTGCGCGATCGATTCAGGTCTTGCATACTTTTGTAAAGCACCTCTGAGACTCTTTTTCTGTAGTTTTATTAACGATTCACCTTCGGTAGAATCGTAGGATGCGCGTCGGATTTGCTCAAAATTCAAGAGAACGAGCTAAACAATTACTTCAGCCTTAATTTAATGTCTCTACCCCCTTTGGTGCGCTGGGAATATGACTATCAACCCAAACCAGGAACGCCTGAAGCAGAACTGTACGAAGTATTTCTTAAACCTCAAGATTGGATTAATCAATCAAAATTAAACATATAGGAGAACAACATGAAACTCATGACAAAATCCCGACCCCAAGATATGCGCTTCAAGTTATATCATCAACTAGACAAAACCTACCATCAACTTTTAGATGATTTGGCGCGAGCCGAATTGACTGATGGCGAAATTGGCAAAATTGCCCAAATGTTAATGCGTTCTCGCCAGGAAGCACTCAAGCCCCTGGTTTCTGAGACAGAAATGGACGCATATTACGAGGCATATCCTCAAGAGCGATAAAACCATGAATTATCTCTATATCTCTACTTACAGCAAACAGAACATTAATTGAGGCTAGATCGATGAACGTACAAGAACTGCAAAACTTCGTTTCTGATTTTCGTCGCGTTTCTTTGGCAGAGATGAAGCTCTATCTTCAAATTGACGATCGCACTCTCAAGCCAATGCTTGATGGATCGATCGAGCAAGGAATTGTTCAAAAATCACCAATGACGGAAGATTGTAAGAGTTGTCAAAAGTGCGATCCAGATGAAATAAACTTTTATGAATGGATTGACAAGATTTAATTGGCAAGAAGCAAGCGATAAATTTAGATAATTAACTTATGAGACTAAAAAGAGGTCGATATAGACAATAGTGCGATCGGCCTGAGCAAGAGGTCTATTACTGCTAAGTTGAGAATTAGTAAAAAAAGATATAAGGGGTTAAAAAATGCGAATTTTAATTATGGGAGGGACTCGTTTTATTGGAGTCTATCTAACCAAAGTTTTAATCGAGCAAGGACACGAAGTTGTCTTATTTAATCGGGGTAACAATCCCGTGCCAGTAGAGGGAGTAAAGCAAATTCATGGCGATCGCAAAGATGCAGCCCAACTAAAAGAAAAGCTAGCAAATGAAAGCTTTGAGGCAATTTTTGATAACAATGGTCGTGAGTTAAGCGATACTCAACCCCTAGTAGAAATTTTCAACGGTAAGGTCAAGCATTTTGTCTATGTTAGCTCGGCTGGGGTCTATCTCAAATCAGACCAAATGCCCCATATAGAAGGAGATCCAGTCGATCCCAAGAGTCGCCACAAGGGTAAACATCATACCGAAGCCTATCTAGCTGAGTCGGATATTCCTTGGACTTCGATTCGTCCCGTGTATATTTATGGGCCACAAAACTACAACGATCTCGAAGCTTGGTTTTTTGACCGTATAGTCCGCGATCGCCCCCTACCAATTCCAGGTAACGGAATGTACATCACTCAGTTTGGTCACATCCAAGATCTCGCCCTGGCTATGGCTAGTGTCTTAGGAAACGAAACTGCAATCGGCAAGATTTATAATATCTCTGGCGATCGCTATGTCACTTTTAATGGTTTGGCTTATGCTTGTGCCGAAGCAGCGGGTAAATCTCCCGAAGATCTTAAACTAGTACACTACGATCCGACTCGGTTTGACTTTGGTAAACGCAAAGCTTTTCCAATCCGCCAACAACATTTCTTTGCCGATATTCAGCGGGCAAAAACCGAACTTGATTGGCAACCAAAATACGATCTAGTATCGGGACTCAAAGATTCTTTTACCAACGATTATTTAGCATCGGGGAGAGAAGGCTCTGAAATTGATTTTTCTCTGGATGAAGAGATACTAGGCAAAATATAAACCGCGCCAGAAATCAAGCTCAAGGCTACCGCCAACCAAAATAAAATCAGGCTGGTAGTATCCCATTGGGGAGAAAGAGGCGCGATTAAAAAAGCGATCGCGATAATTTGGACTACAGTTTTTAGTTTGCCCCAGATATTTGCCCCTGAAATACTACTATTGCCCGTTAATTTAGGATTGACTCGCCATCCTGCGATCGCCATTTCCCTAGCCAAAATCAAAAATACCCCCCAAGCAGGGACTAACTGTAATTCAATTAAAGCCAGCAGAGAGCCTAAAACTAGCAGTTTATCTACCAAGGGATCGAGAAACTTACCCAACTCCGTTACCAGATCTAACTTACGAGCCAGATAGCCGTCTACCCAGTCTGTCCCTGCTGCAACTACAAAAATCCCCACACAGAGCCAACGATTGCTAGGTGTGGGGTAATTTAGTAGATAGAGAATAAAAGGCAGTCCTAGAAGACGAGATAGAGTGATCCAAGTTGGAATATTCATAAAATTTTGGGATTGAACTTGGGGGCAGGGATGAATTAATTATAAATATAAATAATTTAAATAATTGTCTTGTTTGCTCCTTGCTCCTTCTTCCTTCTTTAACAAGCTCCCCTGCGTAATAAAACCACAGCTATAGTTTGCAAGATTAGGTAAACATCATAAGATAAAGACCATTTTTGTTGATAGTGAAGATCCATTTTGACAATATCTTCAAAATCCAAGACTTGCGAACGTCCTCTAACTTGCCATTCTCCAGTAATTCCTGGTTTGACCGACAAACGTTGAAAATGATGTTCTTCGTACATAGAAACTTCATCAGTTGTGGGAGGGCGAGTTCCAACTAGACTCATCTCACCTTTAAGTACATTCCAGAATTGGGGAAACTCATCTAAACTAGTACGGCGCAGAAAACGACCAACTCTAGTGATCCGAGGATCGTTCTCGTTTTTAAAAATATGTCCCTTTGCTTGGTTTTCCACCAGATGCTTTTGCTTATCTGCATCAGCAATCATCGAGCGAAACTTCCAGATTTTAAAAGGCGCGCCTTCAAAACCACAGCGAGTTTGACTATAAAAAATAGTACCAGGATCGTCGAACCACATCGCCACAGCGATCGGAATAGCAATGATGCCTGTAATCGCCAAACCAACAATTGCTCCCAATATATCTAAAATTCTTTTAGCTCTACTGGTTACTGAAGGATGAACTTGACTTGCAACAGATAATGGTAGAACTTGCATTTCCTTTAGACGGAGATTAACAGGTGAAGTCATAAAAAATAATTTATATAGTAGGTTTAGATTTAAATACATATCGATCGCGCTGTTTATGCAATCTTATTGGCTTGACAGTGAAATCTGCCAGGTACAAAGTCATTCTTTACCGAATCTTTAAACAATAATTCAAGAGTTTGAAGCTCTTGTAACTTAATTGTTTTTTTTAAAATACTAAAATAAGCAAAAATAGACATAATATTATCAAATAATCTTTGATTTAAAAAAGATAAATATAAATCTTTTTTTAGACACCTAGGCAAAAAACCAGTCTTTATCGAGATTAATTTAGTATTTACGGTCTTCTCGCTCTATCGAAGACATTATTTTTTAAGCTTAGATAAAACCAAAAACATCTCAAATAGAATGTATTGCCCAAACAAATTTATTTCTAATTTGCAATAAATTCAATTATTTCACTTTTTTTGATGATACAAAGGAGATATTTATAGTAAACTAAAATTAACTTTCTCCATGGAAGACCAATCTCGTTATCTAGAGTCAAACATCGATCGTGAAGAACTAATACAACTAGTCCCCTTCATGTCTGACTTACCAGAAGACAGCATTCATAAAATTGCAGCTCACTTTGTCACCATATCTCATCCCGCCAATCAAGTACTGCTACTAGAAAATGATTGGGGCGGTTCGGTTTATTTTATTTTGGAAGGATGGGTCAAAATTCGTACTTACAATCTAGATGGTAAGGAAGTTACCCTCAATATAATTGGCAGAGGAGAAATATTTGGTGAAATGGCAGCAATAGATAAAATGCCTCGCTCTACAGATGCTATCACCTTAACCAAAACTTTAATTGGTAGAATACCAGCAGAAGATTTTGTCGATTTGATAAATACTGAGCCTATGGCTGGAGTACGTCTGGTTCAATTAATGGCAAAGCGTTTGCGCCAAGTCAATCGCAGACTACAATTACGGGAAGCGAGCAGCATCTCCAGAGTTGCGGATGCGATACTTTTTTTGGTTGAGGGACAGGGAAAAGAAGGTGAAAAAGGTACAGAAATTCCCAATTTACCTCACCGAGAAATTAGTAGTCTCAGTGGACTAGCCAGAGAAACTGTCACTAGAGTCCTGACCAAATTAGAAAAAAAAGGCTTAATTCAAAGAGATGCTGACTCGATGCGGATTCCCGATGTACTTGCCTTAGAAGATACTATCTCCTGACACGATCGAACCCCCAAACAATTTTACTGGTTTGACCAAATATATAATTTTATGTCTATAGAAGACCATAAGAACTCTTTATCCGATCCGACAGAACCAATCAATGATGATGAGATTAACTGGGTAGATGGAGGAGACTCTGATTTTGTTCGATCCGATCTGACATCCTCTCCAGCAAAACCCAAAAAATTGACTAAAGTTACCACCGACACAGTGATAATGGTGGAGACGGCATTTTTAGCCAGTGCAGCAAGTTTGGTTTGGCTAATTAATTATTATTTTCCGATTGGGCCAATCTTAAGAATTTTTTTTCCCATTCCCATTGCTCTAATTTATTTGCGACGAGGTAATCGTGCTTCTTGGATGGCAGCGATTGTATCGGGATTGCTACTTTTGGTCTTAATGGGCCCGACTCGAAGTATTATTTTCTTAATGCCTTATGGCTTGATGGGCGTACAGTTAGGGGCTTGCTGGCAACGTAAAGTAAGTTGGTTGTTTTCAATTTTATTTGGTGCAGCCATTGGCACACTGGGAATATTTTTCCGTTTTTGGTTGACCTCAATCTTAGTTGGGGAAAACTTATGGGTGTATGTCATCACTCAAATTACTCAAGTGGCGGACTGGCTATTTTTTCAACTGGGTATTTTGGCACAGCCCAGTTTTATTTTGATTCAGACTTTTGCTTTTGGCTTGATTATCATTAATAATTTAGTTTATTTATTTGCAGTGCATTTAGTAGCTTTGATGTTGCTCGATCGCCTTAATAACCCCATCTCTCGCCCTCCTGAATGGGTGAGGGTACTACTCGACTATTAAATAATGATTTACGTTTATAGTCAGTTACAGTCAGGAATGCGTTGGTTGAGGCAATATAGGGGCAAAAATCCCAGTTTTGCCTGTGTCTTGGGTTTTACGGCTACAGGATTAATTCCAGGTATTTCGGCTGCGGGAGCAACATCTGAAGCCCGCCAATATACGGCGATCGCCGATGCTGAATTTTTAGCTAGAGGAGTACAAGAAAACTATCGTCATCCTTTACCACTACTAACCGAGGGAGTTTCTCCTACATTCATCACTCGTGCAATGATAGAAGCTTTGAAAATACCGACGTATCTTTTTAATGCTGGTTTACTCCACCAACCGACTGTAGATACTATCGATTTGGGGGGGACTCCAGCTAATTGTTTGACTTCTGGTCGAGCTATGGCTATTGAAACAGTAAAGCACCTGTTTCAACAAGGGCTGAAGTGGGGGGAAAAGCTAGCTCAGACGGCTGATTATTTAATTATTGGTGAATGTGTGGTTGGAGGGACAACTACCGCTCTAGCACTTTTAAAGGGCTTAGGAATAGAAGCTAAAGGAATGGTTAATAGTAGTCATCCTCAGTGTAATCACGCTCAAAAGTGGTCAATTGTTCGGGCTGGCTTATCACGAGCAGATTTGTTCCAATCAAATCAGCCTAATGACCCCTTAACTGTAGTAGCAGCAATAGGCGATCCAATGCAAATTGTAGTTGCTGGAATGGCGATCGCAGCTAGTCGCAGGTGTGGAGTGATGTTAGCTGGTGGAACACAAATGCTGGCGGTATATGCCTTAGTTGAAGCAATCTCGCTTTACCATAACGTCTCCGCTCAATTTTCCAGGGTTGTGGTGGGTACAACTCGTTGGGTGGCAGAAGACTCGACTGGGAATACAGTTGGTTTGGCAAATCTCGTCGGTGGAGTCCCCCTGTTAGGTACTGGGTTAAACTTTGCTACTTCTCGTTATCCTAGTTTTCGTGCTTACGAGCGAGGATACGTCAAAGAAGGTGTGGGTGCTGGCGGTTGCGCGATCGCAACTCACCTCAAACAAAATTGGACTTCCACCCATTTGCTAACTCTCATCGAAACTTTATTTGCTCGTTATCGCTATTTAAGAATGAATTCTATAAGTCAATAACTGTTCCTCTAGAGCAGCAATCCGATTATAGGCAGCAGTAAGCTGAGCGGTTAAACGACGAATTTGGGTATCGGGAGAGAGATTTTCGCTACTAGAACTAGTACTGCTAGTGCTACTATTATCGTCTACCAAGATATCTTTATGAGTTAGTTGATATTCTGATTCTTTATCTTGAGTGAGGGGATTGCTACAGTTAGAAGTAAAGTTAGGTAAAGAATAAGACTCTTGCGATCTGGTTGTCGATTGCTGCTGACTGGTCAAGACTTTTATCTGTGCGCCGATCTTTTCGATCGACTCATGCATTTTGTCTATTTTATCGCGCAGTTCAGCTATTTGTACTTGTAATGTATCCATAAATCTACTGACATTAATTCAATTAATTTTTCTCTATGTTTATGCTAAAAGCATTATCAACAGAAATTACTACTATTCCTGATTCATTTAACAATTGCTCAATTTATTTTTATAAAGGTGTTGATACTAACCAAAAACCATAGTTTAGTGACGCATTTTAGTAAAATTTACTCCTAAAATACATCTTGCGATCGAGATGAAGTCATAGCTTCTAAATAAGTAGTTATACCTTTAACTTTTAATGCCGAACAGTAATGAATTATCAATTATCTCGCCGTTATTTTCTGAGAGCTGCTACCGCTGCTACTTTGACTCAACTATTGCTAGGTTGCAGTAACTCTCAAGAAATTTTCCACATATTATTTTTGGAAAATTCTGTGCCAATACAGTTAATTGGGGACTTTCGCAAGACGATTAGCCCAGAGGTTAAAGTTGATTTTCAACCTCAAACCCAGTTAGATCGTATATTTGATGCCCTACTAAATTTAAAATCAACTAAAAATCTAGATTCAAATACAAAAAACTTATTAGATAAAATCTTTAATCAATCTATAATCTATCCTGGGGTAACTTCTTTAGGTAATTTTTGGCTATCCTTAGCAATTAAACAAAATTTAATTCAACCTTTATCAGTCAATAGTTTAACTAACTGGCAAAAATTATCTGCTTCTTGGCAAAAATTAGTTCGACGCGATGAGCAAGGTAATGTAACAGTTGATGGTAAGGTTTATGGCGCACCGTATCGTTGGGGAAGTGCAGTAATTGCTTACCGTAGTGATAAGTTAAATAACTTAGGATTGACAATAACAGATTGGCAGGATCTCTGGAATCCAAAATTAGGCGATCGCCTATCTTTATTAGATTCACCGAGAGAAGTTATCGGTCTAACTCTCAAAAAACTCGGATATTCTTACAATACAGACGATTTAAATTCAATACCAAATTTAGAAACGGAATTATCCGCCTTAGGTCGACAAGTAAAACTCTATAGTTCCGAGCATTATCTAGAACCTCTTGTATTGGGGGATACCTGGGTGGCTGTTGCCTGGTCAACAGATATTTTGCCTCTATTAAAACGCTATCCTGAGATTGAATTTGTTATTCCCCAGTCGGGAACATCTTTGTGGACGGATATGTGGGTTGTACCGCGATCGACCGAAGCTTTAGCTGTAAATGAGGGTCTTACTTCTATGGTCGAACGCTGGATTGACTTTTGCTGGGAATCTAGATCGGCAAAACAAATATCTCTCTTCACTGACGGCATTTCTCCCATCTTGTTATCAATGAAGTCCGAAGACATACCAGAGGATTTACAAGATAATATTTTTCTCAATTCAGAAGTTCTCAATTCAGAGCGAAGCGAATTTTTATTGCCTTTAAAACCAGAAACCGAACGGCAATATCAGGATTTGTGGATTAAGATTAGACGAGCCTAGTTCGGAGAGACAAGGCATGCCTTGTCTGTACGGGAGTAATGAGTATTGCTTGGCAAGAAGTTAGAGATAAGTTTCGGGAGATTTGGCGATATGAGGATTTTAGAAAGCCTCAAGGAGAGATAATTAAAACTCTTTTGAGCGGTAAAGATGCTTTGGTAGTTTTGCCCACGGGTGGGGTTAAATCGATTTGTTTTCAGTTACCCGCACTATTGCAAACGGGTTTAACCATAGTGGTTTCGCCTCTGGTTGCGCTGATGGAAAATCAGGTTAATCAGTTAAAACAGCTTGGTTTGTCGGGCGCATTATTACATAGTGAATTACCACGTGGCGATCGCAAGCGGACACTACAGGCTATTACTCGGCAGCAGTTAAATCTAATTTATTTATCTCCCGAAACCCTATTGAGTATTCCCGTGTGGGAAATCATCTCTCAACCCGAAATCAAAATTGCGGGCATTGTTTTAGATGAGGTTCATTGTCTTACTCAATGGGGGACTACTTTTCGTCCCGCCTATCGTCGTTTGGGTGCAGTACGCCGTAGTTTGCTAGCCTTAAAACCTCCAGGAACCAAAATTGCGATCGCAGCTTTTACCGCCACTGCCGATCCTCAAGCCCAAAGAGAGATTATTCAAGCCTTAGAATTAAAACAGCCCGAACTTTTTCTAATCAGTCCCTATCGTCCTAATCTCAGTTTAAGGATTAAAACCGTTTGGACACCTAGAGGCAGAAAACAAGAGACATTAAAGTTTATTCAAGCTAGAAAAAATCAATCGGGTTTAGTTTACGTGCGATCGCGTAAAGACAGTCAAATGTTAGCCCAATGGTTTGAATCTCTCGATTATGCTGTTGCTGCCTATCATGCAGGGTTAATTAGTAGCGAACGCAGACAAATCGAGCAAGATTGGATTTCAGGCAAGATTCAGTTTGTAATTTGTACCTCTGCTTTTGGCATGGGCATAGATAAACCCGATGTCCGCTGGGTAGTTCATTATCACGCACCAGAATTAATTGCCGAATATATTCAGGAAGTAGGAAGGGGTGGTAGAGATGGCAAAGCTGCCGATGCCTTGACTCTGGTTAGCGAACCGACTGGCTGGTTAAATCCCGAAGACAAACAACGCAGTCGGTTTTTTACCAGCAAACTAGAGCAACAATACCGCACCTCACAACAGTTAGTCAAACAGCTACCAAATCGAGGAGAAATTAACGCGATCTCCCGACAGTTCCCCCAGGGAGAGATTACTTTGGGTATTCTGCACAGTTTGGGTTTAATTGCTTGGCAAGATCCGTTTTCTTATCGCAAGCGTAAGTCTTCTGTAACTCTAGATGGTTTGACTAATAGTCAAAAACATTACCAACGACAGATGCAACAATATTTAAAAACCCAACAATGTCGCTGGCAATATTTACTACAAGCTTTTGGTTTTGACAAACAAGCACGAGGCTTCAAATGCGGACATTGCGATCGTTGTTATCAAAAGTAGAGACGTAGCATGCTACGTCTCTACAAACTGCTTTCAGCTAATCAATACTGTCTGTAGCCATTGTTTACTGGTTGTGTAGGATATACAGGTTGCTGATAATTACCGACTGGCTGTTGTGGGAGTTGAACGGGATATAGGGGTTGCTGTTGTGGTAAGGGTTGCTGGTAGACAGGCTGTTGGTAGACAGGTTGCTGATAGACAGGTTGTTGATAGATAGGTTGCTGATAGGTTGGTACTGGTTGTGCAACAGGCGTAGTGGGGGCAACTTGAGGATAATAAGGTTTTTGAGAGGTAGGAGTAACTGATTCTACAGCGTGGCTGACTAACTTGTCTGAGGAGTCAGAACCTTTACTGAGATAAACATGATCGGTTGCCCGATCGCCATAAATTCGCTTGGTCAACCGCCACTCAGGATTTAAAATAATTTTTAGCGAACCAGAACTTAAACCATGAGTTCTACCAATGTGTAATATGAAGTCCGTTAAATTAGTTCTAAAAAAAATAAGATAGCATATATTTTCAATCTCGCGCAAAGGCGCAAAGGCGCAAAGGAAAACGCCAAAATTTTAGAGGAAGTAATCAAGCGGACTTCATATAATTGGGGTAGACTGCGATCGCGTGGTACGCCAATTATATGCAATTCTCCATCCTGCTCGACGATATCTGTAAGATAATCTAGACCATAATCTCGACCATTTAAACGAATTGAATAATTATTACTGTCAGAATTTCTTTTACAAGCGTTAGTAAAATCGAAATTAAGAAATAATGGCTCAATTACAGTAGGAGAATTTCCTGTTTCTGCCCAACATTTTTGTTGTCCAGGAATTTGTTCGAGAACTACAAGATTGTAACCATGACGATAGGGTGCTGCAATTACCGCAAATTGATGCTGATTTAGTTCTTGTTCCTCAAATGAGGAGGCTCTTACAGTTTGAGAGGGGATAAAGCTAATCGATGCTAAAGATATTGCTGCTGCTAATAAAAGTGAAAGTTTCATGGAATCTCCTGCGGTTTTGTTTTGCCATTAGGAGACTTAATCATTACCGTTCACTTCTCACACGGAAAAATTTCAGTAGTTATTACTAGTTGATTTTAGTAATAACCATCGATTTAATGCAGATATAATAATCCTGTCTAAATTGCGAGAATTATTCAGCTGAGTATTATCAGTCCTCGATCTCCGGTCATTAGTTAGATTCGCGAATGCTGAAAGACTGCTATACCTTGCAATATAGTCTAAAGAAATAATGCTTGTGTTCAGTACAATTGCGGGTTTTTAGGTAATCTTATCAGAGTAATTAATCGCAACTATACATAATATATTTGTAACCACTGACTCGTCGGCATTTACTGGCTTGACTTTGACAATTTTGAGTTTCAAGATTTTTGGCGGGGGTAAAATTAACTAGCCAGAGTTGAAAGGGACGGGGTACTTTAGAGATAGCATCGATTAACAATTGCGTAGCTTGTTGTTTGTCTCCTTTAGC
>JAAUYG010033795.1_pt1 | contig 11749 bp, 11 predicted proteins | sample 7278091 | NCBI WGS metagenome assembly JAAUYG01 (sample SAMN14350201, study PRJNA611818) | marine sediment metagenome | isolation source: surface marine sediment (0.6m) | place: French Polynesia: Moorea | collected 2018-08 | reverse complement strand
CCGTCCTGGTTGTTGTGTCCGGGCGGCGCCTGGGCGTCTGGGCGTGGGCGTGGGTGGGGCGGGGCGGCGCGCCCCCCCCCGCCCCCCCCCCCCCCCCCCCCCCGCCCCCCCCCCCCCCCCCCCCCCCCACCTTAGTCATCATGTTTTGTAGTTTGATCAGCTATCATTGATAATCTCAAATTTAGCTTTTGTTACCGGTAGTTATCATTGCTAATCCTCAAATTATGTACATAGGTACAGTATACATACTAGTATAACTGTAAAACGTTCACGTGGAAATACATGTAAATAGAACGTTTAATGTGAAAAAGGCAACACACTGTTCATATATATTTGGATGTACATGTAGTTTTCATTAAGGCAAGAAGCAGCATACCCCGGTATATCTTAAAGGCCTGGCCAGGCCTTGAAAGTTCTTAGATTGAGTACCAATACAGGTGCTACAAGTATATCAGTTGTAGCCTGTTGAAAAACTAAGACCTATGAAATATATACGTGGTATGTATATTTTTTTTTTTTTTTTTTGGAGGGGGGGCTATTGGGGTCTCATGATGAGACCCAATATTCCCCCCCCCCCAAAAAAAATACACTCTCATGTAATGTATACATTGCAAAAGGGTTACTTTATTTACAAAGTTTGTTTTGAATAGAGTCAGCGGAAATATGGCTTCCCATCATGTAATGCATACATATAATTACTTGGAAAAGAATTAATATATAGAGAGTAAACTTGGTAAAAGAAAAGAATTAATATATAGAGAGTAAACTTGGTAAACATAATGGCAACCCAGTAATTAAAATGAATGCAACCTGTAACCCATCTAACCTATTCCTAATGGGTCTGTGATTATTTCTGTTTATATGTACTTTAGGCTACAACCATGTAGTTGTCATTCCAATTTGCAAAAGGAAACCTGTGGCTTAATTGCTATTTGAACCATAGGATATGTTTTGCACAATGAAAATGCATACTGACTCGTGAGAACGGATTCAAATGCTTTACTCCCAGCCACAACCATCATACGAAACCAGACATTTAAAGGTTGGGTTTCCTGCTATGGTATCCATGCTAATTTCAGGTTAGCATTGTTGGGGGAGGCTAAAAATTGACTGGGTGGTCTAAGAATAGATGGACCACCCTCAGAGTATTTACCCTTGACTCATTTCTGTTGCTAAAAATAAAAAGGCATGACTGGTTTGATTCATAAAATCAATCTTACACCTCGTGTCACTTGTAGCATGTGTGTGACATTTGAGACTTTGGCGGGTGCATTATGATTTTTATGCAGCATAGGCTTACACATGACACTGACATTACCATGATTCTGGGCCGTGATTGCAGAAGCCTGCTGCATATTAGCCACATTTTCAAATGCCAAATGAATTCCCATGTGGCTAAAAGAATAGGCTTTTGCGCTTAGCCACAGTGGCTAAGGCCTTAAACATTTTGTTCATAGTCCTTGAATGTAGTTTACACGACTCGGCATACTAATATTTGCTATATTATGCTAGTTTAAATTTTATTTCTTTGGATAGTTGACATGCATTTAATCAAATGTGTGCATGTCTCTTTTAAAATGATTTGGAATGTTTGCATTTAATAACATGTTTGCTTGCATTTAATAGTGTGAAACCTTTTGTGAAACAAGTCTAGCAAGCAGAACTATACAAGGTCTTGTGTTAAAAAGAATACGTGAAAATCATTTTGTATCTTTATTGATCCTATATTACCGGTCTGCCCAAGAATTGATTTTTGTGAAATTGTATAAGATAACATTGCAAAAGGCATCAGTAAATAATGTTCAACCGTCAAAGGTCCAAAGAAGTCGATTTACTAGCACGAAGGTTCATAAAGCAAAAATGAAAAGGTAAGATAAACATGCTTGACAAAATACATGCATTTCAGAGAGATATATATTTACCTTTTGCCTCTTTTTTTCAGGTATTTAACTTCACAGCAGATGACTTAACAGATCAAGGGGAGATTGGTCGAGGAAATTTTGGCACAGTCAACAAGATGTACCATGAACAGAGTGCTACAATTATGGCAGTAAAAGTGAGTCTGGATTTGGGTAATGGTTCCTCTTATTAGATGCTACATTCCTGAAATCTATTTTGTGTCCTTCAATTTTGAGAGGGGGAGTTCTAGGCTTTGTGATGCATCTTCTAACTGCGTAAAGCATCCAAGATACTTTAAGTAAACTAGATAGTTTTGCATACACGTGATGGTACTGTACTGTATCAGATCTAAAGGCTAAAGCTAGAACTCTCTCATTTGAGGACATTTCACCTCATAATAATTATACTACCCCGGTATGTCATGTGTAGCAGTCACCTGAAATATTGCTGTTTATCAGCAAGAGACATGAATCTCAATTAGGTTGATGCAAGAGGTGTTGGATAGGGAGTAAAATTATTAAATCCCTTGTCCATGTTGGCGGGAAGATGTTCTGAAGTTACCTAAAACAAAGGCAAGCAAAAAGTCTAGAAATGCCGGAATCTGTGCCCGCATATTATTAGGCGAAGCTAGAATGCAACTCTGATGCGATTGGCTAAGGTGCGCATGACGAGTTGACCAAGGGTGGTTTGGCTTTTGAATGAAACTGACCTCCTGTAGTTGTTTTTGGGGTGGATTACTTTCTGTTATGAATTATTACAGTCTGTGACACTGAAATCATTTGGCATTGAAATCATGGTTATATAAGAACTGCATATTATTATTATTAAATCATAAAAAAGTATGTTTGAGCATGTGGAGGGAATGTGTAAAAGGTGGATATTACTACCGGTACCAGGTACATGTATCTATCTGATGAATCATGAAATGGTTGTATATTTCTTCCAGAGAATTAGATCAACTGTGGATGAGAAGGAACAAAAACAACTCCTAATGGATCTGGATGTTGTTATGAGGAGCAACGATTGCCCATTCATAGTTCGATTTTTTGGCGCTCTCTTTCGAGAGGTAATGTAACTACGTCTGCAGTGGTCTGCTAACTAATTTTAGCATTGCTAATCTACAGTGCATTGGCATATATGATTGATATGTTATATACAGCGTACCCCGGGTATATGAACAAAGATCTGAATGATATATTTTATTTCTACCCAATGTACAAAGAAATCACAGAGGATTTCATAGCATGGAGCTGTATTTTGTAGTCAGATAACGTTTAAATGTACACACAGCACAGGAAAAACAAATCAGTGCCATTAACCATTGCTAATAGATGTGTACTTGAATGTGAAAGTAGACTCTCTTAGATATGTGTTGTACAGTAAAATCTGTATTGAGAGACCACTGCTATGAGCATGAGAGACCACCTGCCTTGAAAGACCACACATTCCTGGCAGATTATGTATTCACATTTCAGTGCAATTGAACCTGTCACCACACATTACCTTCTTGAGAGATGAAAGTTTAGGTCTACTGTACTAGTTAATGGTTAATTAACTTGCAGTTGAGAGTAGTGCCATGTGGTCAATTTATAACAAAAATCAGTTTACAAATTTACTCCGTTATAATAGTCAGTTACCCCAATTCTTTCATCTACTGTGCATTTGGCCCATTAATGATGTAATCCTGATTTTGAATATTAGCTGCGTATTTCCAGGGCGACTGTTGGATATGTATGGAGCTCATGGCTTTGTCCTTAGACAAGTTCTACAAATTTGTACACAAGCAGGGAAATTTTATACCTGAACCAGTTCTAGGGAAAATTGCTGTAGCAGTAAGTACTTCAAAGCAGTTAAATAACAACCAGAGCTAAAAAAGATTTATATTAAATAATGTTTGAAATATTTGTCTCAATTTCAGAAAAAAACAATGATAAAAGGTTGTATATAGTGTTATGAATTATGTGAATATGCTTGTGATATCATAATATATTTAGTAACTTTGTAGTACTAGTAGGATGATACTAAAATTTAGTAAAAATGTATTTGTCACTGTGACTGTCAAATTTAAAATTTAATTGCAGTGATTACATAATTTGCTGTGATAATTCTTACTTGATCTAGTATATTGGTTCTCTGTTATAATCAACAGGTTACTGTGCCTTGATACATGTTGATGTACAGTTTATCCACCATCTGCTTCATGTGTTTCCGTCTGTATTTTACAAAAAAAAGTGTCAAAAGCCAGCTAGAATTCTCCTGATTATTTCTTTCCTCGTTCATTTCAGACTGTCAAAGCTTTAAATTATTTAAAAGAAAAATTAAGAATTATTCACAGAGGTAAGTTACTTCAAGAGTGTCTGCAAAACATTCTGTTTCCTGTAGGAGTTTGATCTTTTGGTACCACTCAGACATTACAACTACAACTGTTGTTAAAGATAACTTGCTGAAGAATATTCAATACCGGTACCATTGGACCACTTGAGAAGGGTAACTTAAAGTGATCTAATCCATTTCCTTTGAAATATGGTAGTCCAGGGCTGGAGTTCTCAAAAATACTTATTAGCACAAGTTTTAACTTAATTATGTTAATTAATCAAACTGAGAAATGTAATTGGCTAAGAATCTGATTTAAGTCAAAACTTAGGCTCATGTGTTTTTGAAAACTTCAACTTGGGAAAGTTAGCTCAATATAGAAAGACTTAAAGAAAGAAAAATAACAAAATCAGCTTCAAAAATATTTTGTGGAAATCAAAGATAGCTATATGTATGTTAAGTATGGGTACATAATTATATTCTCAGCCTTATTTGGGCATCACTTACCCATAGATTGTTATTTCTGTTGCGTGAGGCCAGGTTTACAAGTTCTTCCATGCAGTAGCCTATAGCCGAGGTCTTCCCCTGTTTTTTTCTCAGACGTGAAGCCTTCCAATATTTTATTGGACCGAGAAGGGCACATCAAGCTCTGTGATTTCGGTATCAGTGGTCAGCTAGTGGACTCCATTGCCAAAACCAGGGATGCGGGCTGCCGGCCTTACATGGCAGTAAGTGTGACAAAGCCAGTCTCTGGAGGATGGAGGCTGGTATCTTAAAGATCTGTCTCTAGTAATAGGTTGTGGGGTCACATCTAGGCTCAGACAGTTTGATTCGCACAAAAGTAAGTCCCTTGCTCGTGTTGCTGGCTTGGCCCAGTTTATATCCAACCAGCCACATACAGACAGTGGATCCTGATTTTGTGGCCGCCTTAGATTTTAGACAACAGGACACTTCCCGACAGTATGAAAACTGCATGTTCAATGTTTAGTATTTTGAGAAGTGAGACCATCTTAAATTTACTGTTTTGTACCAGTGCGATAGGTGGCTGGGTTAGCTAGCGTTAGGTCTTAGCCATTAGCCATAGGCTAAAGACCGCAACCACTGTCATCATACATATATATCATATGTATATACGTGTTTTATCATACATGTTGTATGCATGTAAAATTTTATATTTTCAGCCCGAAAGGATAGATCCGTGGAATTCACATAAGGGTTACGACATCCGATCAGATGTTTGGTCATTAGGAATTACCTTGGTAAAATATTTAGAATTGAATTTCACAATCAGTCTTAATTATATCTGAATATTTAGATTATTCAGATTTAATATACACTGATATAGGCACCTCTATATATTTCAGTTGCATTCTGTCTTCCTAGAGGCATATTTTGAGTATTTTTGAAAAGTCTTAATATGCACAGTGATTGGCTGCAACATTCTTGCCTCTGACATTGTTTTTGCCCAGAACTAATTGTTAGGCACAGCTTCAACTGGCAACTTCTTCAATAGTTAAAGCCGTCCATAACCATAACCAGGGTACTAGACGTGTCATGTCACAACACAGCTTTGCTTTCAGATTGAAGTAGCCATGGGTCGTTTTCCGTACAGGAAGTGGGACTCTGTGTTTGAGCAGTTGACACAGGTCGTTCAAGGCGACCCCCCTCAGATAACGGAAGACGACGTTCGGTTTTCGCCAGACTTCCGGTCCTTTGTAAACACTTGGTAAGTCTGTCACGAATGGTCAAGTTACAGGGCAAGGGAAACAGCAATACTGATTTGAGTTTAAGAAAACAAGAGTTGTCAGCATGATCGCTGCAACTCGAAGAACGAAAAGAGGAAGTTTTTGGTACCAGATCCCTCCAGTTCTTTGCTTTAAACACAAATAGATTCATCAGGGGGTGGAAGATAGGTAAGGAAAAGGGTAGGAACAAGCCAACAAATTAGGCAACAGATGAACAACTGGTGATAGTACAGTGAAACCTTTCTTGAGAGACCACTGCCATGATAGACCCCCATGGGGAGACAATGTGTCTTGAAAGACCAGGCATTCCTGGCAGAAGGTCCTGCATTTCAATGTAATTGAACCTGTTACCAGAGATCACCTGTCTTGTGAGACCACATGTTATGGCCAATTGCGTGGTCTTTCAAGACAGGTTCTACTGTATATTCGAAGTGTAAACATTATAAAGGAAGGAGTACTACAAAGTCCTGGCCTTCTGATAGTGATCTGATCATGCAGAAATGGCTCCAATCCTTGGAACGTTCTGTGGAAACATTTGAGCCAATACAAGAGCCTGCTAGAGTACAGATCTAGCATTTGTTATACGTTGCGTATATGCTATGTTTGGTGTGTAATATTCCTGTGATTTCTGTGTTTCCAGCCTCAACAAGGACACAGAACACAGACCCAAATATCAGCGGCTACTGGTAAGCTACCTAAAACTTACGTTGTTGAAAATTGCTATAGAAAGGATCTATATTAAAGCCATATGTCCAAAGACATGCAATACAGATGAAACAAGACAGTCACTGTGGTATGAGTTGCTGTAAAATCATTATAGCCTAATAGTTTTGAGAAGTTGTGGGGAATAGTTGAAGTTGGCCGATCTAACTTTTCTGGCTGTACAACATGTATGTGCATGTAATTTTGTAATGTAGGCAAAAGCTGATGCTCGTGTTCTGTATGGATATAAATATATTTCCCAATACATCTTGAAATGATATTCTTTTTCAGCGACATCCCTTCATCAGGAAGGCTGAGCAGACGGAGCTCGATGTAGCCGGCTATATCTGCCCCATTCTGGACACTATGCCGCCGGACAAACTCCTGGGTGGATCCAGTAGCAGCTCGTCTGGATCCTAGCAAGGATCGTCCCTTCTACCGATCTCATCCCAGCTCACGAGTTTCCATCGCTGCTGCCATCGCTGTAAAACAATTTTGTAGTTGTTAATCATCCTCATGTTTTTGTTCATCCGCCATCACCACCCGATTTTTCATTCTGTATATGGTGCAACTTTTACTCGACACTAGCTAAGTGTTCATTCGATTGTTACCACGCGATATATATTCCAATGCGAGATAAAACCGGTTTCATCCGGTTTGACCCCCTGTGATGATGATGATGATGATGATGATGATGTTCTTGCATGAGTGAAGTGTGACCAAGGTTTGCTTGGTCCAACAGCATATAGCCAGTTTTAATAGCCTGTAAATCAACTTGTGTCATTTGTTGCAGTGGTTGCCATGGCAACCTCACCGGACACGTTCTTGTCATGTTTTTCAACATTGCCTGTCAGTTAGATGTTTCCTTTTATGCCTTGAATTGTTGTTCTTCTAAACCCTAAAGTTAGCTTTTCCTTAAATTGCTTAAATAGCGTAGTCGAAATCTGCTACCTGAAGTTGCGGCGAACCCAGTGTTCTTATTTCTATGGCAATCTGTTCTAGGATATATATGCATGTTCCATGTGATTTATGCACTAAAAGGGCATTACTACTCTCATGCACTTAGTCATCCAGCCAGCTGCCATTAGAGGGTGATTTTTGCGGCCAGATAATGTGGCTAAATTATCCAGTCTACTGGACACTAGAGTGCTTGTTAACCAGTATATGTGAGAGTTTCAGACAGGACTGGCTATTATTACCCACACCAAACATTTGTGGTGATTAGCTGCAGGTACTTGAATTTTTTATGCAGCACATTGATTGAGGTACATTGTATTTTCTCAATGATATTTTCATGCTAATATTACACTAGTCTAGTATTCACATATTCTAGAAGCTTTCATTCTGTGCATGGCTATAGTCTCCTTTCAAATTAGGGATTCCTGAATTCTACGAGACTTTCATACAAGTAACTTTATGAAGTTTTTGTCATGCCCCACACTGTCAATTTCTCAAGACTTAACGAGATGCTGATACAGATATGAAGCCAGTCAACAGGTGAATCTCTGGAATAGGAGTATCACTTGATGCTTCGTGTTTCCATCCCATCTTAAATATGAATTTAGGATTTTATATAGTCACTTCTTCAGAAAATGAAAGTTTTTTTAAAGAATATTTTTACAGTTAGATTCGTGGATGTTTTGACAAAAAAATCATTCAGATCTTCAGAAAGCCGACTTTGGGAATGTTTTGTTGTGGGAAGTGACCTTATTTTATTTAATAAGAACATCTCTTGTCAATCTCAAGTTTTATGCAACGTGAAGCAACTTTAGACTTGGCATTGTATCACACTCTACAATGTTATATTTGAACAGTGATAGTTTGCCTTACACAGTGGTTTATATTGGAAATAAAATTGTCGCTACATGGCAACATTTGGTACAATACTGGAATGGTTTCTTTACAAAAACGCCGGAGTTAAATTTAACATCTTGATATCATTAAGCACATATGTAGCTTGCATTGCATTTTCCTCACTCCTGGCTTGTATCATTTGTGTGTGAATTATAGAATTGCATGCTACCTCGATTGGGAAAACTTCTAAATGTTATCTAGAGGTATGTATACCTGCGTAAATCAAAACCTGGGCTAGCGTTCATAAAAAAACTGAAGTTCAAGTTTTGATTTCTTAAGTCAGAATCTCAGTACTCTGCCTGAGATATTTTGACTTAAGTCACAACTTGGACTTCAGATTTTTGAGAGCTCCGGTCGTACTCTCAGTAGTTGAAGGAAAATATTCTGTATATAGGCTGGTATAGTTTTCCTCTGTTAGGCATGACAGTGCATATTATGGAGCTTTTTGGGAGGATGTTTTCTTATAAGTTATCTTCGTATAGCACAATGTCATGTCTTTCTCACAATATTATGTGCTACAGAGGGAAAAATATCAACCATTTGAAAAAAAAAAATTAAATTGTGTGTGGTGGTGATTTTAATGTCTGCCTTCAAAATTTTGCAATGAGAGAGGTTTGTGAGCTCTCCAGATAACCAAACCCAAAGATAAATACAGATTTGTGGTGTAAAAATACTTTGCATATTTTGGAAAGTAGGTAATTCCATGTTAAGTTTTACGCTAAAATTGGTACAGAGCCGTTGTGATGTTGACTTTTCTTCAGCCAATCATGAATATGTTCTACTGGTGGCTCTAAACAGAATTGTGAAATTTCTTGCATTCCCAAGAAGTAGATGTTTGACATGGTACATGTATTGCTGCAGTGGCTGTTTGCCAATTTCTACCAGTCTCTCGATGACCCAAACCGGTTTATTTTCCAGTTGAAAAGCTGTATCTGGCATGCAGTGTGAGATCACCTACCTTATGTCCCGGTAAAATCTTTCTGCGCTAGGACTGTCGGTGTATGTGTGCATATAAGATGTGAGAACATGCTGGTACATGTACAGAAAAAGGTCAGAATTAACACCACCCAATGGATTCATTTTGAGGTCATCATTACAGTCTTATCATTGGCTTGTAGCTTTTGATCATTCAGTAACTGGTCTCAATTCTGAGATGGTCTTATTTCCGGTGTGGTCTTTAAGGTAATGATCCACTGTACCTCTCAGGAGACCAAAATTTGCAACTAAAGTTTCAAAAAATTCTGCTAGAAATTGTTGTGTTGACAACATGTTTTTGAGATGCATTCTTCAGGATTGTTACCGCTATTGCGCTATAGAAGAGCCACTCTGTGACTCTCTTGACTGTCGTGTGCTGTAAATGTAGGTATCTGCCCTAAAAGATTGGTTCTTCCTTCTTTATAAGTCAAAACACGTGCCTTAAAAGCTTTTGCGTCCCTGCTGGTTTGCTTCTGGAATGTGCCATGGGTTTTAATGTCGTGTCCTGTGTGGAGTGTACAAAGACAGGCACCTGAACGATGAGCTTCAAATATGTATGAGCCACAAGATAAAAGAAAGCTTTGGGACGTGCGAGGACTGCTAGTGAGCATAGTTTTGAAGGGGCAGTGAGAGAATTTTTTTTTTTGAATTTGCTCCGGCAGTTTGGAAGTATGAAAGCAGTTGTTTGGTATCAGATGGTATTGTAAATCGCATTGGCTGAGAAGTCACTGTACAATGTATATGTATATATTTGGGGAAGAGAGATCCCTTGAGCTCCGTCATACATATTTGCTCCCTCGCCCCCACCCCTGGATCATAGGGAAAGCTATTATTGAGAACACCCGCTATGGAACTTCTTTCTTGTTATGGACTTTTTATTCCAGTTGATGTTAGTGCTAAGTCCACCTGGTGGTTAGCATGCACACTAGTGTGTCTTGTGCACAGTCACAAAGTGTGCAGATGTACAGAGCCTAGGCAAGTTGTTAAATACTTACTTCTTTTGCCACGAGTTCCTTCTGAGTGATAGAAAAGCTGCGAAAGTGGAAGAAAAATGACGCGTTGACTGTTGCTACGCTAGCTGTATGTAATACTTAATATTATTATCGCTGTAATATTGGTGTGATTGTATGTATGGAGAGCTGAGCCGAGTGTGAGAAGCTAATAATAAAAAACAGTATTGACAATGTCTCTGGTTTGTTAGCATCTGCTTTGCATGATCAGTGCTTCTCGAAGATACAGGGTTATTTTGAAACAGTACACTGAATGACCCCTAAATTGACCTTACTGTATATGTTTTGGGTCAAAGCACCCTGAGCACACTGAACATACCCCCCATAACTCAAATTATCTTAAGTGTTGCTTATATCTAGCTGTTTCGGAGACACTTGTATACGCCAATTGTCAAGCAAGTGTGCCAAATGACCACGCAAAAACCTAGAACACTTTAAATGGTCCAAGCAAACCCATGTAGGATTAAATGCCCTTCCCTCCGCGTCCAAAACGTTTTTTGTCACTTTTCTGAACTACCACTTACCCATATTTTCGAGATATAGGGCCAAAAATTGCAAATGCAATGAATGACCCAACAATGACCTTGAACACTAAATGGTCAAAAGTACCTTGTGTAGAATGTGTACACTAGTACCCAAGAGGCTAAAGTTTGTCCAATTTTGTAATCGGACCAGCTATTATCAAGACACACAGGTTACAAAAAATTGCAGAAATTAGAATTACCTTGAACACTTGGTCACATGTACCTTTAAATACTTGAACCACACATCTAAAGTGTCTAAGTTTTATTCTACAACTAACTTGCAATTTTTGAAATACAAGGTTATAAAAAAATTGCAAATGCACTGAATGATCTCCAAATGACCCTGAAATGTTCTCTGGGTATACTAGAACTTTCCCCCAAAGACCAAATTTTTAGCAGTTTTGCTAGACAAAGCATCGTTCGGGATCCCAGGGTTCTGAAAATCACATATGGACCGAATTGCCTAGAAATACATTCAGTTATTAAATGACCTTCTACCGGTAATTATTTTGCTCTAGGGGCAGCACTTTCACAAGAAATTTCACATTTTGTAATTCTTGATATTGTACTGTCACGGATATTTGAAATTTTACTTCCATATGGTCCCATGTCAACCAAAAGAGAGAAACAAAATCCATAGTCCTCTCAATGCAACATAAAATAGATTGCATATACATTGTTATCACTGAAACACTATTGAAACACTCTGAGCACTTATGTTCCTTCT
>JAAUYG010159904.1_pt1 | contig 11751 bp, 10 predicted proteins | sample 7278091 | NCBI WGS metagenome assembly JAAUYG01 (sample SAMN14350201, study PRJNA611818) | marine sediment metagenome | isolation source: surface marine sediment (0.6m) | place: French Polynesia: Moorea | collected 2018-08 | reverse complement strand
TGAAAGGAAGCTAAATGCGTTTTTCTGTGTAAACAAGCTCGTCATTACGGCATGTCTACCAGCGATCGCTCATATTTGTCCATCAATTATCTGCTGGCTTTTTCCTTCCAAAACAGATGTGCCTTTGGTTTGTATCCATCGCTTTTCATCAGAAATGTGTTTGTGTTTGCCTGTCTCAATGTATTTTTCCTGCAGACAAGTCCAACCAGTGGCAATTCAAAAAGTACGCTATGTTTCTTTCCCTCAAGGGTTAAAATTCGCACCTCCCTCTTGACCGAACTGGAGGCAACACACCCTCTTTTTTGCAGAAATGGGGCAAATATGGTGAGGTTCTTGATTAATTTGTCAGTAAAATTAAATCAAACAGCTTGTGCAAAGAAGCGATTGTGCTCAGAAGTGACGAAAGTGAGATCAAAACAACTGCCTCTCCCCGTCCCCTGCAAGTTTTTATTGAAGTCCGCACAAAGCCTGAGATCACTGCTGCGGGGCAAGGAAAGGTGCAGCAAACTGCAGGCAAAGAAAGGAAAAGCAATTAACACAGAACTTTGATCAAGGCCAAAATGAGCACATAACACTGCAGGCAATGTGCATTTTATCCCTCCCTTTTGTGGATTTTTCAGAAAGGATATTGCAGTGATGTGAAATAGACACAGCGTCTGTGTTATCTTTCACGCACAGAGTGATGGAAAAAAGTGATAGAATGAACGCCAAAAAAAATCATATTCGTGGGAGAAGTTCTTTGTTGAAGTTTTTATCAAACCCATGATTAGTGACACCGCTTCCCAGCAAAAGTCACCTGCCCATATCAAACCACTGGTGTGGAAAAAGATAACTTTTAACCTCAGCACAAAAACCTGACACTAACTTCTTGTGGTGAAAAGAATAGAAACTGAAAGGTATTGTCAAGGTGCATTCAGCACTGAGATTTATGGAATGAAAAAAACTCTCAAGCAAAACTAATCAATTTACCCAGGAGTGAAAAGTCACTTTTGTTACCTAGATTAGGCGCGGACACAAAGGCCTATAACTCACGGGAGCTCTGATGAAAATGAAAATATTTCAAATGGGGCCTAACGAGTTTGGGCATTCCGTCGAGGAGTATCCAGGTAACAGTTGTTAATGTGACAGCGGCGCGCGACTAATAGAAAAGCGACACGCGCCGAGAAACGTCGCGCTCCCAGCTGTTAATGACAGGCACGGATAAGGAATGGCGAATAAATGACGACGTCGAGTCATGCCAATTTTCCTAACGAATGTACTGTGTGTGTTTTCAGCTTCAATGAAATGAACAGCGTCCATTTTAAAGTTTGCAAATTCCCAATTGTACTTTTTTTCACAAGGAAATCATGAGAGGCCCCACACCTTCCTTTGCAAGTGCTTTGCAACAATTCAACATTTTTGTGAAAAAGCAGAGCGGAGATGTGTATCTCCCAGATTCTAATCTTCATCCTGCATGGTCGTTGTACAGATGTTGCAGACATTCGCGCACGCTGGACGAATCGGCGCATATCTGTCAATATGTGAATACGTGGGAATTAATTAAGAGACTGCTGTTTGTTGGTGCAGGGCTATTGTTGTTGATGTTGGGAGAGGATTGTATCGAGGGTGACCTGCAGGTCAGGTACGTGTTCACGTCTATGGCAGTGTTTCCTTGGTGCAAGGAGGTGCGAAATTTGAGCAGAATCACCGCCAATAGATTAGATTGTTTGCCACTCGTGACCGTGAGGACTGAGTCAAGGGAAAGGACATGTCAAAACCTAGCTGAAATACTTTGGGGGATTAGGCATTAAACAATTGGATTAGTGACAAGCGGATTAGGCTGGCCGTGCAAAGTGTGGCGTTTGTGCTGAGACAAAGCCGCCCACCTTCCCCGTTTGGACTCCACTTTTCCATCATGATCGTTTTTGCTGCGTGGTGCAAAGCGCCAACCAAAATTGCTGTTTTCACCTGCAAGTCTCAGGAATGAAAAAGGATAGGTCCTTTTTGTAAATTTGGCGAAAAAAGGTGACTTCAAATGGCAGCCAAGAAAAGTGACATTTGGCTGAGTATTGTCCCCCCATAACACCGAACCCCCAATAAATACTAAACTTATTAACCTTCTTTTTGTTGCATCATCAATCATTGCCAGGAATGGAAAATAAATCATAATTCACCTTCACTAGACCTTTGTTCGGGATTCTGTGAGTAGCTTCGTCGCGGGAGTAGAATAAACAGGGACATGTGTAAAAGTTACAGTCTGGTACCTTCACGAGTTTCATTCACTTTCAGGTACAATTCAATGACACACTTGAGTGCGTTAAAAACAGGGCAAATGTTTACTTTTATGGCCTAATCAATGGTTATAATTAAGTGGAAGGTGTCTTTGATGGGTAATGATAAATGTTATGATATTAGCATCAGAAAGTGTGGGGACAGATGTGCACGTTTTCACCTGAAGTCCTACACGCACGGGCGCAGATTTTCGCGCACCGCCAACAATGGGCCGTATTTCTCGCGCATGGCTGAATGTATAATTGATGAAATCAGAAATAAATCAGGGGTGACAGCATCAAAGGGACACCTACAATGGGCATAAGTAGATTACAGGGGGAGGTAACCGTAAAAGTAACAACTCCGGGTGCACCTTTAAGTGAGCAGGGGCTGTACCTGTGTCATAACGAGCTTTTGTCGCGGTTTCGTGGTCGACCAGCCATTTTGTACTGTCAAGTGATTTTCTCGCTTCGTTGCGCCTTAGTTATAGTTATCACTGAACATTGAGCAAAGTGTCAGCCAAATCTGTGCATCTTGATAGACGCCCAAATAAAGAATGGATTTCCAGGAGCCTTCTGATTATCTTTCGCAACACCTGCCTGTGGCACTGATTTCCCTCCTCCACCTCCTTTATTAAAACGTGCGTTGCCCAGTTCAAAAGAATTGTGAAAATATCCAACGGGCAGGTGGAAATTATGGATCAGTTCTAACTTTGATCATAAATTATGGAAAAACATCTCTCGTTTGTTTGCGTTGAAAACTGCTTTGGATTTTGTCGGAAAAATTGTTTTTGACAAAACTAATGTTTGACTTGTGTTTCAATTTCTCCAAGACCAGAGAATTTTTCTGAACACACGACTGCAATATAAAGCCACATGCATTTCGTGGTTTGTGTTTTCAAAACAAGACGCTTTCGTTAAGCGTTCGTGAGAAGAAGAAATCATAAATGAAGGATTTTTTTGCGGCTTGGTTTCAGAAATTCGGGTATTTGCGAAAAAGAGTAACCGAAGCCTAAATTTGATACCTTGGCCACCTAATGAACAAAGTGAATTGAAACAGAACAGTTGTGGTCAGATTAACGTGGACATGTGGCCTGTCTTCTTTACCTGCATTGGACAATTTCTATATCCTATTATCTCGTCCTAAATGCCTCATCATCTCACCTCAGGGGTGCCGGAAAGAATTGTGATATCTCGCCTTGGGGGTCCGTAAGGCTGTGTAATGTCTCCATTGGAGGTGGACAGTGTGTTGATGCTCGAGGGTGACTTCAATGTCACCTGGGGTGACACGGTCAGCTGTGGATGTATTTTCCTGTGGCTGTGCTTCCTTTTTGTTCAACATTACACATTCTGTTCTCAGTTCTCCTTTTGGGGACCTGAAAAAGCAGGTTTACCCTTGTTTTGTTGGGAGACTTGGCGAATTGTGTCTGAAGGAAATTCCCGAGGCTAAAAGAAGACAAAAAATTTCCAAAGCACGAAAGTTGCGAATTTTTAATTCTGAATGAAAAGCATTGATGCCCCAGAACAGTAGGAAACAGGAAAATGGGAAGTAAAGGAACAAGCAGGTGAGTTCCTCCCGCAGGAAACAGAAGAGTTTGGAAACAGTGACTCAAAAGTAGAGGCTGAGTCAGTGATGGAGGTGATTTGTTTTAAACAAATAGGTCAGGTATTCAAAAAAAACAACAACAAAAAAAAAAACATGTCATTTTTACAGTTTGCTGAAAAAGTATCTCCTGCACTTGGTCAACTCACCTATTCATTCATTTTTGGCTGCAGCAAATAAACGGATTACAGCCCTGTGCAAGAACATCCGATGTTCCACCTTTCGCTGGAAAAGGCTGCGCAGATGTGGCGGCTCAAGTCACTGTGAATCCTCTGCCATTGTCTTCCGCTTCAATCCATCCTGGCAAAAAAAGACTGAGTGCCAGATCTCAGGATGGCCCTATTGTTCTGCTTAATTTTAACCTGAATAAATTTAAAAAGGAAACACTTCTCCACCAACTGTTAATTAAAACTCATCAAGGTATCTGATATTGGTGCACAGATGTGAGGACCACAAGGGATACACACATAACATTGTGGTTGTGATCCATTAGGAGAAATGTCCGCTGGTGCTGGGGGAAATCACCCGGCAACCTGTCTCCTGTGCTGGGGGTTGGGGAGCTCATTTCCACCTTGACAGGTGTACGGAACAGCTTGGTGACAGGAAAGTGGATTAGCTAAGGATCAGGAGTCACTCAAGCTGCCCACATGTTCAAGTGTTTTTGTTCTGCAGATGGGCAGAAGGTTATTTACATTTTGCAAGGACTTTGTGCTTTCGCGGGGCCACGAACCTGGAGGGATTCAAGATTTGAAAGTTATGAAACTCGTGACAAAGTTTCACACTGACATCAAAAACAAAAAAAGGAACAGGTTCATTTCTTTCTGTCTTGTGATATTCACCTGTCCACGAAACAAATATTTTCTCTGATGAAGAGTTCAGGTCCTGGTTTATCCGGCGCTACAAATTACTCATCAAAAGCAGAGGTTCTGGTCAAATCCTGTCCAGGTTGTTGGCAGGAAGAGTCATCCTCAGAAGCCGGAAATTGTACCTCCGTCTGCTGATGATGTCGCGTTGAAGACAAAATATCCGCGGGCACTAATTAGTACCTATGAAGGACTGAGGTCCAGCACGCAAAACTTCCACACAAATTGATGGAACCTTCAGATGTGGAACTTTCAGATCTATGCGAGAGGTAAAAGAGATGTTTTCTTTTCTTCATACAGAGAAGTTTTTTTTTGTATCAGCACAAAACCCAGCAAAAAATGGTTTGGCCGCACACCAACTTTGGGTTTTGGGAACGCAAACTAATGCAAAAAAGTGACTTTCAGTTCACAGTGCAAGGTTGATTTGTTTCTGTTGCAAAAAAAAATCTCTGATGGCTGTGGTGCCATACCTTATCCAGTCCACAGCGAGTGAAAAGGACGTTGGGACGTCATTGTCTTTGGAAATGGGCAGAGAGAATGTCATTATGAACTTTTATGTGGATAGGGTGACAGATTGGTCATTATTACAAGCGGAGAATAGGATATTAGAGGTCAGAGTATAATTAGACCAACTGAGGGCATCTGGAATACATCTGTCCAGTTCAATGGATCAGTGCGCTGGACATTGTCTGAGGTGGTCGGTCACCTTTTGCCAAGGGGAAATTTTCTCTTCCTCTGTGCCCTCAGCAGTGGCGCACGCGCTGCAATGCGAACTGGGTTGCAGAGGAACAAATGCATGCAGCTGCACTGAAGCTTGCTTGATTCAGACGGAAAAATGCTTCGTTCTTTGGTTTTTAGCCTTGAAGTCTCAAAAACTGTGGTGTGCATTGCTCGTTCATACTCATGCAGTGAACGTGATCTGAGCAAACAAATGCAGGATCCAAAAGTTGATTGTAGCGCAACAGAAGGTAGAACAGGTGGGAAACACTGCAGGGGGTTGACGGCTGCAGGTGACGCTGCGGACGGATAGGAATGCAGAAACCCAGCCTGCAGCGAAACCGCGTTATGCAACCTCAGCAACCTGTTCAAATTCATCAACCTGGGTGGTAGGAAAAGTGTTGTGAAACCCGCTATTTGAAGGTGACAAGTGCACAAGTTCTTGAAGGAACTCCTGATCATCTTGTCGCCAAGGTTTTGTGTGTGCCCATGTCCAGGTTCCGTCAAGACAACACAGAATTCAATGTGAGCGTCGTTGGTCCTGAGGCCTGTGCGTCGGACAGGAAAAAAAAACAGGAAAAACTGCAAAAAATGACTGGGGCTGGATTCTGCCACCCCTGTATGGACAGGTTTCAAATTCTGGAGTTTCGTGTGACTTGATGAAACAAGCCAGACACCTGGACACACCTTGTAAGGTGGAATACCTCACACGTGCCACCTCCCTGTCCGGTGTGGATCACACAGTGACAGGGTGCAGGTAAATGACCGTGATGCGTGGGTCATAAATCATCCCAACGTATCAATATTGTGACAGTCGTGCCATTAGAGTTGTTTAGTCTGGCAAATAAGAGGTCATTACAAACAACCGAGCAAATTCGGCAGGTGGATACATCCGTGGGAAATGCATGTGTATTTCATGCCACTCAAATATTGCTTTCTTTGAAAATTGCAGTGCTGAAAATGCCCCTTTCTGCGTTTTCAAAGTGTAAAGAGGATTTCTGGTTCCTCTGATTGCAGTCCACTCAGATCGGGCACTGCGATATCTTGCAATCAAAACATCCCTTTGTGAAACACTGATTTATGAATAATTTATTGGACATCTCATTTTCTCTCGGAGACAGTAGGTGTAACGATCGCATTGAAAGAGAAAGTCATTTTTCATGTAAATGTCAAATTTCTAATTAAGCAGACTTGACCAGGGCTACCTTGGGGATTAGGCTTGTTTTACATCAAGGTCTTGAAATTGCAGCTTAGGACCCCATGATCAAATGCCAAAACAAGTCTTTGTCTCCAGACAATTTATTTTTGGCCACAGTTTTGTAGACATTGAATAACTGTGAGGCTCCACCGAAGAAAAAAAACTTGCATTCAATTTTGCTCTGAAATTGGACAGCAATTTGTGGATTGTTGATGTTGGTGTTTTTGAGCATTTCCCCTTCTGTCAGCCAAAGAAGGCGCTTTGGTGTGAAAATCCTGGCAGCACATCAAACTAATTTTGCCAGTACCTGACAGGGTGAAGGAACAAAATCCTGCCACTTTGTCCTGATGATTATCACACCTTTTCGCAAAGTCGGGTGACAAACAGCACATGCCGAGAATAAGTCAATGCAGACAGAACTATTAATGAGATTGCTACAAGCAGCTTAATCACACCAGCAGCCAGGAATTCATGACAACACGTTGAAGGGTGATATATATGGGCTTTGTTGTTGAGACACGTTACGCGCAGTTTCCAGGGTGTGACAGAATGAAGTTGAAAAGAATTTGCTTCTTTCTTAAAAAAATTCATCCGGATGGGCACAGATTATGTTGAAAACAGGGTCAGGTCTTGTGTGGCGGTTGGCTGCAGGCCTGTCCAATTTGCAACTGCAGGGACGAGAGGGCGAGGAGAAGGATGCTGAATTCTGTCATCTTGTCTCTTATCTCAGATTGTGCAGAGAATGCCTGCTGAATTGACGATGCTTTCGGCTGCAGGTATTTTGTTGGCACACAAAGAAGCGATCCAATTACGCCAAGGTATGGCGGCCCATGTCACAGATAGAAAGAACACACTGCAGCGCGGCCATTGTTTTCCCCAAGAGAAAAATGAAGATGAATTATTCCTAATTGACGGGATGTCGCACCTTGCTGTAAAACATGTGTCTGATGCCAAGTCCATTTTTGGAACGAAATGAAAGGGGTTTTTCAGATCAATTTTGAATGAGTGAAATTTTCAAAGCGCATTGTTCCAAGTTTTTTCTCAAAACTTGAGAAAAACGAGAACTCTCGACCAAGCTGCTCAAAGCAATTCAGAACCTCTTTGGCTCTCGAGATTCAGTATCCGAGAAAGTGCATTTTGTGTGCAAACTACAGTCTCAGAAGGATTTTACAGTGTTTCTGACATTCCGTCCTTCCCCTAATTAAACAAGTCTCTGCCCTCAGAAAATTTTCAGTGGTTTGTAACTTCACTGAGGGAGTTGATTGGCTTCGTTGAGTTGAAGGCAAAGAAAAGTGCCCACAAAAGCCAGTGCGAGTCTGGGTGATTTGTTAGAGATTTAAGCAGGCCTTGATTAATACGAAATGACAGAGGGATTTTGCCGCTAACAAGGTGTCCCTAATGCAAGAAGTTTTCCTGCCTTCTGCCTGAGAGAAAAGAAAAACAGTGGGAACAGATTTTGTCGCCACTCACCTTGGCACAGCTTCACTTTTGCGATGACGTACAATTTTCTGCTGTCTTGTTGCATAGGCCTACTGCACAAAAACAAGACGCAATGTTGGTGTGTTTGGTCTTTCAAGAAAAGTTAGTGCACTGAAAAAACCTGGATGCTTAGTTTGGGATTCATTCAATTATCAGGTTGCCGTTGCGCAAACAGCTTTTGTTGCACAAAAGTGAGGATCAGTGAGAATGGGAAGTTAGCGCACTGCCTGTGTCGGTCTTAGCCTGCACCCTGGTCCCAGACGCTCTGGAGCCCAGATCAAACAACAAAACAATAGAGGTGTGACTTTCCAGATGAAAATGCCAGATCCTGCGCAGATTTTGAAGAGAGCAGGAAATACCATGGCGACCTGTGTATGAAATCTGACGCAGGTGAGAGGCGTCAAATTGGGTGAAAAAAGTCGCCTGTTGTACTTTTTGGTTTCCATGTGTCGTCTGTTTATGTTTCCGTGACAACGAAGGTTGAATGCTAGATGTAACGTAAACAGTTGCGTTTCAGCAGGTAGCAGGTTACACAGTGTCTTGCAGTCATTTACACCTGACGCCTTACAAATTTACAAAACTGAAAACGTTTGAGAGCCTTGAACCAGAATGATATTTGAAACACTGCTAACTGCGGAATGTGAAAGAAAAAAGTTCGTGGCCGCAGGTTACCAGCGTCGTATTTGAGCACAAGAATGCATTTCTCTTGGGCACGGGCAAGTTCAAAGTTGACACCACATGCAGGAGTATCATTCGTCCGTCTTTCAGCACAAGTGTGTTGCAGAGCGTTATGTTTTTGAAAATCGTGGCCAACACGAATACCTTGAGAAAGTTTTTCAACAGTGTGCATCTGGATCCTGTAGGTGTACGTACACCTTCAAGGCAAACAAAACCCATTTGTTCACATGCAAGAAGCTAATAGTTTTTATATGTTTATACAGGAGAAAGGTATGCAGGCCCTAGGAATCAGGTGAAAAGGTAAATAAAACAAATGGCAGGAAAAAACGCAGCCAAGGCACCAAACATTTTAAAGTGAAGGAAGTAAAGGTGTCACTGATACCAGCTTTGAGATCTTACAGCTGGGTGCCCACAGGGGGTGTACCTATTGTTCGGTGAAAGAAACCTGGATATCAGATGGACAGAAAAAACGCTTTGGTTCTCAATTCAGAGCAATGTGTTCACCTCAGTGCATAATAGTTATTCATTGAGCAGTGTTCAAACTTAAAAAAAAAATGCTTCTTGCAAAATGTGCTGTATGCTGGTTCATGTGTTTTTTTCCGAAAGGAGAAAGAGAAATTATTGCGTCGCGTTTTTCAGCTTGAATAGGAACCCCGTCTTTCTCGCGGTGTGTGTGTTTGGGGTGGGGGTGGCAGACGTCGATCCTACTTGTGGCCTGAGCAAAGGGGACGAGGTTGCAAACATCCGACATTGTGCGACAACAAAGCAAATGAGCAATTCCAAAGTCAGGTTCTGAAAAAAAACTAGAGATTGAAACAAAGAAAGAAGGGAAGGTAAAAAAGAGGGACGTGAGCTTTTTAACACTGGGGCGTTTTTCTGCTCACTTCTGCAAGTCAGCTCAGACATCTTCTCTCGCGGCAATCTCGTTAATTTCGACACAAGGTAAGAAGCTGTGTAGGTGCAAGTGGTCTAGGTGTATTTGTAAGGTAGATATGTACATAAACCAGTGACAGGTTGGAAGGACTTTGTTCTTCTCTCCGCCTTTCGCCCTCAGGCACTTTTTGCGAACTGTAGTGCAGCAAGATTTTCACCTACTTTCGCCCCAGAATTCTCTCTGAGACGAATCAAAATTCGTCAAAATTTAAATCAGCCAACACAACATTTTGAATCTTAATCAAAATATAAACTTTCATTTTTTTAAAATTTTGAAATAGTCCATGTTTTGTTTTTACCCAGAAACGTGGTTGAGCTTGAAAAAAAAATGTTTGGCAAATTGTGCGCTTTACACAAGAATGACTGCACCTTTCTGTCTGAGGTGTTTCAGATAAGCGAGAAGAGGCTCGCACAATGAGAGGTACACCGGGTAAGTGGCAGATATGTAACAGATCAATCTGTGTCTTCTCTTGCATTTGGATAAGCCCCTTTTCCCCCGATGGGTGGTGGACTTCCAACGAAAGTGACAGGAATCGGGAGGGGCAGAAAATTCAGTCTGCCGTGGCTTTTGTGAGCTATTGTGATCATCTCTGGTGAAATCATTGCTTGAAATAATTTTCGACATCAACCCCTGCAAAAAAAAACCAAGCTGTCTTCTCCCAAAGAAAAAATATCCTGGAAAGGTGTAACATACAATACATCAGGTAGCACTTAGGGAGTGAAGTATTTGGTGGAGCCAGGCCTCTAGAGATAACAGGTAGAGTACAGGTACATTTCAGCCCCTTCAGACCAGGGCAAATTTACAACTAATTCGGTGCTAATTCATCGCCCCTTATCTACCTCTTAGATACCATCTAAAAGCTTTACAGGTAAATAAAGGTAAATACAAGATAAGTGGATACATTTACAGCTTGATAACTCAGAGCAGGTATACATTTTGATACCCGAGGTTCGCATACCAAGGGCTGGGGCAGAACGAGTTTTCGGCCGAACCAGAACCCGAAAGCGAGAAAGTGAAGGAGAAATCGACATGAATGATGTATAAAGCTTTTCTCGGGTTGGCACAACTTTTGGACTTTGTCAACATTTGTTCGAAGAAAAAATAATGAAATCTGTGTGGCTTCTTTATGGCATTTTTTGCAATGACCACTGAAAACCTTCCTTTTCCTGTGCAGATTAAATTGAGGGATTTTGGAAAGGCATTCCTGCAACGTTCTGGATCAGCTCATCTGGTTCATGAGGTTATCGTCCGCAAGGCCAGGTATCCACACCTGGCCTGCATCACCTTGCCTCCTTGCACCTTGCGTTGCGGACCGCACCGTGGATGTGTTTCTTCTGTTCAAAAAAAAAAATCGCAGAATGACTTTTGTCTTCTCAGCCCTGATGATCGTCACTCATGTACATCTCTTCACTCACGTTTCTCATTTCTTTTTGTTTGGATCCACTTTGTGCAGATCTACCTCCAGACAGCTGCAGAGTTGAAAGTCTCCCACATATATCGTGTTCTATGCGTGGTGTCACAGACACCTGAAAAGAAGTTGGCTCCAGTTTTTTCCACCACTTTTTGCAGTTTCAAGCAACACAAATGTTTTTCCGTTCGTCTCCAAGGCTCAATGGTTTGGTTGATTGCATCAAAACAAACAAACAAATAAATAAATAAAGAAATAAAATAAAACGGCGAAAAACAAAGTTCTAAACTAAAACGCCAATGACACACCCACCAAGCGTTTCTTGCCATGAAATCAGTGTTAGTTTTCGGCCAGGTGGGGTGGATTTTGCGCTTGGGAAACAGTAGCCTGAGAATGATAAACGACAGAAAGCTTCACCTTCTGACCTGTCAAGGCTACCGAGATGCGCACAACAGTACACATCGGTTTGAGATGCGGTACTCTGGAAAAGTACAAAACACTTGTCACAAAAATTGGCTCCTGGTATGTAAATTAACGTGGTGCATACTTCTGACAGATGATTGTGTCATGGGTGTTCCACCAGGGTAATTTTGTGCAGCTGTTTCCATCACAAAAGCACACA